>OLFY01003078.1_pt1 | contig 14676 bp, 9 predicted proteins | sample 1605611 | NCBI WGS metagenome assembly OLFY01 (sample SAMEA3888923, study PRJEB22519) | human gut metagenome | biome: human gut; feature: human-associated habitat; material: faeces | place: Denmark | collected 2011
CCTTACGATAGACAGTATTGTTTTTTAGTATCAATCGTTACTTAACGATAGCTTTTACAGCAGCTTCACCTTCAACAGCTACAACTACTACACCTGCCGGAGCAGCGATTACAGCGTTGTCAGAAGAAACAACAGTGTTAGCTACTACCTGACCTAAGATGTTACTGATAACAACTTTCTTACCGGCAGCGCCTGCGATTGTTACGTTACCTTCGCCAGCGATCACTTTCACTTCAGATGTTGCGATGCCTTCGTTGGCTGTCGGAGCTTCTGTATCTTCGATCACAAATGTTTCAACGGCATTAAATTCACCCAATACAAGATTGCCATTCAAAACATTAACATAATCACCTGCCATATTATACAGTATATAAGCACCGTCTACCTCCAAGATCTGGAACTTGAACTCAGCTGGAGTCTCAATGGCTTCTTCTGCGCCAGCCAACAAGACCGAATCCTGGTTTTCAACACGTACAGCTTCTGTAAACATAACTCTTCTGATTGCATTTGCAGGATAGTCATACCATGTATTAGCAATCAAAGCAGCTCTTTCAGCAGCTGTAATTTCATCGTTTTCATAAGCTGTTTCAGCCAAATCTGCAACATAAGAACCGGCTACCATCATCTTACCATTCTGAGAAATGAAGAATTTCGGAGTTGCATCTTTTGCATTTACAGAATCAACAAACAACTTCATCGGTTCTTTTGCTAAGATTGCAGCATCAGTTTCCGAAGCAGAAACAAACTTACCTAATACATCACAAACATTTACCCATTTGCTATCAGCTGGATAAGAGGCAAACGGCTGAACAACTGAAATATTGAAAGATGTTGCGGCTGCCAATGTATTTTTCTGATCCAACTTATAATCGTTTTCATCACTTGTCGTTGGTGCCAACTGTGCATAAACACTGAAATCACCATCCGTTGTTGTTGTATAAGCAATCACATAAGCATCTTTAGCAACTTGTCTCAAATAGAAAGAAAGAGGGGCACCAGCAAGTTTGAAAGCTCCAGCGATAAACTGATCATCATCAGCAATCGTATAAGTATAATCCTTACGAATCACTTCATCTTTAGATTCTTTCAAAGACGTACCTTCATAGTATTTATAAGTTGCTTTGTGATCTGTAGCCTTATCAGATCTCGTCAAAGTCCATTCTGTTGCACGTTCTTCGAACGGTGTTCCAAAAACAACCTTATTATCTGCATCAGCTTTCAAATAAACATCCACATATTGGCCACCCACTAATGTCTCAACCATAGTAGCCAATGTATAAGTCTGTCCTTCTACATTTTCAGCGTGGAAATAACCATTTTCCTGGCTGTAGCTTTGAGCAACTTCCAACTTGATAGTTTCACCATCCAAAGCTGTACCATTAGCTTTCACTTTGTAAATACCTGCTTTGTCTGTTGCATAGAAAGCGATGTTGTCAATTGTTTCGAAGTTCTGAACGTTGATCAATTTAACTGTGTTTGCCTCTGTTCCAGCAGCAACCAACCACTGACCAGCCGGATAGTTCTTCATTGCTGCAGAACCTTTATCATACATCTTAATAGAAGCATCTTCCAGTCCTAACGCTTTAGCAAAAGCACCATTAGCATTAGCTGCCACAACATTTACAACCAACGTTTTTGCATTGGCAATTGAGCTTGCAGCAACACGAGTACCATGGCCTACTTCAATCACCATCGGAGACTGACCGATTTTCACTTCTCTTGTAGCAACGTAAGAGACTTCATTAGCTGCGTCTACCTTGTCTACCCAAACAGTACCGGTTTTGCCAAGCACATCTTTCTGCTTCAATATATATCCGTCTTGGTTCAAAGAAGTGTAAGCATAGAACTTCGCATTGTCAAAGTCAATCTTATTGTCTCCTTTTATCAACTCTGCACCTGAGATGACATCATATCTGTAACCTGTCAATGTTTCATCATTAACGTTATTTGTCAAATTATTTTTTGTCAGATAGATGAACTTGGCTGCTTTAAACTTGTCATCACCTTTTGTAAAGGTACCATTAGTATCTTCACCTTCCACCATCAACAAGAATGAGTTATTTGCTGTTTCTGCTCCAAGAGTTACTACTGTAATTTCATTATCATTGAAAGTAGAGTCACCCTGCAATTCTGCATATTCAGTGAAATCAAAAGAGAAGTTGTCACCTTCTATGTCGCGGAAATTAGCAGGAGTTATAGGTGTATCGTAGGCTTCGTAAAGAGCGACTGCACCTTTCACTGCGGTTTTAGTGGCTTCGTTTTTGCTAACCAATGCTATCGGCCATTGATTATTAACATTTTTGAAACCTAAATAAAGAGGAGCACCCGTTACGTTCATCAACTGTAACTGTTTCTTAGCAGTCAAACCAAACCAACGCAAAGCCGTTTCCTTGTTTGCGTCATCCTTTTTATCTACAACAATATAAGCACCATCTTTTTCAACAAATGCCAAGAACTTGCCATCTTTATCCATGAAAGAATACTGTCCTTGCGCATTTTTTACAACAAACCACTGAGCTTCTGTAGTTGGAGCAGTTTCTGTAATAGTAGCAGCATTTACAGGGTTTGCCAATGCGAAAGCCTGAAAATAGCTATTGCCACTATCTTCATGCGTACCTGCCAAATAATAGGCACGTCCTTCCTTGAATTTTTCCAATTCGACTTTGCGGGCATTATCAAGCTGCGCATAAGTCGAACTAAAAGAACCGGCTAGCAAAATACCGGCCAAAAGAGTAGAAAATCTCTTGTTCATAATCTAAAATGTTTAATTAATAATAATATGTATATTGAATATCGTTCTTACTTCCTGTTTAACAGGTTTTTACCAAATTCCTGTATTTTGACGAGAGAAAACGTACGTTTTTTTTAGTCATTTTTGAGGGGCTTTCTGGAGGGTTTGTGTTGGAAAGTCGGTTTTTCGTACTTGTTAAGCTATCTGATTGATAAGAAAGAATATAGAAAAGGAAAAATAATTGGAAGAAAGGATTGCAGGTTCAAAAAGTAGTTGTATTTTTGTGCAGTGAAAATGGCGAAAGAAAACGTACGTTTTTTCGCTATTTTTCTTCTTATACCCATATACTTCTTATTAGCAATGACTTACATTGCAAAAAGTGCCTAAAGCCATATAAAAAAAGAGCTGTTTTCAACCGCTCGCCAAACATCTTTACATCTTCATCAAAACAAAGATAATCAATCACCTATAAGATAAACTTCCTTTATTCACATTGGAGGGGAAAAACGGCAAAAACAGCAGGTTTCGTAATTTCATCTTGGAAAAGCTTCCCCTTCTGTTAAAGATATACAAAATACGGAGTATTGGTTGCTTAGCTCAATAACAGCTTCAAGACTTGCAAAACCTTACATTATTATGTATCTTTACATCAACGTCCGTCACAGACGGATCAAACAACTATAATACATTAATGGAATATATGAAAGAAAAAATCGACTCTTCCGACATCCCCGCCTCCTATCTGCTCTGCATGAAACAAGATTGCCCCAAAGCCACTACTTGCTTGAGGAGAATCGCAGAACAACAGATCGGCGACGAAGTCAAACTGTGGCACGTCATCAGCCCTAAATACCAAGAGAAGCAAACCGACCGATGTGCTTATTTCCGCCCTGCCGATAAACTGACCTATGCGCTCGGTTTCATCGGGATGCTGGACCGGATGCCCTACAAACTGATGCAGGAAGCCATTTGCAAGCTGATGAGACGGTTCGGACGCAGGACTTACTACCGCGTGCGAAAAGGCGAACGCCCGCTCTCGCCGGACGAACAAAAAAGCATGTTGAACATACTGAAACAGTGCGGTATCAACGATCCCGGAAAGTTCGATGCCTACTCCGAGGCATACGACTGGTAAGTTCACATGACGCAACTTGCCTACGTATTGGTTGTACCATACCTATGTAACGACCGTTTCCTCGGCATGAAACGGTTGTGCCAAGCTTATGTAACAGGCGTTTCCTACTCAGGAAACAGTTGTGCCAAGCCGATGTAATTGTTTTGGCACAGCCGGAGCAGCAAACAGACCTTTGCGGGAACAAGTCCAAGACTCGACGCCGAACAGATTCCGGACAGAAGCGAATGGGAAACGGAAACATAAAAAAGAAGCCTCTCTTCACAGAGAGGCTTCTTTTTTATACCGAAAATAACCAATAAAAACTTTTCGATATAGTTAATCATCTTATATGCTTACATAATTGACAAAAGGTTTTGATATAGCGATTATACTAATAGTGTTACTTTCTTAATGACATTGCAAAGATACGGGTACTTCCCACCTCCTACAATACCTATATGTGAGTAAAAAAACGTCTTTTACTACCTAATCAAGGTGATATTCAGGCGCAATACCTACAAATGGGTAACATCGGAACCTTTTTACCTACTAATTGCGATTGCACACCGTTGACAGCCCCTCTAATTTTGCCAAAAATTAAAAAACGCAATGAAAAGGTTAACTAATTTATTAGCAATCACTCTACTCACCTCTTGTATAACGGCTTTTGCACAGGAACAAGAAGAAACAACAACAGAAAAATCCGCAGTGGAACAATCCGCAGACATTTATGCAGCCGGATATAACAAGTTCCGCTTCGGCGGATATGGGGAGATCCTCGCAAACTTTATGGACTACGGCATCAACCGTTTCCGGGGTACGGACAACGGAAGCAAGAAAGATCATCGCAATTCGATCTCCATACCCCGTTTTGTCTTGGCTTTCGATTACAAATTCAATTCCCAATGGGTATTAGGAGCAGAAATAGAATTTGAGGCTGGAGGTACGGGAAGTGCCTATGAGATAGAAAACACAGAAAACGGAGAATACGAAATGGAAGTTGAAAAAGGCGGTGAAGTTGCTTTGGAACAATTCCACATCACACGTCTTATCCATCCGGCCTTCAATGTCCGTGCCGGTCATTTGATCGTCCCGGTCGGTTTGACCAACGAGCATCACGAGCCGATCAACTTCTTCGGAACTTCTCGTCCGGAAGGCGAAACGACCATCCTTCCTTCTACCTGGCACGAAAACGGTATCGAAGTGTTCGGTACGTTCGGCCGAGGCTACACACGTTTCAACTACCAGGCTTTGGTCGTTGCCGGATTGAACGCCAACGGGTTCGACCGCAATACATGGGTTGCCGGCGGCAAGCAGGGACTGTTCGAAACAGACAACTTCACCTCGCCGGGCTATGTGGCCCGCCTGAACTATTTAGGAGTACCGGGATTGAAAATAGGCGGTTCCTTCTACTATTGCCACAATACGGGAGCCAATTCCGACAAACCGGAAACATACGTCAAATATGGAAACATACCTTTGCGCATCTATACGGCCGACCTGCAATACAAAAACAAATATGTCACCGCACGCGCAAACATGATATACGGTAACCTGAGCAAAGCCGACGACCTCAGCAGTGTCAACAACCACCAAAGCGGCGGTTCTCCTTATACACAGACAACCCCGATCGCCAAACGTGCGGTCAGCTATGGTGGCGAAGTGGGGTTCAACCTGCGTGCGGTTTGTAAAGACAACAGGAACGTGCCCGTCATCTATCCGTTCGTCCGCTACGAATACTACAACCCGCAGGAGAAAGGCGAAGGCAAGCACACGATGGACTTACGCAACAAAGTAAGCATGTGGACAGCCGGAGCCAATTGGTATGCTTTACCTAATCTTGTCGTGAAAGCAGACTATACAACACGCAAAATCGGAGGCGGCAAATATAACAGCGAAAACGAATTCAGCTTGGCTATCGCCTACATCGGCTGGTTCCTCAGCAAATAAAAACAACATAAACAATTTAATAGCTTAATCAATAAAATGAAAAAGAAAAATTATTTCTATCTGGCAGCCTTATCGCTCGCCATGACATTCTCGATGGGAGCATGTAGCGACAACAACGACCCCAATCCGGATGGTGGCGGAAAAGATCCGGTCAACCTGGATTACAGTTCTGAAAACGCCAGTGCATGGGGTAACTATATGTATAACGTAGCCATGCTGCTGAATGACGACGCAACCACGCTCTACAACTCCTGGGTGACCGACTACGTCGATGAGCAGGGTTCACACGGCCCATATGCCACGATTTTCAAAGACCAGACTGCCGGAGCTTACCAAAGCCCGCTCTCGTGTATCGAGGAAATGATCGAAAGCGGTATGTGGAACATCGCCAACGAAGTAGGTGATGCCAAGATCAAAGACCCGTATACCAAATATACCAGTGGTGACAAAGAAGGCGGTCTTTATGCCGTCGAATCATGGTATAGCTGGCATTCGCGCGACGACTATACGAACAATATCTTCTCCATCCGTAACACATATTACGGCCGTATCGACGACAACGACGTGTCCAAAGTAGACGGAAACCTGAGCGCTTTCAACTCTTACAAAGATTTCGACGATGAAGGAGACATCGCAGAACACTCGCTTTCAAAAATGATCGCTTCAACCAACCCGGATCTCGACGAAGAAATCAAAACGCTGATTTTCGCTTCTGCAAAGGCGATCCAGGCTATTCCGCAACCGTTCCGCAACAACATCGACAGCGAAGAGTCCGTTGCCGCAATGAACACTTGCATGGAACTGGCCAACCTGTTGTTAAATGAAGTAAAACCGTATGTAAACCAAACATTCGGCGATCCTGAATACGACGATGACCTTGATGCAATAGCCGAACAGTTTGTCGATGCGGTCGTTCTTCCTACTTATAAAGACTTGCAGGAAAAGAACAAGCTTTTGCTGGATGCAGTGAATCAGTTCAGACAGAACCCAAGCAACGACAACTTCGAAAAGGCCTGCAACTTATGGATCACGGCACGCGAACCGTGGGAAAAGAGCGAAGCTTTCCTTATCGGTCCGGTCGCCAACTTAGGTTTGGACCCCAATATGGACAGCTGGCCTTTGGACCAGAACGGCATTGTACAGGTATTGAACTCACAGAACTGGGATGACCTGGAATGGAGCGGAAACTTTGACGAAGAAGATGAGGCCATCGGAGCCGCACAGAGCGTACGTGGTTACCATACATTGGAATATCTCCTGTTCAAAGACGGGCAGCCCCGCACTGTCGATAGAGCAAAATAAACATGCCTCTGAGACATAAAACTTGATAATAGATCATGACAAACCTTGAAACAGCAGACAAATGCCCGCTGTTTCAGGGTTTCAGAGTTATTACACAATGCGACTCGCGTTATTCGGAAATAAATTCAGAAAACCAATCAAATGATATGAAGCAATCTTACCTGTTAACATCCTCGCTATTCCTGCTCTTTGCATGCGCATCTTGTGAAGAGGACGATAAAATGGATATGGATAAAATAGATGTCCCGAACGGATATGCGCTGTCAGCAGGGACTTCAACGATTTTCCTAAACTCATCGGTCGCCTACGATACGAACGCCGACTGGATAACAGGAGCCAACTCGATCCGTTTCAACAACGGCGACGGTCTCTACGACGATGTACGCACCAGCAACAATGGCGACGGAGGCGGTCTCGGACCTGTTTATGCCGGCTATTCCTGCGGCAGTTGCCATCGCAACGCAGGAAGGACCAAACCGACATTGTGGGAAAACGGCGGATCGGGCAACTACGGTTTCTCTTCCATGCTGGTCTATATCTCCCGCCGCAACGGTGCTTTCTTCCGCGACTACGGACGTGTATTGCACGACCAAGCCATCTACGGCGTCAAACCGGAAGGTAAGTTGTCCGTCACATACGACAAGCAGACTTTTTCCTTCCCCGACGGAGAGACTTACGAACTATGCAAACCCAATTACACGATAACCGAATGGTATAAAGACAGTATCGCCCCGGAAGATTTGTTCTGCACCGTACGCATCCCGTTACGCCACGTCGGTATGGGACAGATGATGGCGATCGACCGCAGGGAAATCGAAGCGCTCGCTGCCAAAAGCAATTATCCGGAATATGGCATCAGCGGACGTTGCAACTATATCACCGAGAAGGGTGTCACCGGTGTCGGCCTTTCAGGAAACAAGGCACAGCATCTTGACCTGACCGTCGAACTGGGCTTTTCAAGCGATATGGGCGTGACAAACAGCCGCTATCCGGAAGAGATTTGCGAAGGGCAGGCTCAGATCAACCAAGGCAGCATGATGGGACTCTCGTATGACCAGCTCGACATATCGACCGCCGATATGGAAGATGTGGACCTTTATATGCAAAGCCTCGGCGTACCGGCACGGCGCAACATAAACGACCCTCAGGTCATCTTAGGAGAACAAAAGTTTTACGAAGCGAAATGCCATCTCTGCCACGTCACTACGCTGCACACGCAAGCGGGCGGTTCCACACTGCTCAACGGTACACGTTTGCCATGGCTCGGCGGACAGACCATACATCCTTATTCTGATTTCCTACTGCATGACATGGGGTCGGAGATCATGGGGGTCGGGTTGAACGACAATTATGTCAGTGGTCTGGCACGAGGAAACGAATGGCGTACTACGCCGCTTTGGGGTATCGGGCTGCAGGAGAAAGTCAACGGTCATACCTATTTCCTTCATGACGGACGCGCCCGCAACCTGACCGAAGCCATCATGTGGCATGGAGGCGAAGGGGAAGCCTCCAAAAATTTATTCAAACAAATGAGCAAGGAAGAGCGTGAGGCAGTGATCGCATTCCTCAACTCCTTATAATTTACCCATAAGACAAATTAAAATGAAACAACTGATAATCACAATTGCAGCATTATTACTATTGCCGTTGACCGTCACGGCCCAATATGAGGAAGATACGGAAAACGGTGTCGTATCACTAAACGGCAAAGAAGGTTTTACAATCGCTACCAAGAAGGGGGATTTCGTTTTCAAACCTTATATGTTGGTACAGACCAGTGCTAACATCAACTACTACGACGATGAAGGGCTGGACCCGGCCTACAATCAGGACAATATACACAACAGCGGTTTCTCGATCCCTTATGCCATCCTCGGTTTCACGGGCAAGGCATTCGACCGGGTGACATTCAACCTCTCCATCAATGCTGCCGGAAACGGAGGAAACATCCTTCAACAGGCTTGGTTCGACGTAGAGATAAAAAAGAGTTTTGCCATACGTGTTGGCAAGTTCAAGACTCCGTTCTCGCACGCTTACCTGACTACGCTGGGCGAGACGTTAATGCCGACACTGCCGACATCGCTCACCTCATCCGTTATCCTGCCTTATTCTCTTAATGCCGTGACACCGAACATCGGCATGGGATTCGACCTCGGAGTGGAAGTGCACGGATTGGTAAAGGATAAGTTCGGCTACGAAGTTGGGATTTTCAACGGAACGGGAAGCTCCGTCAACGTGGCATCCAAAACGTTCAGCGACGACTGGCATATCCCGTCATTGTTGTATGCCGGCCGCATCACGTACATGCCGAAAGGAGTTATGCCGTCCAACCAGGGCAGCCCGAACCGTTTGAAGGAAGATAAGATGCTGTTCGGTCTTTCCACTTCATTGAATGTGGAGAGCGAAAGCGAAAGTACGAACGATTTCCGGGCAGGAGCAGAATTCGCCATGTTGAAGAATCGCCTGTATCTCGGCGCTGAAATCTATTATATGAATGTAGGGTTTACCAAACGGCAGAAAATTGACGAGAGCTATAACTATTTAGGGGGGTACGTGCAAGGCGGTTATTTCGTTACCAACAAACTACAAGCGACAGCCCGTTATGACTTCTTCAACCGCAACGGATTGGACACAAACGGTTTTCTGAATATGCCGGCCGTCGGATTTAACTATTTCTTCACCAGCTGCAACTTGAAACTGCAAGCCATGTATCAGTTCATCGGACGTACCGGACATGACACGCAGCTTGACCGCGACAACGACGACTTAGGATTAGCCATGCATTCCGGAACCGTCTTACTTCAGTACACTTTCTAATCGTAACGTCATGAAAAGAGAAGTTTATTCATTCATCTCCGGGCTATTGCTCTTTTCCTGTCTTGCCATCTCCTGCGACGATGGCAAGATATATGATGAAAACAATCAGACGGAAAGGGAAGGAGGAACAGTGAAGTTAACCGCCCAAATCAACGGGATAGATTCCTGGCCAGGCGGTTACAGCGTCGTACTGGCCGGATTCACCCCTGACAATGCTTTCGCACAAACGGCAAAAGGGATTAGCCAGACAGCCGACGGGACGATAAACATGGTCTTGGCCGGTATTCCCAGTGAAGTCACACAGATCGAAGTTTGTGTCATCAACAAACTACGCAAAAGGATTGCCAGTTTCTATACCGCCGACTACACGGAACAGGCGGATACCATACGGCTGGATGCCGGAAAGTTGGATGCCGGCATGTTCAACAGTATCCAAACCGAAATTTTCAATCGTTCCTGTACGGCTTGCCATGGAGGGAGTACGGAACCTGCTGCCGGACTGTACCTCACGGAAGGTAAAAGTTACAAGGCCTTAGTCGATGTCGTAGCTGATAAAAGCGAGGAAGGGCTGAAACTGGTCAAGCCGGGAAGCGCGGAGGAAAGTTTCCTGCACGTCATCTTGCACGAGAACATTGTCAAGTACGATCATACCAACGTCATCACGACCTCCAGCACTCTGACGTTGCTCGACGATTGGATCAATAACGGAGCTAAAGAATAAGAAAGCACATATTACATGGATTATATCAAAAAGACATACACAGACAAAGCTGTCGAAGTTCAAATTTCTTCCTTTGCCGGGAAAGGTGGGGTTACCGAATATCACGTTCTGCTCGCTATTACAGACCGGACATTGCCGTTTTCCGGACAACTTCAGAACATTCAACGGGCCTATGTGGCAGTTATCCAAGAGGTGTTACCTGACGATGCGACTGCCGTCTTCCGGCGCTATTTCCTGAGCGACGCTGCCAACCAAGCCGACTTGGTGATGGTTTGGGAATGCGAAAATTCCTATTGCCCTCTTTCCATCGTGGAGCAAGCTCCACTAAACGGGAGCAAAATAGCCATGTGGACTTGGTTTCAGACCGGTATCACTGTCGAAACTACCAAAAACGGAATGTCGAAAGCCAAACACAACCGTTATACACAATACTGGACTGGGGGCTCTTGCAATAGGGCTTCCAACTCCGAGTACCAGACACGGCTTTTGCTGAACGATTACGTCTTGCAACTGACCGAGCAGGGATGCAAGTTGGCAAACGATTGCATCCGTACCTGGTTCTTCGTTCAAAACGTGGATGTCAACTATGCCGGCGTCGTCAAGGCCCGCAAAGAGGTTTTCATCACGCAAGACCTGACGGAAAAGACCCATTATATTTCCAGTACGGGAATAGAAGGACGCCATGCCGATCCGAACGTTTTTGTCCAGATGGATACTTATGCCGTAAAAGGCTTGCAGACCGGACAAATCCAGTTCCTCTATGCTCCCACCCACCTGAATCCGACATACGAATACGGAGTGACTTTCGAGCGGGGGACAGCTGTAACCTATGGCGACCGGAAACAAATCTTCATTTCCGGAACCGCGAGTATCGACAATCAAGGCGAGATCATGTATCCGGGGGATATCCTGAAGCAGACGGAACGCATGCTGGAAAACATCGACACCTTGGCGGATTGCAAGACATCATGCAGGCAATCGTCTACTTGCGCGACCCGGCCGACTATGTCGTGGTCAAGCAATATATCGAAAGCCGGTATCCGTCGTTTCTCCACCTGATCGTACATGCTCCCGTATGTCGTCCGGGCTGGCTGATCGAAACGGAATGCATAGCTGTCATACCGGCGGATGCACCTCAATATGCATACTTATAATAATCTACTATACAAATGATAAAAGATATGGGAAACATGAAGAACGGAAAATACAGGGAAACAAGCAAGATGAGTGACCTGATATGCGAGAATTATCCGATGGTCCTTGTGATGAGCCGCTTCGGTATCGACCTGGGGTTCGGAGAGAAAAACATCGGGGAAGTATGCCGGCAGAATAAGATCGACACATATACATTCCTGACTGTCGTCAACTTTCTGACGGAAACGGAGACAATCCCGGCAGCGGAGATCCATAAAGATATCTCCATCTCTTCGCTTATCACTTATCTGCATAATGCACACGACTATTTCCTGAACTTCCGTCTTCCCCATATCCGCCACAAACTGACAGAGGCGATCGTGAGCTGCCCGAAAGATGTGGCCTTCGTGATCCGCCGCTTTTTCGACGAATATGCCGAAGAGGTACACAAACATATGTCGTACGAAGAGAAAACCGTCTTCCCGTATGTCCGCAATTTGCTGGAAGGAAAGAAAGACCCGAAATATAACATCACCATCTTCCGCAAACGGCATGACCAGATCGAGATGAAAATCACGGAACTGAAGAACCTGATCTTGAAGTATTATCCGGGACCGGACAGTAATTTGCTCAACAACGTCCTGTTCGATATTTTCGCAACAGAACAAGACCTTGCCTCTCATAACCGGGTAGAAGACTACATCTTCGTACCTGCTATTCTGTCTTTAGAAAAACAATAAAACCACTTGCCATGTCCACTAACATTAAAATAACGATAGCCGAATCATCCTCCATCATCCGGTGCGGACTGGAAACACTGCTGAAACGCTTACCTGGATTCCGTATCCAGATATCCGAAATAACAGCAGCAGACTGTCTGACAGAGGGCTTACGCATTTATAAGCCGGACATCCTGATCGTAAATCCTTCCATTCCGGGAAACTTCAACCTACAACATCTGAAAGACGAATGCGGCTGCCCGGATATGAAATGTTTTGCCCTTCAATATAATATAAACGACCCGTTTCTGCTTCGCTCCTATGACGATCAGATATCAATATACGATAATGCCGATGAGTTGAAAAATAAATTGGAACGCCTCAACACCGAAGAAGTTCCGTCCGAAGAAGGGGAAAACGAGGACCAGCAGACACTGAGTAGCAGGGAAAAAGAGATTGTCATCTGTGTGGTAAAAGGCATGACAAACCGAGAGATTGCAGACAGGTTATACCTATCCACCCACACCGTTATTACCCACCGCCGGAACATCGCCCGAAAATTGCAAGTACACAGTGCCAGCGGCTTGACTGTCTATGCCATCGTAAACAAATTGATAGAGTTGAAGGACTTGAACGGCTAACAAACAGTACCGTTCCTTACTTTATTAAGTAATTTTCAACTCTCAATTTTCTGATTTCAATTAAATAGCCTTATTTTTACAATCTATACTATAAAAACACAATATAAATATGAACCTGATAAGGAAAACATACGACACGACGGAAGTGCAAATCACCTCTTTTCAATCCTCCAAAGGCATAACGGAATACCATATTTTCTTCCAACAGACGAACTGCCTGGAGGATTTTCACACTCAGTTACAGCACATACAAGATGTTTACGCCCATTCAGTGGAAGAGTTGCCGGGTAATCCGGTCGCTATTTTCCGGCGTTATTTTCTGAGTGACGTAACCAACCAGACAGATGAACTGATGGAACGGGAACGGCTTTCCCCCTATTGCGCACTATCAATCGTACAGCAGGCTCCGATGAACGGCACGAAGATTGCATTGTGGGCTTGGCTGCAGACTGGCGTACAGACACAGGTGTTGCCAAATGGGTTGTTTGAGGCGCGTCACGGTGCATACGGCCAGCTTTTAGGTGCCAACCAGTGCAACAGGGCGGCCAATTCGGAATACCAGACCCGCCTGATCTTCCGCGATTATATCCTGCAACTGACGGAAGCCAATTGCACACTGGCGGCTAACTGCCTGCGCACGTGGATCTTCGTACAGAATGTAGACGTGAATTATCCGGGTGTGGTAAAAGCCCGCAAAGAAGTGTTCGCGACACAAAACCTGACAGAAGAAACTCATTTCATCGCCAGTACGGGAATCGAGGGACGCTATTTCGACCCGATGGTATTCGTGACAATGGACACATATGCTGTTTCCGGTATCTGCCCCGGACAAATCCGCTATCTATATGCACCAGAACACCTGAACCGCACATATGAATACGGCGTTACGTTCGAACGAGGCACAGCTGTCACATACGGCGACCGCCGCCATGTCTTTATCTCCGGCACGGCAAGCATCGACCGATACGGAGAAATCGTGCATGCTGGCGATGTCATAAAACAAACTTCCCGCATGATTGAGAATATCGAAGCCCTGCTGAAAGAAGCGGACGCCACTTTGAATGACATCATGCAAGCTGTGATCTATATCCGCGATACGGCGGATTATGCGCGGGTCAAACGTTATATAGACGAACATCATCCCAGCCTCCCTTATATCATCGTACGTGCTCCGGTTTGCCGAACCGGCTGGCTGGTCGAAATGGAATGTACAGCGGTGACAGCCAAAGGAGATGAACGGTTTGCGGCACTTTAGCCATTTGGGCAGAATCCTTTTATCATAATAACAACGAAGCCCCGACGGAATTACTCTGTCGGGGCTTGTTTTGTGTCTGCTCTCTTTCCTCACGGAAGTACAGGCAGCATTGTTATTTTTTTACTTTAGTATTAATGTACCACTTGTTCGCCCTCGCGGGGTAATTGACTGGTCGGAAAGACCGGACACATGGTCATTATTTGATTATAAAATCTTTATTTCAATATAGTAGAGACACTGTTTCATAGTGTCTCTACGGGAGATCATTATTACTTAACGATCGCTTTAACAG
>OLFY01003109.1_pt1 | contig 14535 bp, 14 predicted proteins | sample 1605611 | NCBI WGS metagenome assembly OLFY01 (sample SAMEA3888923, study PRJEB22519) | human gut metagenome | biome: human gut; feature: human-associated habitat; material: faeces | place: Denmark | collected 2011
GAAATTACTGCAAAGAATGATCTGAAAGATTATCCCTATACAAAGAGAAAAGAAGATCTTTCGATGTTGATCTTGAAATCGAAATATCAAGAAGCTATACAGAGTGTGGAAGAGAAAAAGATAGAACGGTTCAGAGACGTGATCGATGAATATTATAGTTTTATCAATGATTTTCCCGATGGAGCAAATGCAAAGGATGCTAAGAAAATTTTTAATGTAGCAAGTAAATACGTAAAAGATTAATCTTTAAAATAATGGATTACAAGAAAACAAATGCACCGACAAACACCGTAACACGCGATATGGTGGCGTTGTCTTCCGACACGGGAAACATTTATGAAACGGTTTGTATTATTGCCAAGAGAGCCAATCAAATTGAAGACCGATCTTGAAAAGAAACTTCAAGAATTCGCTTCTTGCAACGACAATTTGGAGGAGGTTTTTGAAAATCGGGAACAAATTGAGATCTCTCGTTATTATGAGAAATTGCCGAAACCGGTTCTCATTGCTACGCAAGAATATATAGAGGGTAAAGTATATTATAAAAATCCCGAGAAAGAAAAATCGGCTATTGAATAATAGTCTGTAAAGTATCCCTGCAAGCCGCACTATTCTGTATGATGATGGTGCGGCTTGCAGATTTCTTTGTCTGTCGGTACAATCGTTTTATTAGTTTGTTACCGAGAAAAGTAAAAAGCTCAATTAGTTCATTAAAACTATGATTAATAGAATATTAATCCGTTCCAAAGTCGTTCAAATAGCCTATTCGTATTTCCTGACGAAAGACAAGACTGTTATGGAAGCTGAGAAAGAATTGTTTTTCAGTTTCGAAAAATCTTACGAGTTGTATCATTTATTATTGACTTTGATGGTCGAATTGACCGATACGCAAGCTGCAAGGGTGGAAGCTGCTCGTATGAAATTCTTGGCGACTCCCGAGGAGAAGAATCCCAATATGCGCTTCGTTAATAACCGGTTTATCGAGCAGCTGAGGAATTGTGACGACTATAAAGATTACCACGAGAAGAAACCTGTGACTTGGACCAATGAACCGGAGTTCCTGAGAGACTTTTCGGAGCGTATCGTAAAGAGTGAATTGTATAAAGAATATATGGATTCTTCGGACGATTCTTATGAAAACGATTGTGAGTTCTGGAAAAAAGCCCTTAGGGCTTTGATCTGTACCGACGAGGAGTTGACGGAATTGTTGGAGCAAAAGTCTTTATATTGGAATGACGATTTGGAGATTATAACGACATTCGTTTTAAAAACGATCAAACAATTTAGTGAAGAAAACGGAGGCCCGCAATCATTATTACCGATGTTTAAAGATGACGACGATGCTGAATTTGCCAAAGAGTTGTTCAGGAATACATTGATTCATGGGGGAGAATATCGCAATTATATAGAAAATTTCATCAAAAATTGGGAGATCGAGCGTGTCGCTTTCATGGATATTGTGATTATGATGGTGGCTTTGAGCGAGTTTCATAGATTCCCTTCGATACCGACAAGAGTGACTTTGAACGAATATATCGAGTTGGCAAAGGCTTATAGTACATCGAAGAGCGGGCAGTTCGTAAACGGAGTATTGAATGCGATAGCCGATAACCTTAAAAAAGAAGGTGTTCTAACAAAAGAATAATGAAATTTGTTATATATTTGTGCACGGGTTTTAGGATCCAAGTATAAATTTTTTATTAAAAGCTAAATTATGACAGTGTTATCAATTTTTTTACAAGCTGCAACGGGGAGTGGAATGTCGAGCATTCTGATGATGGTTGCATTGATCGCTATTTTTTATTTTTTCATGATTCGTCCTCAGACGAAGCGTCAGAAAGAAATTCGCAAGTTCCGTGAGTCTCTCACCACTGGTGACAAAATTGTTACGGCAGGAGGTCTATTCGGAAAAATAAAAGAGGTTAAATCCGATTCTTTTATTATCGAAATAGCCGAGAATACTCGTGTTCGTATTGCCAAAGATTCTGTTTATCCTTCTGCTGCCGAAGCTAAGGATAGCGGAGCCGATCAAGCTAAGTAATCTATTTTTTCAAAGGACTCCTTTGTAGGAGAATAAGAAGATAAGGTTTTTTATCAAGGAACATCGGTTCTGTCGATAAAAAACCTTATCTTTGTTGTATGTAGTCGTTGCATGATATATGGAAGAAAATATTTCAGACCGCATAGTAGCAAAGTTTAAGTCGATTATCCAGAGGATTTGTACTGCATTCCGTCAGGAACGCACGCGGGAATTGTTTACATTTTTGGGGTTTGTTCTCCTTTCGTTGATATTCTGGTTTATGCAAGGGCTGAATGAGGAGGTTGAAAATTCTTTCAAAATACCGATAGAACTACAAAACCTTCCCGAGAAAACGACTCTTATTAATGATCTCCCATCTCATATCGAGGTGAGAGTACGGGATAAAGGTCCTGTTATGTTGGGGTATGCGATAGAAGGATTGTCCCCGTTACGGATTAATTTTCAGGAGTATGATAAGGGGAGAAATTCTTTTTTGTTGTTGTCGTCTCAGCTTGAAACTATATTGCGAAAGTCCCTTCGTTCGTCAACGAGTATTGTTTCGATTATTCCCGATACGTTGAAAGTGATGTACACACACAATGCCGGCAAACGGGTGAAGCTGGTTGTGAAAGGTGTCGCATCGACTACACCTCAGTGTGTACTGAGTGGTGATATGACCGCCGATGTCGATTCGGTGATGGTTTATGGAGAGTCTTCCTTATTGAAACGAATTAAAGAGGTTTATACGACCGATTTTGAAGCAAAAAAGTTGAACGATACCCTTCGCACGGTTGTCAAGATAGCGAAGATTCCGAATCTTCGAATTGTTCCTGAACAGGTAACCGTCACCATACCTGTGGAAGAAATGACCTCTAAAATTCTCGATATCCCTGTAATCCCGCAAAATGTACCTTCGAATTGGTCTCTTATCACATTTCCTTCGTCGGTGCAACTTTCTTGCATGATGCCGTTTAGTAAGTTTGCGGCGGTCGATGAAGATAGCTTTTTATTGGGAGTCGATTTTTTGGATTTGTCGCGGCGGCGTCTCTCTGATAAATTAGGGGTGAAGATATTGAATGCACCGGAATATGTCCGAAATATAGTGTTGTCGCAAGACAGTGTCGATTATATTTTGGAGCAGAAAAGACCTGCATTTGTAGTTCCTGTCGATTCTGCCAATCGAGTAACACCCGATTCGATATGAGACGTATAGGTATTACCGGTGGCATAGGTAGTGGCAAGTCGGTTGTCTCTCGGTTGCTGCGTATAATGGGATATTCTGTATATGATACAGACTCGGAAGCGAAGAGGCTGATGGAATCTTCGTTGGAAGTCGTGCAGAAACTATCGGAGTGCTTTGGGAGAGATATATATCATAACGGTCGATTGAACCGGGGTTTGTTGTCCTCTCGGGTATTTGGAGAGTCGGATAAGATAGTGTTGCTTAATTCCATAGTACATCCGGTGGTACGCTTCGATTTCTATCGATGGTCCGAATCTCTAAACGAGGAGATATGCTTTGTGGAATCGGCTATTTTGTATGAATCCCGGTTTGACGAACTGGTAGATGAAGTCTGGACGGTGACAGCACCGGAAGAGTTAAGAATAGGTCGGGTTCGCCAGCGTAGCGGTTTGACCGAGGAAGAGATAAAAAAGCGTATGGCTGCTCAATTGTCCGAGGAAGAAAAACAGAGAAGAGCTGCTCATATTATTTGGAATGACGGTAATGTATCTGTTATCCACAGGGTTTTATCTTTATTGAAGTCATTGGAATGAGAATTTTTCGTTTTGAAGACGGTTAAACCGGACAAGAATATTATTTTTGTGGTTCGAATGATTTAAGTAATTAAATATAAAACGAAAATTTTATGTTAAAAACGATTTTATCTATTTCCGGTAAACCCGGTTTGTTCAAATTGATATCTCAGGCAAAAAATATGCTGATCGTGGAATCTCTGCAAACGGGGAAACGGCAACCTGCTTATGCCCATGAAAAAATCATATCGTTAGGAGATATCGCTATTTTCACCGATGAAGAAGACGTTCCTTTGAGTGAAGTATTGAATGCGATAAAAGAAAAAGAAAATGGAGCGAAAGTAACATTGGATATCAAGAAAGCCGATAATGAAACATTGCGTGCATATTTGGCGGAAGTGCTGCCTAATTTCGACCGTGAACGTGTCTATCCGACCGATATAAAAAAATTGATAAGTTGGTATAACTTGTTGGTCGAAACCGGGAACACCGATTTTGTGGAAGAAGAAAAAACTCAAAAAGATGCCGATGTCGAGAACACGGCAGCAACGGACGATTCTGTAAATGAGAAAGAGGAAAAGTCCAAGACCAAAAAGGCAACAAAGAAAAAAGCAGAATAAGAAGCCATTCTAATGAACGGTAGATATAAGCCTGTGCGGTTTCTCGTACAGGCTTTTTTATGGATCGAGGGTGTGTATCCAAGCTCCTTGTGTGCGAATATCGTGGCAGGGAATACTATTTTCGAAACAGTCGTTTTGTAATTTAGTGGCTCGTCTGGGGTGAACATCGGGCCCGATGATAAATTGCCGAACGGAAAATAGTTCGAGTATGTCTTCTATTCTGCCGTTGAACATCTTGCCGATAATAGCATAGTCTATCGTTAGTTTTTTCCCTATTGATAGTTTATCCCATTCCTGTTTACCGAGGAGGACGAGCCGTTTCCCATAAAATTGGGCGAAGGGATAGTCTATAAAGCCGGTGTTGTCTTTGGTTCCGAGGGAGCCGTGTTGGAATATTTCGTATTGTGTCTTTCCGTTTTTCATACGATATTCTTCACCCACTACTCTTTGACCGGAGGTGAGGGTGTCGGATGAGAGAATATAACAACGATCTTTGTCGCTGAGTTGAACGACTGTCGATTTTTTACTGTCATATACGATAATTTCTGGCTGGGGCGATTTATAAGTGCACAAGTCAAAAATAAGAAAACCGATACAAAAGCCCAGAGTCAACCAAAGAGTCTTTTTCGAACGATTCTTAATGGTTATATAAGATAATATGCCGCAAATGAAATAAAGCCATAGATAGCGAGCTTCCAACCATACGCTTTCGATGTGGCTCCACGGTAGTTTGTATATATGCAGGCTTATCTGTTGTATATATTGCAGTAAAAAATCGACGGTATTTCCTAACCAATCATAGGGAATATGTAGGGCCGAGAATAACAATAGTAAAAAAGAGAGTCCGAAAACAACGGGTAAAAGAGGTAGTACGAAAATATTACCGATTAGAAATAATAGAGGAATAGTGTGAAAATAATAGACGGCAATGGGTAGGGCTCCGATTTGGGCGGCGATGGATACTGCAACGCAAGAACTAAGCCAACGAACGATAAAGTAGGGTGAATTACCTCCGATATTTAGTTTGGTGTAGAATAGCAAGATAGCGGTTACTGCCGAGAAACTCATTTGAAATCCCACATCGAAAATGAGGTTCGTATCGTACGATAGCATAAAAAATGCTGCGGCGAAAAGTGCATTGAGAGAACTGTTGCGTCGGTCGAGAAATTCGGCTGTTAAAAGAAAGGATGCCATGATACAAGCTCGTACGGCCGATGGTGACAAGCCTGTTATATAAGCATAAATCCATAAAACGAATAAAGTGAATAGAGGCCTTAGTTTTCTGCAAGATTTGAAAAGAGAGAGGAGAAAGAACAAAAAGTAAATCAAAGATGCTACGACTCCCATGTGAAGTCCGCTTACGGCTAACACATGTGAAAGTCCGGCTGCTGAAAAGTACGATCTTAGGTCTTGTGGAAATTCCTGTCGTTCGCCTAACAACAAAGCCCTCAATAAAAGAGTACTGTTTTTAGACAAATTACAGGATTGAAGTTGGTCGGAAAGATGTTTTTGTAGATCCGAAGTAGCCTTTCGAAGATTCGATTTTGGTTTTTCTCCGATATATTTCCATTGTTTCCCGGTCAAATATTGACTTCTCGATATACCTTTGTGCTTCATGAACGAGGCGAAATCGAAAGCATAAGGATTGGTGTTGGGCGGTATTGCTTTCGGTCGAAATTCAAACCCGATGATGTCACCGTATTCGAGTCGTCGGGCTTGAATACCTTTTTCAAAATAGAGTGCTATTTTTTCTTTATATTTCACGATCGACCCGTTTGTATCCGATAGGGCTGTTATCGTAACGGGACAGTAGTAAGAGTTCGTTTTTTCTACGGCTTTGTCGTTTACGTGAGCTATCGCGATAGGATAAAAACCGGAAGGCTGTTGGGATATACGGTTTTGAGTGCCATGTAGTATCGCTCCGATAGAAAAGACAATCAGGAATAATCCGACTCCGAAAATACTTCGTTTGTGGTATTGTTCTTCAATACTGTCTCGTTTTATGAATGAACTCCATAAAACTAAGCCGCATAAAGCGGGAATGAGGTTTCCCCATATCGGTAGACATAGGAACTCTTGGTACAGGATACCTGCCAATAGAGGTACTAACAACCGTATGAATGGAGTGCGGGCTGCCGATAGGGAGGAGCTATTCATAAGTCGATTGTTTGAATGGGGCTTATGTTCAAAATTTTCGGGTCATATAGCGCATGAAATCCGATTCGACACCACCGGTTTGACCGGTATTTTGAACGAAGCAGAATTCCCGCTCGCAATCGAAGTCGCTGATTTCGATGACTTTCAATTTTCCGTCGGCTAGTATGGAAACAATCCCCACGCTGTCGGTATTGTATAAAAACCGTTTGATACCTTCGGTGGTTCCCAATTGCATGATAATATTGAGTTGGGATAATTTCAACTGGCGTGTACCCAACGCTTTTTCAAAGACCTCTAAACTGCCCGATCCCTGTTCTCGAATAACCAACGGAATTCTTTTCAGTTCCTCTATCGTTATTTCTTCAAGTTTGGCCAATCGGCTGCGCGTACTGGTTATACAAACTAGTTCGTCTTGCATAAAAGGAGTGTAATGTAGATGTATTTGTCGGCTGCAACCCTCGATGAGCCCCAAGTCGATACGATGTTCTTCGACTGCTTTTTCTATATCGCTGGAATTCCCGTTGATTAACGAGAGTTTTATTTGTTTGAATTTCTGTTGAAATGTAGCCAGATAGGGCGGAAGCACATACTGAGCGATCGTTGTGCTTGCTCCCAAACGGAGCTCTCCGATGTGACGCTGGGTCAATAAGTTCATCTCGAAATCGAGCTGTTTGTATTGTTTGAGAATTTTTTCGGCGTGGCTTAACAGCAGTTCTCCGTCGGGGGTCAGCGTTATGTGAGTACCCATTCTCTCGAACAGTCGGGTGCTGTATTCTGTTTCGAGTTCTTGTATGTGCTTGCTGATTGCCGGTTGACTTACATATAGCTCTTTCGAGGCTTTGGTGAAGCTGAGGTTGTGAGCCACGCTGCAAAAAACTTTTAATCTGAAATCTATCATGATAAGAGTCAATTTATTCGTTCCAAATCTTCCATGCCGCCAGTGCTTGCAAATGAAGCATTTCTATTCCGTTTTTTATTTTGCAACCCTGCCGGGCTGCTTTTTGGAGAAATAAAGTCGTTTCGGGATTGTAAATAACGTCGTAACAAAGATGTTCGGGGCTTAGTGCCGTGTAGGGTATGTTCGGAGATTGGTCTATGTGGGGAAACATGCCTAACGGAGTGGTATTGACAATGATTTTGTGATTATCGATTAGGTCGGGAGATAAGTCTTCGTAACTGAGTATATCTCCTCTTTTTTGTCGGGAAACGAATGTCGGTGTGATATGCAAGGCTTTTAACCCGGCATGAATAGCTTTTGATGCACCACCGGTTCCGAGAATAAGCGCTTTTGTCATGTGGTCGTCCAATAACGGAGCGATAGAATTGGTGAACCCTATGATATCGCTATTGAATCCTTTGAGAAATATCTTGTCTCCTTGCCTCGTAATTTTGATGACATTGACCGCTCCGATTTCGCGAGCCAAAGGGTGCAATTCGTCGAGTAGGGGGATAACTGTGGTTTTATGAGGAATCGTCACATTCAATCCGCACAATTCATGGTTGTCCGAGATAAGTTGTCTCAAACAGGAAATATCCTGTATCTCAAAGTTTTCATAGGTGGCGTTTATATGCTCGTCTTCAAATTTTTGTTGGAAAAAAGAGCGGGAAAACGAATGTCCCAAAGGATAGCCCACTAATCCGTATTTTCTTTTCATAAAGCCGATAAATTAACCGTTATATTTCGAAGCCGATAATATTTCCCCTCCATTGTCGGTCGTCTCGATAATTTCGATCGCTTCTTTTTTCTTTTCGTTAGCATAAGCCTTGATGATTTGAAGCCCTATCCAGCGGCCCAATCGTCCCGGTGCATCTTGATGAAGTACCGATACGAAAGGGGCTGGCTCGATATACTTGTTGATAAGCATCGATTCGGTATTGAACAAGTGCTTTTTACCGATAAGTTGTTTCCATATTTCAGCTTCGTTCTCTTTGCACCATTGAGCTTGTTTGTCGGAATATCCCAATAGGACATATTCGTTTATTCGAGGAAATATCCGAGACAAGCAATAAAGAATTTTCCCTTCGTATATCATTCGATCTAATAGTGCGTTTCGCTGCGATTGGTAGGGATATAAAGTGCGTAGCCAAACTTCGACGACATCGATGGGAATGCGGTCGCTTTCATGTAAATTCCGTTCGTAATTATAATAGCGTTGTTCATAAAGGGGATAGTTTTCTCCCAAATAACAGTCTAAGGAAACCGATAGCAAAGTGGTATCGATTGTGACGATCGACTGGTTCAGTCCCGAAATGTGGGTAAGAATGCGGGGACGTTTCTGTGGAGCGAACAACTCGTTGTATCTTAGGAATGCGTTCTGTAATTCGGTAATCCATACGGTATCGTTGGAAAATTTTGTTTCGGTATCCGCATACAACTGGGATATAGCCTCGTTGGATAAAAACATTTTTAATCCCTTTTGGAACGATGGAGCATCTCCCAAACCGAGTATGTGTCGACAATAAACCGGAAAAAATGGGGTGTATTTATCTATAAAAAGAAATATTTTGGCCGAGTCTGTTTCTTGGACGTAAGAAGGTAGTTCTTTATCGAATCGTTCTATGGTCACGATCGGGTTACTTGAATGGTTCGATATCTCCGATGCTTTTCCGTTGCAAGCGATAAAACAAAGGGTAAGTAAACTTACGACGACGGCATATTTGCTTGTTTTCTCGGGTTGTATCATAATACTCTCTTTTTATGTCTCTTCTGCAAATTTACTTTTTTCTTTTGAGAAACCCATAAAGAACATTTTTGTTTTGTTATACGGTGTATAGGACAATAAATATCTATTAATTCGAGGCTTTTTCGGTCTTTATTCGTACCTTTGCGATATATGTGAGGAACAGGACGTGCTTGGGCATAAGCGATAAAGCTTGTTTCTGTTCTTGGTTTACACTATCTTTGCATATAATGAGTAATAGGTTTTTTACTTATCGGGATTAAATGACGGATTATAATTTATGAAGCATTCATATTTCAGCCGGAGGTTATTGTCGGTTTTTATGGCTTTTGCTTTGGGCCTTTCCGTCTTGTTGGCCAAAGATTTTGTCGTGGTGATCGATGCCGGTCATGGCGGGCACGATCCCGGCTCTCTCGGCAGCAAGGCGAAAGAGAAAAACATCAATTTGGGAGTTGCCTTGAAATTGGGACGTCTGATTGAAAATAATATGCAAGGTGTGAAGGTGGTCTATACCCGTAAAAAAGATGTTTATTTGACCTTGCAGGAGCGAGCTAATATAGCTAATAAGGTTCAAGGCGATTTGTTTATTTCTATTCATACCAATTCTTTGGATAAAAAGTCCCCTAATCGTAGGAAAGTCGCCGGTGCTTCTACTTGGACATTGGTTACACAGAAGCAAGGAGAACTTGGAAGTCGCAAAACGGGAAAATTCCGTTATATATTTGGAGAATGACTTTTCGACTCGTTATGAAGGATTCGATCCGAATTCGACCGAGTCGTATATTATTTTTGAATTCATGCAGTATAAACACATGGAGCAGAGTATAAACTTTGCTTCGGATATACAACGTGAATTTGTTTCGACTGCCGGCCGGGTGGATCGGGGGGTAAGACAGGCTGGATTTTGGGTACTCGCTAAAACGAGTATGCCTGCGGTTTTAGTGGAGCTCGATTTTATTTGCAATCCGACGCAGGAGAGATTTTTGAATTCCGAATCCGGTCAGGAGAAAATGGCAAAGTCTATATACAATGCTTTTGTCAAATATAAATCAGACTATGACCGCAAGCAAAATGCCGGCAAAAGGGTAGAGGAGTCACCGTCTTCTTCCGTAGTTGTATCGCCCGATAAAAAAACTCAAACGAGTGATTCGAATGTGAAAATCTCAGAACAAGCCAAGAAATCCGGGGTTACTTATTATAAAGTACAGTTCATGGCTTTGCCTCGGAAATTGCCGGCTAATTCCAAAGAATTTAAAGGGCTTTCTCCTGTCGAATATTATAAAGACGGAGGAATGTATAAATACACCTATGGAAAATCTACCGACCGAAACGAAATACAGAAACAATATAAAAAAGTAAAATCTTTGTTTCGCGATGCCTTTATCATAAAGTTCCGTGATGGAAAACGGGTCTATTGAAAGGTATTGCGATGCTGAATAAAAAATAGAATATGAAAAAGTGGTTTGGAAAAGAAGTTAAGATAGCACTATCGGTTCTTGCGAGTATTTTGATTTTGTATGTGGGAATTAACTATTTGAAGGGAATCAATGTAATGAAACCTTCTAATTATTATTATGTACAATTCCCGAATGTTGCAGGTTTGGCCCAGTCTGCACCGGTATCTATCGATGGATACAAAGTGGGACTCGTGCAGGAAATCGTTTATGATTATGATGCGAATGGCGCGATTAAGGTGCTGTTGAATCTCGATAAAAAATTAAAAATCCCGGTCGATAGTAAAGTCTATCTCGAAACCGATATGCTTGGAACGGCATCGATTGTTATCGATCTGAATCCTCATGTGAGCGAATACTATGATCATGGAGCCGTTATTGAAGGGGAAGTGAAGTCTGGACTAATGCAAAACATACAAGGAGAGTTGTTGCCCCAGTTTGCTTTGCTGCTACCGAAACTCGACAGTATTCTTTCGGGATTGCAGACGCTAGTCAATGATCCTGCTTTATCTGCTTCGGTAAAACGTATCGATCATATTACCGCTAATTTGGAGCGTTCGTCCGTGCAATTATCACAGATGATGAAAGACGATGTGCCGGCTATTCTCGACAATGTACAAGGAATAACGGCGCAGGTAAATCAGTTCTCGGGAACTTTGAATTCGTTACCTCTCCAATCTACTATGATTTCGGTTCAGAAAACTTCCGATAATTTGCAGCAAATAACCAATCGTTTGACTTCTCCCGACAATAGTCTGGGACTATTGTTGAACGACCGGTTGCTGTACGATAAAGCGAATGGCGTTTTGGGGAGCGTAGATTCTTTGATGATTGATTTAAGACTCAATCCGAAACGTTATGTTCATTTTTCTCTATTTTGATTTTGTAAATATTTTTATTATTTAGAATCATTATAAATAAAAGGGGCCGTGTAATTTTTTTGTAATCTTCCCAGAGCTACGCTTATATGTGTTTATTTCCAAATTTCGTATAAAGGGAACAATTTTTGTCGTAGAACATGTGGAAGATTGTAAGATATTGTAAATAAGTGTGATAATAATTTTCTATGTCAGATAATTTGCTTTGTATGGTCGGGCTTTATAAACACCTTGTAATCAATTGTTTGTGCTAGAACTGTAAAAAGCAAATATTTTTGAATTTGTTTTTGATGAAAAATAATTTGAATTTTGTACTCACAAAAGTTTTTTGATAGAAGATTTACATAAAAATGGGTTCAGAACAGCATGTTCAGTTGTGGGACCGATGTTTAACAATTATCAAAGACAATATAAACGAAGAGGCTTTCGATAGTTTATTCAAGCCGATAGTCTCTTTGGGGTTTGATGATAATGTGTTGACTTTGCTTGTCCCTTCACATTTCGTTATTGAGCAGATTGAGGAGCATTATCTCAGTTTGCTGAAAAAGGTTCTGCCTCGCATATATGGGGCAAGCGTGAAATTGTTGTATCGTGTACAAATCGTTCGTCAGCCGGAAGCTACCGTCGATTTGACCGCTACTACTAAATCGACTGCCGTAAAGAAGATGCAGCAGTCGATGCCCGATCTTTTAGACCCTTTCAAACAACGCGTTTACGATGAGCTCGATCCCCGCCTGAACCCTATCTATACTTTTGAAAGCTATTATCAAGGGGCGAGTAACATGCTGGCACGTACGGCAGCAGAATCTATTGCTGCAAACCCGGGGAGAAACACCTTTAATCCGTTGTTTTTATTCGGTGAGTCGGGGGTTGGAAAAACCCACCTGATTCAAGCGATAGGATTGCGTATTAAAGAGAATAATCCGGCTTCTCGTGTGTTATATTTATCGGCTCATGATTTTTTAGTGCAATATACCGATGCTGTTCGTAATAATCGGGTGAACGATTTTATCAGCTTTTACCAGAGTATAGATGTTCTGTTGATGGACGATATTCAAGAATTTGCCGGGAAGACTCAGACGCAGAATACATTCTTCCATATATTCAATCATTTGCATCAGAGCAATAAGCAGTTAGTGCTCACTTGCGACAGGCCTCCGGTTGAGTTGGTGGGTATGGTATCGCGCCTGCTGACTCGTTTCAAATGGGGTTTGACGGCCGAGGTTGAACGCCCTGACTATGAATTACGATACGATATCTTGATGAGTAAGGTCCGTCGTGATGGATTGTCTATTTCCGAAGAGGTTATTGACTATATAGCTCGTAATGTCACCGATAATGTGAGAGATTTGGAAGGAGTCATTGTATCGCTTATGGTACGTTCGAGTGTCTTGAAGAAAGAGATTTCGATAGACATGGCCGATCAAGTGTTGGCTGCCAGTGTAAAGATGACTCAAAAACAGATCACCATAGATTCGATAAAAGAGGCTGTTTGCGGATATTATGGACTGGAAACGTCGAGATTGTTGGAGCGTACTCGCAAGAGAGAAGTGGTCGTTGCTCGCCAAATGTCGATGTATTTGGCAAAGAAATATACCACTCTTTCGTTGGCAGGAATCGGTGATGTGTTAGGGAAAAAAGACCATGCTACGGTTTTGCATGCTTGCAAGACTATATCGGAGCAGGTAGGTGTCGATAAAAAATTGCGCAGCGATTTGGAAGAGATAGAGCAGCGTATTCAGGGATAGTAATATAAATTTACTCGAAGAAAAATAAAAGAGCTCCATCAACGGAGCTCTTTTATTTTTCTTCTTTAATCAGGTAAACGGAATCCCTGCTTGACGATGAAGTCAAGGAATGTTTTTGAAAATAGTTCATTGTCTTTTCGGGGAGAACGTACGTCTGTGAAAACTTGGGCTAAATTCTCTTTATGGTTCTCTTCGATATATTTCTTGTTTTCTGCCAAATTCTCTTTTTCGAAATAAAGCCGATGTATTGCTTCGGGGGTATAGTCTTGATATGCTTCGTGGTGAAGAATCGCTTCGATGGGAAGTCGTTCTATTTGCGCAGGTATATCTGCGGGATAACCCACCGTAAGAGTGGTAATAGGAATGACAAACTTGGGCAGATGCAATATTTCCGCTATCTGAGGAGCGTTATATGTGGTAGTTCCCAGATAGCAGCAACCCAATCCTGAAATTTCGGCTACTGTACAAAACTGTTGAGCTACAAGCAATGCGTCGATAGCTGCCGTGACGAAGGATTGGAAATTGTCATATCCCGGTTCTGCATGGTTTTGCTCGCACCATTTAATAAATCGGTTGAAATCGGCACAAAAAGTTAATACGACAGGGGCGCTGGTTACAGTGGGTTGATTGAAATGAGCCGGAGCTAACTTTTCTTTGTTCTCCTGTTCTCGGGTTATGACAACACTGTAAACTTGCATATTTTGCGTCGTGGGGGCTCGAAATGCTGTTTCGAGTAACTCATTGAGTAATTGCTCGTCGATATCCTTATTGAGATATTTCCGTATGGTTCTTCTTTCTTATCATCATCAATAAGCGTTGCATCCAGATTCTTCATATTGGCATAATTCGCATCGTAATTTAACAACACTCCGCCTTTTCTTAACACCCTGTGCCATTCCTTATAGGCTTTATCCACATCAGGGAGTGTCCATGTAAGATTTCTCGTTATAACAACATCGAAGCTTTCGTCTTCATATTCCAGATTCATAGCATCCATAACCTTGAAATTAACATCTGCCCCATACCTGTCAGCCAGAACTTCAGCCCTTTCTATCATATCCGGTGTTAAATCTATTCCCGTAACCTGAAGTCCTTTGCCATAAAGAAGTATCGCAAAATATCCAACACCTGTTCCAACATCAAGCACCCTTACATTCTGTCTATTATCTATAAGCGGACTTATATATTGCATAATGTTATCAACCCATTCACGGCTTAACTC
>OLFY01003113.1_pt1 | contig 14490 bp, 10 predicted proteins | sample 1605611 | NCBI WGS metagenome assembly OLFY01 (sample SAMEA3888923, study PRJEB22519) | human gut metagenome | biome: human gut; feature: human-associated habitat; material: faeces | place: Denmark | collected 2011
GTGTTTTTGCAACGCAAAAACACCCCGTAATACTACGGGACACAGCAGGGAGGAGGGTAAATAACCCTCTATTCATTGCAGAGAAGTGCACCTATATCGCTTTGCGACACCCCGTAATGCCACGGGACACGGCAGCGGAGGAGTGTGAAATTTTAGTAGATGGGATAGGGAGAGAATTAATAAAGTCGTATAAAAACGAAAGGGAAGCAAAAAATTTGCTTCCCTTTCGAGTGATTGAGTTGGGATTCGAACCCAAGACCCACAGCTTAGAAGGCTGTTGCTCTATCCAGCTGAGCTACTCAACCGACCTTTTATGAAAAAGTGCTGCAAAGTTAGGGATATTTCGGGATATTCCAAATATATGTATCCTATTTTTTGTAGCCCTCATATAAAATAGAAGTATCAGAAAGGATACCCCACCGTGAAATGAAACGCAGAATCTCGTTTGAAGTTCTGCGATGCGATTGCCCAATGGTCTTGTCCGGCCGCCGGATTATAGGCTTTCATTCCCATGTCGAAGCGAAGTAAGAAATAGCTGAAATCCAGACGGATTCCCAATCCATAGGCCAACGCGATTTCCTTATAAAACGAATCCAGTCGGAACTGACCGCCGGGCTGCGATTCGTAATCACGAATCGTCCAAATATTACCGGCATCGATAAAAGCTCCCAACTCTACTTTCCAAAATAGTTTGGTGCGATATTCAAGATTTATATCGAGGCGTATATCTCCACACTGATTGATAAATTCGGACACAGAATTATTGCCGTTATAACTACCGGGACCGAGCGTTCTTACCGACCACCCCCGCACACTGTTGGCTCCACCCGAATAGTAGCGTTTCTCAAAAGGTAAAATATCGGAATTCCCATAGGGTATGCCTATTCCTCCGCCTACATGAAAAGCGATAGAGTTTCTCTCGTCAATCAAATGGGTAAAACTATAACCGAAATCGAATTTAGCATACTGGGAATATCGGATACCAAAAATCTTGTACCCCCCATCGGGCTCCTTCGAGGTAAGTTTGGAAAAGGCATTGAGCACGTTGCCCGCTATTTCTCCCGCAGCCCTCAACGTATAGACATTGGTGCGACGCTGCACCGGATTGGAGGGATTGAGATTGGAGCAATAAAAGGTATATCCCATACGCATGATGAAGTGATCCTCGTAACTGTATCGTAAAAGCGGATTATCGGGGGCTATGTTTTCGAGAAATCCGTCGGTCTTACGAGGCAAATAGACATAATTTATATCCAACAGGTCGTAGTTGTGACGGTAGAATCCCCGATTGGTCGTCCACTTATATTTCCAAGCTGCTCCCCAAATGACTCGCGTATACTCGGGACGTTGCTGGAAATTAAGATTTATACTATATTCGGTGCTGGCCTTCATACGCCGCCGAAAATCGGTACGCAAAAACGGGAAAAGAAATTTGGGATAAGTAACTCCTATCTCCCCTCCCAACTCGGTATATCGGTCGTTGATGAGTCCGCTCAAATCGCCCGACAAACTTTCATAAGCACCGCGTACCTTAGCCGAAAAAGTTTCGGAACCCTTGAAGATATTACGATGTTGATAAGTAGCTCCCACGGCAAAACCTAAATCGCCCTCGGAATTAGTACCTTCCAATTCGAGCGAGACAGACTGCGGCTTATCCTTGCTGAGCAAGATATAACAATCCAATTGATTTACACCTTCGTCGTTCCGACCGGCCGGCTCGAAGCGAATATTGACATATTTGACAATACGCAATCTCCCGAATGCCGTATAGGTATTGTCCACATCTCGACTACTGAACAACAACCCCGGACGAATGAAACAATTCTCCACCAATGTTTCCCGTCGAATATAAGGGCGATCGCCTTCCACGAAATAATAATTCTTATATGTACCGGCATTGGCAACATCAATTTGGTCGGTCGCCGTCGGGTCATAAGACAACACAAAATAGATTTTCCTCATATAATACCGTTCGTACGGACGATACCCCGAAGCATTGGCAACAGACTCAGGAACGAGGTTCATAGTGAGATCGACTGCTTTCGAACGGTCGGCGGTATCCGCCGTATAGGTAATCAGTTCTTTATTAAAAGCATAAAAGCCATCACGCCGCAACATATCGGAAATACGTTGCCTTTCCTCGTCCAACACATTTCTATCGAAATTCGATCCTTTCTTCAAAAGCGAATGAGAGACATATTGCCGCTCAACAAGCCGGGAAATCGTATCGTTTGAAATACGATAGTCTATATCGTCTATGTAATGCGGCGTATTTGCCGAGACTCGATAGAACACGTCCATACGTTTACCTTTCGAAACCGTATCGACATCGACCCGAGCAGCCATGTACCCCTTATTATTCATGGCCTTCTCCATTTGCATACGAGAATTTTCTATCAAAACCGGGTCGTAAATTATCGGGGGTGTACCGGCATTCCTCACCCAGCGGTTATACCATTTGGTCGAATCGTTTCCCGACAAATTATATAGCCCGAGCGTAAAGCGGAACAACCCGAACATACGGTGATTAGGCTCCTGACGCAAATAGGATTTCAAATCGGAAGGTTTCACCGACTTATCATCGGTCTCTATCTTTACATGGTCGAGCAGATAGCTACCGTCCGGGACATGGCGGGTAGGACTACACGCAACCAGAACAATACCGACGATCGCTCCTAAACTTGCCTTTATAACTCGACGAATTTTCAACGCTTCTCCGATAACTTGATTTTTTCTCGATGGATAAAACCTTGCAAATATACACTTTATTTTTTTCAATTCCAGCCATTCCTTAGGCAGAAGCAAGAAGACAAAAATTAACCGGGTTTCAATCACACAGTTATACGATGTTTTTTATTTTCATTTATTACATTAAACTCCGTAAATACAAGCAATTTAAAATAGTAAACATATATTTTCTTTCAAATTATTTGTTTATATCACAAAATAGTTATACATTTGCAACATCATAAACAATATTTATGTGATAATTATGTTACTACACGTCATTTCTCTATCGGTCATTAGCGAGCTTCTTGTCGTGAGTCGGTAAGGTGGAAAGGCGTATGTAGTTACTTCTCATAGAATGTTAAATTAGAGTAATCGTAAAAACCTTTCCACACAGCGGAAAGGTTTTTCTTTTAATGAGTACAGATTATGAAACATCAATTGCGGAGTGCGACAAGCACTGGCGGAAGGAGAATGGCAGGAGCGAGAGCTCTATGGAGAGCCAACGGCATGAAAGAAACGGAGATGGGAAACCCCATCATCGCAATCGTCAATTCGTTCACCCAATTCGTTCCCGGCCATGTACATCTGCATGAAATAGGGCAAACGGTAAAAAAAGAAATCGAGAAATTAGGATGCTTTGCCGCCGAATTCAACACGATCGCTATCGACGACGGCATAGCTATGGGACATGACGGCATGCTTTATTCCCTTCCCTCCCGCGACCTCATCGCCGACAGCGTCGAATATATGGTCAATGCACACAAGGCCGATGCCATGATCTGTATCAGTAATTGCGATAAAATCACACCGGGCATGCTCATGGCGGCCATGCGGCTCAACATTCCTACCATCTTCGTATCGGGAGGTCCTATGGAAGCGGGGCAGCTCGATGGGAAAGGACTCGATTTAATCGATGCCATGGTCGAATCGGCCGACGAAACCATAAGCGACGAACAAGTACGCCGAGTAGAACATGCCGCATGCCCTACTTGCGGTTCCTGCTCGGGCATGTTTACCGCCAACTCCATGAACTGCCTCAACGAAGCCATCGGTCTGGCTCTCCCCGGAAACGGTACTGTCGTAGCGACCCACCGCAACAGGGAACGGTTATTCATACAAGCTGCCCGACAAATCGTGGAGAACTGCCGGGCCTATTACCAAGACGGCGATGAAAGCGTATTGCCCCGTAACATCGCTACTCGCGCAGCATTCCTCAATGCGATGACTCTCGATATTGCCATGGGGGGCTCTACCAACACGGTATTGCACCTGCTCGCCATAGCCCAAGAGGCCGGAGTAGACTTTACGATACAAGACATAGACACCCTGTCCCGCAAGTCGCCGGTGCTTTGCAAAGTAGCACCCAATTCGCACTATCACATACAAGACGTGAACCGTGCGGGAGGTATTCTCTCGATTCTCGCCATACTCGAAAAAGAGGGGCTGATAGACGCATCTGTCCATCGAGTAGATCGACTGTCCTTAACCGAAGCCATCGAACAGTATGCGATACGAAACGGAGCATGTCCCCCCGAAGCGGAAAGGCTTTGGAAAAGCGCACCGGGCAACCGGTTCAACCTCGTGATGGGCTCTCAGGAAAACTATTACGACAAGCTCGATACCGACCGTTCGAAAGGGTGTATTCGCGATTTCGAACACGCTTATGTCAAAGACGGGGGACTGGCCGTACTTTTCGGTAATATCGCCCAAGACGGCTGTATCGTCAAAACGGCCGGAGTGGACGAAAACATTTTCCGCTTCAAGGGAAAAGCCAAAGTATTCGAGTCTCAGGAAGAGGCTTGCGAAGGCATACTCGGCGGGAAAGTAGAGAGCGGAGACGTGGTCGTCATCATCTACGAAGGCCCCAAAGGAGGCCCCGGCATGCAAGAGATGCTCTACCCTACCTCGTATATCAAATCGAAACACCTCGGCAAAGCCTGTGCCCTCATTACAGACGGGCGTTTCTCAGGAGGGACATCGGGACTTTCCATCGGACATATCTCGCCCGAAGCAGCCGCCGGCGGAAACATAGGATTAGTGCGAAACGGCGACCTCATCGAAATAGACATTCCCAACCGCAGCATCAACCTGCTTATCGAAGAAACAGAAATGGAACGTCGCAGAGCAGAAGAAAATACCCGGGGAAAAGAGGCATTCACCCCTCGACACAGAACACGAAACATATCGAAAGCCCTGCAAGCCTATGCAGCCTTAGTAAGCTCGGCCGATAAAGGCGCAGGACGAATTATCTAAGAAACAGAGTCCCAATTGTACAAAACGACTATGGCAACAGAGAAAATAAGCGGAGCGGAAGCGCTCATCAAATCGCTCATCGCAGAAAAGACAGAGTATATATTCGGATATCCGGGAGGAGCCATCATGCCCGTATTCGATGTTCTCTACGATTATCGAGACAAATTGAAACATATCCTCGTGAGACACGAACAAGGAGCTACACATGCCGCACAAGGGTACGCACGAGTATCGGGGAAGACCGGAGTCGTCATGGTCACCTCGGGTCCCGCTGCCACCAATATCATCACGGGGCTCTCGGATGCCATGATGGACAGTACGCCGCTCATCGTCATCACCGGGCAGGTTGCCTCTCCCCTATTGGGCTCGGACGCTTTTCAGGAAACCGATGTCGTAGGAATCACCCAGCCGGTGACCAAATGGAGTTACCAGATACGTCACAGCGAAGAAATAGCTTGGGCGGTAGCAAGAGCTTTTTACATCGCCGGGAACGGTCGTCCGGGTCCTGTGGTTCTCGACATTGCCAAAGATGCCCAAACGGGAATGACCGAATTCGACTACAAGCCCTGTCAATTCATTCGCAGCTACAACCCTTATCCCGACATACAACCCGGCGAAATAGAGGAAGCCGCCCGGCTTATCAACCAGTCTCGCAAACCGTTCATACTCGCCGGTCAGGGGGTAGTTATCTCCCATGCTGAAAAGGAATTGTCGGAGCTGGCCGAAAAAGCCGATATACCGGTAGGTTGCACTCTGTTGGGATTATCGGCAATACCGACCGACCACCCCCTATACAAAGGCATGTTAGGCATGCACGGCAGCATAGCCGCCAACATTAAGACCAACGAATGCGACCTGCTCATCGCCATCGGCATGCGGTTCGACGACCGAGTAACGGGCGACTTGAAACAATATGCCCGACAAGCCAAAGTAATTCATATAGACATCGACCCGTCGGAATTCAACAAAAACGTGAAGTGCGATGTATCGGTACTGGGCGATGCCCGTGCCGTATTGCAAAAGCTGAATGAAAAAATCGCTCCCGCCGAACACTCCGAATGGATAGAATCTTTCTCGGTGTGTGAAAAGGTGGAAAAAGAAAAGGTCATAGAACCGGAGATACACCCCCGGAAACCATTGATGAATATGGGAGAGGTCGCCCGAAAGGTATCCGAAGCCACGGGCAACGACAGTATTCTCGTGACCGACGTGGGACAAAACCAAATGCTGTCGGCCCGATATTACCGGTTCAAAAGATCCCGCAGTATCGTTACCTCCGGCGGATTGGGTACTATGGGGTTCGGCCTTCCCGCCGCTATCGGAGCCAAGATAGGCAATCCCGACCGCACGGTCTGCTTTTTTACCGGAGACGGAGGACTGCAAATGACAATCGAAGAACTGGGTACAATCATGCAATATGGTATCGATGTGAAGATCATTATTCTCAATAATAATTTCTTGGGTATGGTAAAACAATGGCAAGACCTGTTCTTCGACCATCGCTACTCCGAAACCCCAATGCTGAATCCCGATTTTACGGGCGTGGCGGCAGCTTACGGCATAGCCGGCGAAAGGGTCGCCACCCGCGAAGAACTCGACTCTGCCATACGACGTATGCTCGACCACCGCGGAGCTTACCTGCTCGATGTACAAATAGACCCGGATTGCATGGTATTCCCGATGACTCCCGCCGGGAGCTGTGTAACCCATATCATGCTCAACGCCACTGAAAAATATTAAGACCGATATGACTCAACAGACATTATATACCGTAACCGTTTATTCTGAAAACCAAGTAGGATTACTGAATCAGATTTCGATTATCTTTACACGCCGACAGCTCAATATCGAAAGCCTGTCGGTATCGGGATCGGCTATCGAAGGTGTACACAAATTTACCATCACGACATACAGCGACCGCGAAACGATGGAAAAACTGGTCAAACAGATAGAAAAACGAATAGACGTACTACGCGCCTTCTTGAAAAATGATTTCGCCTTCTTTTATACCGACGACGAAATCATTTTTCAAGAGGTCGCACTTTACAAGGTTCCTACCGACAAACTACTGGACGACAGGAGCATCGAAGATTTGATTCGCAAACACAATGCCCGCATTTTGGAAGTGAACCGCACATATACCGTCATCGAGAAATCGGGCCACCCCGACGAAACTCAATCTCTGTTCGAAGAACTGAGTCGATACGATGTCATGCAATTCGTCCGGTCGGGACGCGTCGCCATAACCAAATCGACCGTCGAGCACGTAAGCATATTCCTACAAGAACAACAATACCGGCAAAACCAACTATGAAAGAAAAAGAAGAACAATCCAAACGACAAACAGAACCGGTCTACTCCAAAACTTATACCGTAGAGCCGGCCGAAGGAAACGGCCAACAGGAGTTGCCGCTCACCCTGCTCGCCAAACGAATACTCGAAGTGGCTACGTTACATGCCGAATCGTGGGGCGTGGGATACAGTACGCTCATCAAAAACCGGCAAGTATGGGTACTCTCCCGGCTCACCGTCGAAATGTACCGTTATCCGCTCATCAACGAGCATTATACTTTACAAACATGGATCGAAGGGTATAACAAGCATTTTTCATCGAGAAACTTCGCCATACTGGGAGAGGACGGCTCTCCCTGCGGATATGCCCGCACGATTTGGGTCGTTATCGATTTGGATAGTCGCACATCGGTAGATATAAGTCAATTCGAATATATCGCCGAGAACATATCGGACAAAGCATGTCCCATCGAAAAGCAATCGAGAGTACGCGATGTACATGACGAAAATGCAGTAATCTATCCTGTGACTTATAACGATATAGATTTGAATCGACACGTCAACAGTGTGAAATACATCGAGCACGAACTCGACCTTTTCCCTTTCGAACGGTATGACAAACAACGTATCCGACGATTCGAGATAAGCTATGCCAACGAAGCTCGATACGGTTCTACTCTGCAACTGCTGAAAGAGGAAGAAGCACCGGATCATTTTACCTTAGAAATACGGGACGACCAAACCGTGTACTGCAAAGGAAGAATCATATTTGAAAACAGATAAAACTAATTTAATTAACCTCTAAACAAAAAAGAAAATGGCAATCATGAATTTTGGCGGTGTTGACGAAAATGTAGTCACCCGGGAAGAATTTCCATTGGAAAAGGCAAGAGAAATCCTCAAAGACGAAACCATCGCCGTTATCGGATACGGCGTACAAGGTCCCGGACAAAGTATGAACTTGCGGGACAACGGATTTAATGTCATCGTCGGACAAAGAAAAGGTTCGAAGACATGGGATAAAGCGGTGGCCGACGGCTGGATTCCCGGCGAAACGCTTTTCGAAATCGAAGAGGCTTGCCAGCGTGGAACAATTATCGAATACCTTCTTTCCGACGCAGCTCAAATAGAGGTATGGCCCAAAGTGAAAAAACATCTTACCGCCGGTAAAACGCTCTATTTTTCTCATGGATTCGCCATCACCTACAAAGAGCGCACGGGTATCGTTCCTCCTGCCGATGTCGATGTAGTACTGGTTGCGCCCAAAGGTTCGGGAACCAGTTTACGGCGCATGTTCTTGCAAGGTCGGGGACTCAATTCGAGCTATGCTATTTTCCAAGATGCGACTGGGCACGCCAAAGAGAAAGTTATAGCTCTCGGTATCGGAGTCGGTTCGGGATACCTTTTTGAAACTACTTTCAAACGCGAGGTTTATTCCGACCTTACCGGAGAACGGGGAACTCTCATGGGGGCCATTCAAGGTATTTTCGCCGCACAATACGACACACTGCGCGCACACGGACACAGCCCTTCGGAAGCATTCAACGAAACGGTCGAAGAACTTACCCAATCACTGATGCCTCTTGTCGCCGAAAACGGTATGGATTGGATGTATGCCAACTGCTCGACAACAGCCCAGCGAGGAGCTCTCGACTGGTGGAAAAAGTTTCGCGATGCTACCAAACCCGTATTCGAAGAACTGTATGAAGAGGTAGCCAAAGGGAACGAAGCTCAACGTTCTATCGACACGAACAGTAAAGAGGGATATCGCGATGGACTGAACAAAGAGTTGAAAGAGTTGAGAGAAAGCGAGATGTGGCAAGCCGGTGTGACCGTTCGAAAATTACGCCCCGAAAATAACTAACCGGCAAATATAGATTACCATATAGAAAAGAGATTATCTCGCTCGTTGGGATAATCTCTTTTCTTATACCCGAACGTATAGAATAAATAACCATAAACCTCGAAACTTTTTCTTCGATAAATTGTATTGACAATACCGGGAATTTCCGGGAAATAAAAATATATCGGAATATGAAATCCTACGAAACCCTGACTGTCGGCCAAATTGTCACCGACAAATACGGAGCGGCGAATGTATTTGAAAAATACGGTATCGACTACTGTTGCCACGGTTCCACACCGTTGCTCGAAGCCTGTAAAAATGCAAATGTAGAACTCGACCAAGTCCAAAAAGAACTCGAAAACACTCCATCGTCTGCTCACGGAAACATCGATTTTACCAATTGGCCTATCGATTTGCTCATAGACTATATTCTCAAAATCCACCACCGCAACATTCGCTCGCACGGACCAGAATTATTACATCTCTTGGACAAAGTTTGTAATGTCCACGGAGACCGCCACCCGGAACTATACAAAATACGTACTCTCTTTCACGACTCGCTCGAAAGCCTTTACAGCCATCTCGACAAAGAAGAATTAGTTTTATTCCCTTATATCTACGAAATGTTTAAGGCCAGAGAAGAGCACAAACATTTACCCGATTTCCATTGCGGTTCGATCGAAGCTCCCATCTCGGTAATGTTGTCGGAACACGAGGCTGAGGGAGAACGATTCCAGCATATCAACCGATTAACCCAAAACTACACAGTCCCCAAAGATGCTTGCAACAGTTACCGATTGGCTCTCGACAGATTGAAATCTTTTGAAAAAGCCCTACACCAACATATTCACCTCGAAAACAATATAGTCTTTCCACGAGCTATTGAAATGGAAAAAGAATTAAGGAAATAGAGAACCATGCAAATCAATATAAAACGGGTATACGATCCCCCAAAAGTATCGGACGGTTATCGCATATTAATAGATCGCCTATGGCCCAGAGGCACGAAAAAAGAGGCTCTGAAATATGATATCTGGGAGAAGAACATTGCTCCTTCTCCCGCATTACGCCGATGGTTCCATGAGAATCCGCAAGAGCATTGGGAGGGATTCGTATCGCTATATTCAAAAGAGTTGGAAAACTCCGCCTCTGTAAAAGATTTCGTCGAAAGAATAAAGAGCCACGATCGAATAACATTATTGTATGCCTCAAAAGATGCCACCCACAATCATGCTTCGGTACTAAGACAGTTTCTACAAAATCATCTGCACTGATTGCCGCATAAACTACCTGCGCCACTACTAAAAAGAACGATGGAGAACGAAGTTGTCACTTGCCGATCGTATATAAAAGGAGTATGTTTCCGGTATTCTTTCCCATAAAATAAAACGGGAAAAATCCGAAACTATCATAAATAACGAAGGGGAGCAATGCTCCCCTTCGTTATTTATCGACGACGCTGTTGTTTGTTTCGTTGCTTCTGTTGTTCTCTCAACGCAGCCTGCTGCTGGCGTTGCGCTTCTTCCAACCGAGCCATGAAACCGCTCTTCTTGCGAGGTTTCTTTTGATTCTCTTTCAACTCGGCAAGAACTTTCTCCTCGTTGATACATTTACGGAATACATAGGTTTGAATAATCGTAATCAACAACGACAAGAAATAATAATAACTCAACCCGGCCGAATAATTATTGAAGAATACCAAGAACATGACGGGCATCAGATACATCATGAACTTCATACCCGGCATCTGTTGTTGTCCGGCGGTATTCTGCATATTGATTTTGGTGTATATCAAGTTGGTAATAGTCATCAACAAACAGAAAAGGCTGATGTGATTACCAAAATAGGGCGTTATCAACGGTATATAAGTATCCCAACTCACGATAGCATCATAGGTCGACAAATCTTTCGCCCACAAGAACGATTCACCCCGAAGCTCGATAGAAGACGGGAAGAAGGTGAACATCGCAATAAGAATAGGCATTTGTAAAAGTAACGGCAAACACCCGCCCATAGGATTCACTCCCGCCTTGCTGTACAGATCCATTGTCAAACGCTGACGCTCCATCGCTTTATCCTGCCCCGGATACTTATCATTAATCTCCTTAATTTGAGGGGCTAAAACCCGCATACGAGCCTGCGACTTATAAGATTTATACGTGAAGGGGAATAAAACGAGCTTTATAAATATCGTCAACAACAAAATGATAACGCCATAATTGCTGAAAAATTTACCCAAGAAGGTGAATACCGGTATAACGATGAGCGTATTTATCCAACGGAAAAACTTATATCCCAGTGGAACGAGCTTATCCAAATCGAGTGTCTGGTCTCCCGAAAGATCATCGTCATAAGAGGACAATAATGGATAAGAATTCGGTCCGAGAAAAATATTGAATCCGGCAACCTGCGGCTCTTTCGAATCATAATCTATCGTACTCTCGGCATGAAACTGTTTCAAATATCTATCTTCTTCCAAAGACCGAGAGGTAAAAATTCCGTCGTTAAATTTTCCATCGGCAATAAAAGCAGTAGAGAAAAACTGGTTTTTAAACCCAATCCATTTGAGGCTCGTAGTCGCTTTCTCTTCATCGTTACCCGACTCGCTCAAATGCTCTACATCGTCTCCTGCAAATTTATAATACAAGGCACTATTTCTCTCCTCAAACATACGTCCTTGTTCTTGACGGCGCATTTTCTGGTCCCAAATAAAATCCCAATAAACAGCGCTCGACGGAATTACCCGGTCCATATCTTTCTGCCAGATATCCATTTTCAACATATAGCTGTCTTCCGGCAAAGAATATCGAATACCCATCTGACTTCCATTGGCAAGCTGTAATGTCATATTTACAGCATTACCATCGATTTCGGGAGTAAAATATAAATCGCGTGTATCGATTACGCGCGCATTCGTACGAATAATGAATCCATAGTCGTTTTCGTCTCCGGTAAACAGAGTCACATTCGTGGAATCATAGGCCATGTAATCATTCAAAACAGCCTCATAAAGACGACCTCCTTTATTAGAAAACTTCAATGTCACCTTATTATTGGACAAAGTAGTAAATTCTTCCGAACCTTCGGCACAAGGAGCGAACTCGCCGAAACGCGCTATCAAACCTGCATTTTTTAATGAATCGGCAACTTCTCCCGAAACGGTATCGGTCGAAACGGGTGTTTCTGCCAAAGCGGCCTCGGCCATACGTTCCGCTTCCACAGCGGCAATCGAATCGTTATACCGACGCTGTGCCTCCAATTGTTCGGGTGTAGGCTGCATCCTCCAAGAGAAAAGCAGCACAATTACGACCATCAATACAAGACCTAAAATCGTGTTTTTATCCATTCTTCAATTTTGAGATTACTAAATTATTTTTTTGAAATCGCTGCTTTAATAAAGTCAACGAAAAGGGGATTCGGATTAAGAACCGTACTATTGTACTCGGGGTGATATTGTACTCCCACATACCAACGCAAAGACGGAACCTCGACAACTTCGACCAAATGAGTTTCGGGATTCTCGCCCACGCAACGCATTCCGGCATCTTCAAAAGCTTTACGATACTCATTGTTAAATTCGAAACGATGGCGATGCCGTTCGCGAATATGGGTCGTTCCATAAGCCTTAGCAGCAATAGAGTCTTCGGCCAATATACAATCATAAGCGCCTAAACGCATCGTCCCACCCATATTGGTTATGCTCTTCTGCTCCTCCATCAAGTCTATTACATTATGCTTGGTCGTCACGTCCATTTCGGTAGAGTTAGCATCGGTATACCCCAACACATCGCGGGCATACTCGATCACCATGCATTGCATGCCCAAACATACGCCAAATGTCGGGATATCGTGTTCACGAGCATATTTCAAAGCGATGAATTTTCCTTCGATACCTCTCTGCCCAAATCCCGGAGCAATCAACACGCCATCTAAAGAAGAAAGCATAGCGTCCACATTTCCGCTATTTAACTTCTCGGAATGAATATATTGCAAATCGAGTTTGCGATCGTTATAGGTCGCCGCCTGAAACAAAGATTCATTGATAGATTTATAGGCATCGGGAAGTTCTACATATTTGCCGACCAATCCGATACGTACGGTCTTAGTCGCATTTTTCATGCGATGCAAGAAATTCAACCACGGCTCCAAATGAGGTTCTCCGTTTATGGGTAAACCGGTTTTCGTCAATACGATTTCATCTAAATGCTGTTGATGCATTTTCAAAGGGACTTCGTATATAGACGGAACATCTATCGACTGAATCACTGCCGCAGGATCTACATTGCAAAACAATGCCACCTTCTTACGTAAAGCAAGAGATAACTCGTACTCGGTACGCAATACCAATATATCGGGTTGGATACCTACCTCCTGCAATTGTTTTACCGAATGTTGGGTCGGTTTGGTTTTCAATTCCTTAGCGGCAGCAATATAAGGTACATAGGTCAAATGAATACATACACAATTTTTACCCATTTCCCAACGCAACTGACGTACACTTTCGAGATAGGGCAAAGATTCGATATCCCCGACCGTTCCCCCAATCTCCGTGATTACGAAATCGAACTGGTTCTTCGATCCTAAAAGTTTAATATTACGTTTAATTTCATCTGTAATATGCGGAATAATCTGCACCGTCTTTCCCAAATAATCGCCCCGTCGTTCTTTATCTATTACATTTTGATAAATACGCCCTGTTGTAATATTATTGGCGCGAGTCGTAGGAGTATTGGTGAATCGCTCGTAGTGACCCAAGTCAAGGTCGGCTTCGTGTCCATCGACCGTCACATAACATTCTCCATGTTCATAAGGGTTCAATGTTCCGGGATCTATATTGATGTAAGGATCGAACTTTTGGATAGTTACTCTATAACCTCTTGCCAAAAGCAATCGAGCCAACGAAGCCGAAATAATACCTTTACCCAACGACGAGGTTACCCCCCCCGTAACGAATATATACTTAGTCTCCACGATAAAATATGGTTTATGTGTTACATTTACAAGGCGCAAAATTAGGAAAAATAATCCACAATCTATCGCAACATTCAACAGAATTATCACTTTTCATTTGCTATGAAGAGAAAAGCCCATAACAGATAGAAACACTTTACAATTTTTACCCAAAAGAAAGACTATCGGTAAACAATTTGTATCAAATAATCATTATCTTTGCAAACAGATGCGAAAATAGGCTGCATTCGGCAAAGTCAAGCAAGCTTGCTTTTGCCCTCATTGGCACTATCTTTGCAAACAGATGCGAAAATAGGCTGCATTCGGCAAAGTCAAGCAAGCTTGCTTTTGCCCTCATTGGCACTATCTTTGCAAACAGATGCGAAAATAGGCTGCATTCGGCAAAGTCAAGCAAGCTT
>OLFY01003116.1_pt1 | contig 14459 bp, 10 predicted proteins | sample 1605611 | NCBI WGS metagenome assembly OLFY01 (sample SAMEA3888923, study PRJEB22519) | human gut metagenome | biome: human gut; feature: human-associated habitat; material: faeces | place: Denmark | collected 2011
GCAAAGGTCGGCTTTGATGCAGAAAAGCCTGTCTATGTATGGGCAGATGAATTTAAAATTGAAGAAGTCGTGACAAATTATACAAGCAATGCATTGAATCATCTGGATGGAGAAAAAGAGATCGAGATCCGTGTTCTGACAGAGGAGAACCATGTGAAAGTAACGGTATTTAATACAGGTACACCGATACCGGAGGAAGATATCCCGAATCTCTGGAATAAATTCTACAAGGTAGATAAGGCGAGAACCAGAGAATATGGTGGCAGCGGTATTGGATTATCTATCGTTAAGGCGATTATGGAAGGTCTCCATCAGCAGTATGGAGTGCAGAACTATGATAATGGTGTGGAATTCTGGTTCACGTTAGACAGAAAGAATCAGTAAAACAGCACAAATCGAGACAGATGTAAAGAAATCGCTTTGCATCTGTCTTTTTTTGGGTTATACTGGAATAATATCAATGAAGACAGGATGTGAGAGACAAATGATAGGAATCATCGACTACGATGCGGGCAACATCAAAAGCGTAGAAAAAGCACTTGCATATATTGGGGATGCAGTATATGATTTGATCATTCGGACGATAGTCATTGATCTGGGTGCTGGTCATGTCAAAAATTTTCATAGAATGACTAGTTCTGTTGTAAAAGCAGAGGCCCAAGCTAAGCTCATGAAAATTTTAGAGGACAAGCTTACTGAGGAGGAAGTGGCATATTATCGTCGGGGACGCAACGCCAAGTCAGCAACTTCTGCAAAGAATGCGTCTATTGTGGATTATCGTGTAGCGACCGGGTTTGAAGCGTTGGTTGGTTATTGGTATTTGACGCACCAGATGGAGCGAGCTATGAAATTGTTGCACGATGGTCTGATCGAAGCAGATCAGATGCCTCACAAATAATGTACTCGCATGATCGAAGCAGATCAGATGCCCCACAAATAATGCACTCGCATGATCGAAGTGAATTAAATTGTTTTGGTACGGTAGTGTAAATTGTTAAATTATATAGGAAGGAAGACACATATGGCATACGAAGAATTAACAATAGAAGGGCGTAATGCAGTAATTGAGGCATTTCGTGCAGGGAAAACCGTTGATAAGATATTTGTTTTAGAAGGCTGCAAGGATGGCCCTATTCAAACCGTTTTGCGTGAAGCGAAAAAGCAGAGTACCGTTGTCAATTTCGTCAAGAAAGAACGCTTGGATCAATTATCAGAGACAGGTAAGCATCAAGGAGTTATTGCACATTTGGCGGCTTATGAGTATAGCACAGTAGAAGAAATTATGGATCGTGCGGCACAGAAGGGGGAAGCACCGTTCGTTATTTTATTGGATGGAATAGAAGACCCACACAATTTGGGGTCTATTATTCGTACTGCTAACCAGGCAGGTGCACATGGTGTCATCATTCCTAAGCGACGAGCTGTTGGTTTAACTGCCACTGTGGCAAAGGCATCTGCAGGAGCGATTCATTATACTCCGGTTGCAAAGGTAACGAATCTGGTCAAAACCATGGAAGAACTCAAGAAACAGGGGATGTGGTTTGTTTGTGGAGATATGTCAGGAGAGACGATGTATTCGCTTGATCTGACCGGACCGATCGGTGTTGTGATCGGTAACGAAGGCGATGGTGTCAGCAGATTAGTGAAAGAAAACTGCGACTTTACGGCATCCATTCCGATGCAGGGTGATATTGATTCATTAAACGCTTCGGTAGCGATGGGAATTTTATCATATGAAATCGTGCGCCAGCGGATCACAAAGGGCATAAAATAAGCGCGTTATAGCCAGAGGTACATTAATGGCATAAAGTAAGCGCGTTATAGCCAGAGGAACGCTAAGAATATAGAAGTAAGTGTGTTATAGCCAGGGGCATGTTAAGGTATAAAGTAGGCACATTTGCAGAAGCAAATCGTATTGGGTGAATGTGAGGTAAGTACGGGGTGTAGTATGAGAGAGTATGAACAGCAGACAATAGAGGAAGTGGTTGCCAGTGCAAAACATGGTAATGATGAGGCTATGGAGTATGTATTGGCTAAATATAAAGGACTCGTTAGAGGGCTTTCGCGAACATTGTTTTTATTGGATGGCGATGAGGACGATTTAATACAGGAAGGGATGATTGGCCTGTACAAGGCAGTCGTAAGCTATGATGAATGTAGAGGCGCTGCATTTGAGACATTTGCCAGTCATTGCATTAATCGGCAGATGTATTCTGCAGTCAAAAAGTCCAATCGTAAAAAAAACGGGCCTCTTAATACTTATATTTCAATTGATTCAGCCAGTGATAGCGATAATGAACAGGGACTGGACAGCGTCAAGCTGTTGGATCGTGTGTCGGCAGGTCTGCATCAAAATCCAGAGGACATTATTATTGACAGAGAAGAAGCCGGTGATATAGAGGAACGCTTATTTAGTGTTTTGAGTGGAATGGAACGAGAAGTTCTATCGTTGTTTTTGCGTGGTATGACTTATCAGGAGATTGCCAGATATATGCAAAAGCAACCGAAAGCAATAGACAACGCATTGCAGCGGATCAAGACTAAATTGCGGACGATACTAAGGTGATGACGCCTTCTTCTCATCCAAAAGCTGCATGAAATACTGCAATAGGGCTGCTGAAGATAAAAGAGAAGGAAATTAATCTGCTTTGCTCTTTAAGGTGAAAATAAGCTTTTCACTTCAGTGTTCGGGGACATGATAGAAAACGTATAAACGGGGCTTATAAAACAGAGAAAATGAAAAACAGAGAAAATGAAAAATTTGCTTGCAAATTTAGAGGCGCTATTATATAATATGGATTGTTGAGTGCTGCTATGGCTCAGTCGGTAGAGCGTCGCCTTGGTAAGGCGGAGGTCACGGGTTCAATTCCCGTTAGCAGCTCTGTTGAGGAAGTGAGGATTTCTGTGAAATTCTCACTTTTTTTACAATATAGGAAAATGCTCGTAACCTAGAGGGAAGCCACCAAGAATTGCGTTAGCAATTCTTGCAGAGCAAAACGCTGGTTTTGCTCTCTTTAGGATATAGGAAAATGCTCGTAACCGAGAGGGAAGTCACCAAGAATTGCGTCAGCAATTCTTGCAGAGCAAAACGCTGGTTTTGCTCTTTTTAGGATAGAAAGGACGGGGAATATGGCAAAAGCACTTATTTTTTTAGCAGAAGGATATGAAGAAGTTGAAATGTTGACGGTAGTAGATATGGTTCGCCGTGCAAAGATTGATATTGACATGGTGGCGATCGGGGATCAGAGAGTGGTAAAGAGCTCACATGGAGTATGCATCACCGCCGACAGATTATTAGATGAGGCAGATTTCGCAGAGGCACAGATGCTGATTTTGCCGGGTGGTATTCCGGGAACACCGAATTTACGTGCCTGCGATACACTATGCCAGCAATTGCAGCAATTTGCAAAAGAAGAAAAATGGGTTGCAGCGGTGTGTGCAGCACCTACTGTGCTTGGTGAGCTGGGGATTTTGAAAGATCATCAGGCAACTTGTTATCCAAGTTTTGCAGATCAGTTGATCTGCGGTCAGTATGTTAAGAAGCCGGTTGTTCGTGATGGCAAGGTTATCACAAGTCGCGGAATGGGAACGTGTATTGAGTTTGCAGCAGAAATCATTACGGCGTTAAAAGATGCGGAAACAGCAGAGCATGTTAAAACTGCTATCATCTACAACGATCAATATGAGGATTAATCCTTATGAAAGAATACTAAGCCGAGGTTGCATTGTGTAATACACAATACAAAGAATGAGAGATAGTCTCGGTAGAAGAACAAAAAAGACTGCCTTAGAAATTACAGAAAATCCTGTGATTTCTAAGGCAGTTTTATGTTATTTCATGCTTTCGCTCCAAGCCCTCGCATCCAGACGTTCCTCGTAGGCATCTGCTGCGGCATCGTACTCTTCTTCATCATTGATATCTTCTAATTCAAAATCATCATTTCCTAAATCTTTGATGCGGAACACATAATATTCTGTAATGTTTTCCACAAAACCCGGAATCAGAGCAGCATAGAGCCGGCCGTCCACCTCGTAGATTTCATCCACGTAAAAGTCTTTATCAATCCCATCCTCATCGGTTAACGTAACCATAGTTTCTTCAAATTCGTATTCTGTATTTTTTGCCATAATTATCTCCGTTTCTGTATAAAATATTGTTTTAGTTCAAGTGACGGCAACAATATATCTGTGTTATTTGCAAAGGTATTTTCAGTATTCATTTGAAATACCCTCTGAACAGGTCATTGCCGAAATAATAGCATATATTATAATGTGAAAGTGCCACAGATGCAAGTTTACCTTGACAAAAAGGCTTTTAGACCTTATATTGTACGAAGAGACTAAATCGTAAAATGTAGAGTTCTGTAACAAAAATACACAAATTTTAAGCGCCAGAGCCTAGTTTTGTGCACAAAAGTATAAATTTGCACGAATCAGGCTGACGAGGAAAGAGATTATCGAAATTTCGGCGGATGTCTCTTCGCACGCTCCAGTGCGTTATGTATTGGCAAATATGCAGGTGACTGCAAAACAAATTCAATACAGTGGAGATTACAGATCCTTCGTTTGCGATGATTGTTCTTAGAAGGCAATCGACGCAGAACCGCATGGGCACAGGATGAAGTCTGCAAATGCACCGGTGATGCTGCAGATAACGGTGAAGAGTGTGGAAATGCACCGATAATGCTGCAGGATATTGTTGGCAGTGCGGGAGGCGTCGCAGTAACAGGTGGAATCTGCCGATTTGGCAGTAGAACGGAGGAAATTATGTGCGGAATTGTTGGTTATAATGGAGCACGTCCGGTGACGGACTTTTTGTTGGATGCTCTCGAATTGTTGGAATATCGTGGTTACGATAGTGCCGGTCTTGCAACGATCAATGCTGAGACAGGACGGACGAAGTTGCGTAAATGTGCCGGCCGCGTTGCTGATCTGCGCAAAGTATGTGAGAATGACAAGAAACAGGCTACTTGTGGAATTGGTCATACACGCTGGGCAACGCATGGTGGTGTCAGTGACGAGAATGCGCACCCACATCGTCAGGGTAATGTGCTTTTAGTTCATAATGGAATTGTTGAAAATTACGAAGAGCTTCGTGATCATTTTATGTTGAGCAAAGATCTGAAGTCAGAGACGGACACAGAAGTGGTTGCCGGTGTTTTGAACCGTTACTACGATGGAGATCCGCATAAAGCAATTGCACAAACGGTAAAGCATTTAAAGGGAACATTTGCATTAGTTATTATTTTTGATGATATACCGGATGTGATCTATGCAATCCGTAACGTCAGTCCGATCGTGGCTGCACGTACCGAGGACGGCACAATGTTAGCATCTGATGTTGCAGCACTTGGCTCTCATGCTACGGAATATATGGTTGTGCCGGAGTATCAGATCGTTGAGCTGCACAAAGACGATATTAAAGTGTTTGACCTGAAGGGCAAAGAGCAGAAGACAGAGTTTTTGGAGATTGATTGGGATACCAGCCGTGATGGTAAAGGTAAATACCCATTTTATATGGAAAAGGAAATTATGGAGCAGCCGGAGGCATTGCAGGCAACATTAGATCATCGTATTATTGACGGACATATTGACTTGTCCTTTGATGGTGTGCCGGATGATGTTTTGCAGAATTGTGAGCGAATTTGTGTTGTTGCTTGTGGCACAGCTATGCATGCCGGATTGATCGCCAAAGCGATCGTTCAGTCAAAATTACAAATGCTGATGGATGTAGAGTATGCATCTGAGTTTATGTACTCCAATCCGGTCATTGATGAGAAAACACTGGTATTAGCAATTTCACAGTCCGGTGAGACGATCGATACTTTGGAAGCACTGAAGTATGCGCGCAAAAAAGGTGCCAAGAGTGTTGCGGTTATTAATGTTAAGGGTTCCTCTATCGCCAGAGAGAGTGATTATGTCATGTATACGGTAGCCGGTCCGGAAATCGCGGTTGCAAGTACGAAAGCATATACGACACAGGTAGAAACATTAATGCTCTTAATTGGGCGCATGGCAAAGGTAAGAGGTATTTTCGATGATGCAGCGGAGAAAGAGTATGTTGACAATATGCTTCAGATTCCTGCCAAGTTAAAGGAAGTATTGAATAAGAAACACGACATCCATAAAATTGCCAGAAAGCTGTTAGAGGCAAAAGATGCATTTATGCTTGGCCGTGGATTGGATTATTCTATCTTGCTGGAGGGAGCTTTAAAATTAAAGGAAATTTCCTATATTCATACAGAGGCATATGCGTCTGGTGAATTGAAACATGGTACGATCGCTCTGATCACAGAAGATACACCGGTCGTTGCTGTTGTCACACAGGAAAAGCTAAAAGATAAAGAATTATCTAACATTCGTGAAGTGCAGTCTCGTGGTGCAAGTGTTGTATTGTTTGTACGCGAAAGTATTTCAATGGCAGATGCAGAATATGCAGATGTATTATTATTACCGGATATGGCGGATGAGTTTATGGTATTCCCGGCAGCAGCGGCATTGCAGTTGCTGGCATATTACGTATCGATGGATCGTGGATTGGATGTTGATAAACCAAGAAACTTAGCAAAAGTAGTTACCGTAGAGTGATCCGGTAAAAATGAAATTATGAAAGCAATATTGTATATTGCCGGTCATGACTAAGAAAAATGTGTATTTATGGAGGCGAAAGAATGAAATTTCAGGCAGATAAGAAGCATGTTAGTGTAACGGGTAGAACTATTTATCGAGAGGGTATTCGTTATCTGGGATATTCTGCGACATCTATTTCTTTCAAATTCGTAGGAACAAAAGCAACCGCAGAGATTGTCAGTGACGCATCAAAGCATACTGAGAAGGAGTGGGCTTGGATCGCTATTTATTATGGACAGGATAGAGATCCTGCTAAGCGTCTGCGCTTAGAGCAGGACAGGCAGACAATCGTGCTGTTTGAAACGCAACAAACTACGGAAAAGCAGATTACTATCGTTAAATATTCTGAAGCAGAATATGCAGCGTGTGGTATTGTTTCCATAGAAATTACCGATGAAGTAAACCCGGGGGAAGAAATACTATTATCGCCGCCGGTACATAAGAAAAGACAGATCGAGTTTTTTGGCGATTCGATCACTTGCGGTTACGGCGTGGAAGGTGATGTGAGTGACGAAATATTTGATACCGCAGATGAAAATCCGACCAAATCGTATTCATTGCTTACCGCAGAATTGCTTGATGCAGAACCTAACCTGGTATCGTGGAACGGAAAAGGTGTTATCACGGCATATATAGGGGAAGAAGAGGATGCACAGATTGATGATTCCTGGCTGATGCCAATGTTATATGAATACACAGATGCAGGACTGGAACGAGATTATTTTGCCAATGAGCAGTCAGACTGGGAAACTTGGAATTTTGAGGAATATAAACCGCAGCTTGTTGTCATTTATTTAGGTACGAATGATGCGAGCTATACAAGAGATATTCCAGACAGACAGAAACAGTTTGAAGATGCTTATGTAAAATTGTTGCATCAGGTGCACGAGCATAATCCGAATGCAGCTATTATAACAACGATCGGAGCGATGGATCAAAGATTGAATACGACGATTGATGCTGCGACAGCATGTTTTGCCAAAGTTACGCCAGATTGTACGATTCGTTATGTACAGCTTCCATTGCAGGATGAGGTAGATGGCTTGGGAACTTATTGGCATCCGACGGAAAAGACGAACCGTAAGTGTGCCCGTTTAATTGCAGATGCTGCTAAGGAAATGCTGCAATGGTGATGATCTGAGGAACTTGAATCTAAGGGAAATGTTGAAGTGGTGAGACGAAGAACTTGAATTCGAGAGAAATGTTGCAATAGAGATATGAGAAACTTGAATCCAAGGGAAATGTTGTAATTGAGACATGAGAAACTTGAATCCAAGGGAAATGTTGTAATAGAAATAACTGAAACAGCTCAAATGGGGTGTCGTTATGCGACACCCCATTTTTCAAACAGTTTACCAACAAATTCAACGATCGGTGCCAGTAAAAGCACCATCAGGACAGTCATAACACCAACTTCACCACCCGTGAGAAATCCAAGTATCGTAGCAATCAGATCAATAGAAAGACGAACCGGCTTGAAACAATTTCGGCCGTTTTTTTGCCGTATTTTTTCGGTAACGGCAAAAGGTACGGCATCATAAGGTGCCATGCCGTGCCCGCTGTGCATATAGCAGGCTGCAGCAACCACAAAAAGCAGAAGCGCCGGGACCAGAATGCCAATGCGGGCTGCAAGTGGAAGATGTGCAGGCACATGGCATACGTTTGTCCAGACCCAGCCGAAGAAATCAGCCGAGTAGCCCACCACAACCATATTTCCGATCGTTCCGGTACCGATCAGCCGCCAATCAAGTAAGATGACCAAGATCAGAAGTGCCGTATTAAATAATAGTTGATAATTGCCAAAACTAAGTCCCAGTGTCCGGGCTATTCCATAATTCATTGCCGAGCAGGGATCTGCCCCCATTTCCGTCAGAACGAGCAGCGACACGCCGAGTCCCATCATGATCACAGAAATAAGCATTAGCGCAAAGGTTTTCCACCAATGTTTATCTAGTACCGGCATTTGAAAAGTTGTGGTAATAGTCTCTTTTTCATTCATAGTAATTTTGCATTCCTTTCTCTGCCCACGGGTTTAGAGGGATTTCATACTATGTTATGGGCAAAATGCTTCTGCCGTTTTCATCGGAAAAATATTTCTGACTTTTTCGCAGACAAAATGTTTCTTTCGTTCCCGCAGGTAAATATAGACCTTTTGCCCCATGTATCCTATAATAGGGTTATTAGAACAGCCAACGAAAATCATAACATATTACAGAACCAGCGTCAAAAATCAGCATCATTGTTGGAAGATGCTATGGTGATTGACAGAGTTGGAAACTTTCATGATATGTTTGGATTGTAAATGAAGGAGAATGATCATGCAGAGATTAAAAACAATGTTAAATTCGATAGATCACAAGGGATACCCAGCATATAAAGGCCTTAAGGGCAGTTACGATTTCGGCGATTATCGGCTTGGTATTGACAAAGTGCAGGGTGATCCTTTTGCTTCGCCCTCTCGGATTTCTCTGGTGGTGCCGCAGAGCACACATGCGATCCCAAAAGAGTTTTACGAGCAAAAGCATCGCAGGATCGCAGTGGAAGATCATTTACTCCGCCTGGTTTGTAGGGAAAGCGAACCATTTAATTTTAAGGCAAAAGGATCCGGCAAAAGCGGCTTGATTGCAGTTAGCCGTCCGGGACAGGAAATCGTGGAGCGAAGTGCCTGTCATATCAATGCGAAAAATGGGGAGCTAACCGTTCGTATGTCAGTTGGTTTTCCGGCAAATGGGAGAAGTATCAATGCAAGAGAACTGGGCAAAATATTTTTTCGATTTATACCGGAGATCGTGCATCACGCCTGCTGTTATGCGAATATTGACGCCCAAAAGCTACAGAGAGCTGCAGACCTCGCAGACGATCAGCGTTACATCAGAGAGCAGATGGCGGAAGAAGGGTATATTGCTTTTATTGCCAATGGATCAGTGCTGCCGCGCGAGAATGGAGTATCCCAACGTCCAATGAAGAAGGCGGTGCCATTTGCCTCGCCGGAATCCATGGAGGTTACGTGGAACCTTCCGCATAAAGGCATGATCCAGGGTATGGGGATCAAAAAAGGTGTGACGCTTATCGTCGGAGGCGGTTATCATGGCAAATCCACACTTTTGCAGACGTTAGAAAGAGCAGTATATCCGCATATTGCCGGAGATGGTCGAGAGTACGTTGCCATGGAACAGAGTGCGGTTAAGATCCGTTCTGAGGACGGTAGGAGCATTTATCATAAAGATATTAGTCCGTTTATTCGCAATCTGCCGACCGGACGGGATACGACGGATTTTAGCAGCGAGGATGCCAGCGGTTCCACATCGCAGGCGGCCAATGTTGTAGAAGCTGTCGAGAATGGAGCAGGTGTATTGTTGATCGATGAAGACACCAGTGCGACTAATTTTATGATTCGAGATGAATTAATGGAAAAGGTTGTGGCAGCAGGAGAAGAGCCGATCATACCGTTTATTAAACGGGTAAAAGGGCTATATGAGCAGAAACAGGTTTCCACCATTTTAGTTGCAGGGAGCTGTGGTGCTTTTTTTCATATTGCAGATACAATATTGCAAATGGAAAGTTATCGACCGAAAGAAATCACACAATTTGCAAAAGAGACAGCGAAAGCGTACCCGTTGAATGACACATCGATGGCAGCTGAATATCCGGACAGCGTAGAGCAGAAAATTTTCATTCCAAAGCAGTCGCTTGAAGTTGGCGGTCGTGAGCATAGACGAGCGGTCGGCAAATATAGCGGGGATGTTGCAAGTGCAAGGAGTGCCGGGAAATCTGATCGCGGTACGAAGATCAAGGTGATGGGAACGGATGGATTTGCGATCAACAAGACGAATGTAGATCTTCGTTATCTTGAGCAGATCATTGACAGTGAGCAGATGGCGGCAATTGCACGTTCTTTGGTAGTGATCCTGGAGCAGTATGCCGGACAAAAGATTCAGGTATCGCAGGCGGTGTCAGAACTCGTGGACGCACTGGAGCGAGATGGATTGAATGTGCTATCAAATGGCAATGGCAGTGATCTGGCTATGCCAAGACGAGCAGAGATAGCCGGATGCCTCAATCGATACCGTGGAATTATGAAGCGTTGATCAGGATATGTGTTATGACGAAAATGTGATGCATATAAGACGATGACGTGCAGTGAGCCTATATTGTCCTGCATAAGTCGTTGAAATGCAACAAGATAATATGTCAGATAAATGACAGTTTCGAATACGATATAGAAAAAATCATGTGATTCATCACAAATAATTCTAGTGAAAAAAAGTATGTCTCATGTTATAATTGCGGAGTAAAATACGTTTTTGCGTAAAATTACAATAAACCATAAAGGAGGAGAATTATTACAATGAAACAACGTTACACAAAAAGAATCGTTGCTTTTGCACTTGCACTTGCAATGGTACTTACAGGAGGAGCATTTTCTACTGTATTTAATACCGCCAGCGCGAGCGCAGCTTCTAAGAAAGCAACCCTGAAACTGAAGAAAAAAGTTTCAATTACAGCAGGCAAGAAAGTCACATTAAAGATCACAAAGAAAAATGTGAAGAAGATTAAGTCCCAGAAGTGGACAACCAGCAAGAAGAGCGTGGCTACCGTATCCAAGAAGGGTAAGGTTACCGCTAAGAAGGCTGGTAAGGCAACTATCAAGGTAAAGGTTAAATACATTGCAAAGGGATCTAAGAAAGTAAAGAAAAAGACTTTGAAATGTACTGTTACGGTTAAGAAGAAAGCAACACCTGCGTCTGCAAATGTTGCTACTAAGAAACCTGCAACAACACCTGCAACGACAACACCTGCAACGACAACACCTGCACCAACCTCTAAGGTTACTCCAACTCCGAATCCGGAGGCAGTAATCTATGGAAGACCATCCGGTAATGATGTTATCAAATATACGATTGATGACAAATCCAATATCGGTGATGAGAAGACGGTAACATTTACAGATGGTTCTACAGTAACATCCAAAGATAATGGAACAGTTCGTAAGGAACTTTCTTCTCAGGATTTAGCAGACTCTAAGATGGGTATGGGTGTAAACATCGGTAATACTTTGGAAGCGGTTCAGGGAATCTCTTCTAAGAAGAGCATGGCTGCTACTGATTATGCGACAGCAGATCCATCGTGGTTTGTATCTGCGTGGGGCAATGTTGAGATCACGCAGAAGTATTTAGATACATTACATTCTTACGGTATTAATACCGTACGTATTCCGATCGCTTGGACGAATGGTGATAACGATGATGGATCATATACGATCAATGCCAAGATGTTAGATGCTGTAGAGAAAGCAGTGATCTATGCTTTGAATAATGGTATGTATGTTATCATTAACGATCATTGGGACAACCAGTGGTGGGGCCAGTTCGGTGCTTGCAAGCGTGATGAGAATAATAAGAAAGTTGCCAACGAAGAAGTTCGTGCACAGGCTTGGGTTCGTTATGAGAAATATTGGACTCAGATCGCAGAGCGTTTTAACAAGTATTCCGATCATCTGATCTTTGAGGGAGCTAATGAGGAACTTGGAGATCGTTTGAACGATAGCATTTACTCTAATGGCTATGCTGTAACAGATGATCAGAAAGATGTTTCAATTGGCGGCAACTTAAAGACAGCTGATAAGTATAAGATGGTAAACAAGATCAACCAGAAATTTGTTGACATTATCCGCGCTACAGGCGGTAACAATGCAAACCGTCATCTGTTGATCCCTGGTTACAATACTGACTTTGAGAAGACGGCAGACGAAAAGTATATAATGCCGACAGATATTGCTGAGAATGGTAAGACAAAGCTTTTCGTATCTGTACATTACTACACTCCATGGGATTTTTGTGGTGATGGTGGTGCCGGTTCATATACGTATGAAGACCGCCAGAAAACAGTAGAGCTTTTTAAGAATCTTAAGAGATTTTCTGATGAAGGATATGCATTTATCATCGGTGAGTGTGGTGTCTGCAGTCCTCAGACAGTCACAGGTAGTGTAACTGCTTGGTTTAATGATACGTTCAAGGAAGCAGCTAAATATCATGCTGTGCCGGTGCTTTGGGAGACTGGTCAGTATTTTGATAGAGCTGCAGCAACTTTGAAATTTAAGGATGTTGCCGTATACTTTAATGAGATTAATGGTGCTAACGGCGACACAAGCATGACTAAGACAACAGGTAAATCTACAGATCTTTCTTTCATTAAGGAAGTTGGTGATAAGAAGTCTGTATGGAACTGGACCGGTGTTTGGTACAAGAACGGTGGTGACTATGCATATGGTGAGAACCGTTACAACGATAAAGCTGATAAGACTAACGGAGAAGATCCGGATGTAGCTAAGAAGATGATCCCATCTAGCACAGTATCTCCTACGATTGCGGGCGATACTACTACGATCACTTTTGATGGTGCCGGATTCCAGTCATTCCTCAACATTGATGTCAGCAAGTACAAGAAGCCGGCTATCGCAGTACAGTTCGCTCCTGAGACATTGGACAAGGCAAACTGGAAAGCAGATGACGAGGATAACGTTGGACATATCCAGTTGGGTGTATCTGACACAGCGACGTTCAAGGATGATGTAGATATTGACTATGCTGCTTTCGCAGATAAGCTCATCGTATTAGATGAAGCAGGATTAAACTTGACAAAGGATAGACATTATCTGTCATTGACATTTAGTGGACGTCCAACGATCACAGGCATCCAGATCTACGAGTTAGGCGAATAATTACCGCTTAATTATTGATTGATGGTAGTGCAAACAATGATTCGTAATTTGCAGTAATTGTTTTAAGATAAGTAATCAGAACAAGGACGACCTCCGCGAGGTATCTTATAGATACTCCGCGGAGGTTTTTTATGTTTATGGGGAGGCTTTTTATGTTTATGGGGAGGTTTTTTATGTTTATGCGGAGGTTTTTTATGTTTATACTGTGTAAATAAAAAGGACCATTGGTGCATTTGTATTTGCAAATGCGGTGTCAAAGCTTATGCTATGGAATAGGAAAATGCTGTTATGCAGTGTGATGTTATCAAGAATTGCTTTAGCAATTCATACAAAGCAAAGCGCTAGTAACAGTTAATGTAGAGGGGGAGAAACAAGCTGGAATCAGCGAAAGCGCCAAAGCAGTCAACCAAAGAGGCCGATAAGCAAGCTGAAATCAGCGAAAGCCCCAAAGCAGTCAACTAAAAGAAGCTAATAAGCAAGCCGGAATCAGCGAAAGTCCCAAAGCAGTCAACCAAAGAAGCTGATAGGCAAGCTGGAATCAGCGAAAGCGCCAAAGCAGTCAACCAAAGAAGCCAATAAGCAAGCTGGAATCAGCGAAAGCGCCAAAGCAGTCAACCAAAGAGGCCAATAAGCAAGCTGAAATAGAAAAAGTCCCCAAAGCAGTCAACCAAAGAAGCCAAAAAGCAAGCTGAAATCAGCGAAAGCGCTAAAGCAGTCAACCAAAGAAGACCGATAGGCAAGCTGGAATCAGCGAAAGCGCTAAAGCAGTCAACCAAAGAAGACCGATAGGCAAGCTGAAATAGAAAAAGTCCCCAAAGCAGTCAACCAAAGAAGCACGATAGGCAAGCTAGAATTAGCGAAAACGTCAAAGCAGTCAACCGAAAGAAGCCAATAGGCAAGCTGAAATCAGCGAAAGCCCCAAAGCAGTCAACCGAAAGAAACCAATAGGCAAGCTGAAATCAGCGAAAGCCCCAAAGCAGTCACCCAAAATAGCCCAATAGGCAAGCCGGAATCAGCGAAAGCCTCAAAGCGGTCACCCAAAGAAGCCAATAAGCAAGCTAGAATTAGCGAAAACGTCAAAGCAGTCAACCGAAAGAAGCCAATAGGC
>OLFY01003122.1_pt1 | contig 14433 bp, 5 predicted proteins | sample 1605611 | NCBI WGS metagenome assembly OLFY01 (sample SAMEA3888923, study PRJEB22519) | human gut metagenome | biome: human gut; feature: human-associated habitat; material: faeces | place: Denmark | collected 2011
ATCTGCCGCACCTCGCTCGCCGTATCAGCACTTAGAATTATGCGGTATTGCCTTTACAACTTCACAAGTATCTCCCCCACACCGGAATCCGATTGCCCTTCTCCCCTATCCCCCAACCGCGCGTACCGTTCATCTTCATCCGCTCCCCCCACCCCAAAACAAAAGGCATGTGCCCCCCCTTATCTCTATCATAAGGTGGGCACATGCCGTTACATTATCATGATTTTATCACGCCAAAGTCATCAGGCAATGCAGCCATCAGCAAAGCTGTTGCGCTTGGCTTTCTCTTTCTGCTGGTTGCGCTTGGCGATGATTTCTTTGCTCAGGCCAATACGGTTGGTCTTGAAGTGGAAGAACGGGCGTTCCGGTACGGTGAAAATCTCCACCGGACGCATGTAACGTTCCGGCAGGCAGGCATTGATCTTATCGCGCACATCGTCCAAGGTGTAGCCATCTTTGAGCTGGACGTACAGGTACGGCAGGAAGCAGCCCTCGTGCTCATCATCCGGCACGATAACAAAGAACTCGTCCTTGATGCCCTTGATGTCGGCATCAGCCACGATGTTCTCCAGCGGCTGCACCATCAGGTCGCCGCCGCCAAAGCGCGGGGATGCGCCTCGGGTCATCGTGTAGAGCACACCGTCCTCGGACATATAGCCGATATCGCCGGTGTGCAGCCAGGTCTTGCCGTCTGCGTGGACCTGCAGTGCCTTGGCGGTTGCTTCGGGGCGGTCATAGCCCAGCATCACGCCGGGGCCCGTCATGCAGATCTCACCGGGGGTATTGTAGGTCAGCTCTTCCTGGGTGCCGGGCTTGAAGATGCTGATGACGCTGTGGATCATCGGCACACCAACGTTGCCGTCACGCACCGGGAACGGAGCCATGGGCAGAGTGGCGTTGGAGCCGGCCTCGCTGCTGCCGTAGCCGGCAGTAAAGCGCAGGTTGCAGTTATGCTGCTTGAGGAACTCCTCAACATTGCGCAGCTGCTTGTTGTTGAATGCCTCGCAGCCGGCGCCGATGGCCAGCATGTGGGACATATCATAGTCAGCCGGAAGACGCTTGCTGCGGCGGATAACCTCCACAAACATGGGGATCAGGGGCCAGTTGTTGGGGCGGTAGCGCATCATTTCCAGGTCAACATCGTACACATCCACAAACGGATCCAGAATGAGCAGCATACCGCCGGCCAGGGGCAGCAGCATCATGGAAACCACAACAGCGATCAGAGCCGGGGGCAGGATGGTCAGCAGCCAGGTGGGGCGGAATTTATCCGAAGCGCCATAAAAGTTCATCTGGGCCAGCACGCCGATGATGCTGTGTGCAGAATGGATGACCTGCTTGGAAGGGCCGGTGGAACCGCTGGTGTAGGCGCGCAGCAGCGGGCGGTCAATGTTGACAGGAGCGGGCACAAAGCCGCGAAAACGCTGGCCCATGTTACAGAAATCAGCCCACATCATGGTATCAGAGCCACGGGCGGGAACATCCGGATACAGGGCATCCAGGGAATGCTGCAGGTAAACCGGCATAGCGGCGCGGTCGCCGCTTTCCAGAGCGGGAACGATAACATAGGTATTCACGTTGGTCTGCTCACGGTAGGCTTCGATTTCGGCCTTGGAGAAGAAGTCGTGAACAAAAATCACCTTGGCATTGGCTTTCTGAACAGCTTCAATGTTTTCTTCCAGGGTGTTGTCACGGCACAGCAGCGAAGCGCCGATGCGCTCGGCTGCCAGCAGCAGATAAATGAATTCCGGCACAGAACGCAGGAACACGGGGATCTGGTCCCCCTGCTTGATGCCAAGCACCTGCAGAGCGCGGGCGGTGGCGTCCACCTTACGGAACACAGTACCCCAGGTGATATCCACGCCATAGTAGTGCATGGCAACCACGTTAGGGTCTGCAGCGCGCACGGAGAGGTACTGCTCCACGGTGCAGGCCGGAACCTGGATACCGCGCAGAACATCCGGATAGAACTTCATCCAGGGGCGGTCAATGCTGGGCTTGCCAGTCAACATCGCGTTTTCATTCATTGCAATTTCCTCCAAATGTCTTTCCCTTATAGTTGCAGGGAATTAAATTATCCAAATCAAATCACGCCAAACCTTTATGGCGCTTTCCCCTGCTGTGCACATCGTTGCACAGCGTCGCCGAACCATAATGCTACAATTATCTTCGGTGCTGAACATAGTATACCATTCCTGTTTACGGAAAGCACGAGAATCCCATGGCACAAATTTCCAGAAATTGATTCCGCATGATTCACTTTTTTCACATGGATTTTCACGCTTTGGCATGGAGTTTTTTTGCAATTTCATTTTCCTCGGTGCAACAAAAGCCCCAGCTACCGCAGCAGCCAGGGCTTTATGTTTATGCGTATGTATGTTGTATTTTTAGATTTTGTTCATCCAGGTCTCTTGCAGTTCTTCCATTTCATCACTTTTGGCGCGGGTAATCAGATGGATTCCCTGCAGGACATGATGGATGTGCTCCGCAATGGCGTTGCGCTCTTTTGTCACGTTCTGCTCATCCAAATTCCAGACCTGATCAAAATATTCACTCAGGCGGTCTTCCATCACACTGTTGTTGACCATTGCAATCCGGTTGATGGGGCAGTTGTTATCCAGCCGAAGATACGATGCAGCGCCAGAAAGAAACATATTGGGGTCCGCCACATACTGGAAATCGTTCACAATGCGGCCGCTGATCAAGCGGAATTCAAGTTTTTCACGCTGCTTGCAAAGCTGCAGCACATAGCTGATGCACCGGCTGCGCTGATCTGGGGTAAGGCTGACCTTGTAACTGAAAAAGTCCAGCTCGCCGGAAACCGCCATGGAGGAAAATGCAGCTTCATAAATCAGGATGCGGATGTTTGTTTCCTCCACCACACCTTTGGCAAGGTTGTGTACGCTACGCAGCTCCGCAGGGGTAGCACCCAAAAAATCTTTCAGTTCGGCCTCGTGGGCGGTCAGGATCTCTTCAAACAAGTCATCCGGCAGCAGAAGCTCATTCAGGTGGCCGAACATCCACCGCAGATTGGAGGCCAGCAGCGTGTGCATATAGTCGTACTGGCTGATCAGCTGGCGCATGCTGGTATCGCGGAAAAGCTGGTCATCCCGCACGCAGAGCTTGGAGAAGTTATCATACAGGCTTTCGCAGTTCTGCGGGTCCTCGGTGGCGGTAACGGCGGCGCAGCGGCTGTGGCTGACCAGCAGGCCGGTAATGGCAAAATCGCCCTTGACCACAAACACCGCGCGCCCGGCAGCCGCGGTGCTGCCAAACAGCTTGAAATGAATATGGCTGAAGTTGGTCAGCACGTTGATAATGAGCGCGGCATCATAGATGGGGTCCCATTTTTCGCGGCTGATATCGATCATCAGCTTGAAATAGACGTTATCATAGCTGCGCTGGTCCACCAGCTGGCCGTTTTGCAGGTTGGCAACTTTCAGGCGGTATTCGCGCGCCATTTCCATCAGGTCCATCACAGCCACAATGTCCAGCTGGCTGACGCGGCGCAGCACGGGGTGCGCCATTTTGGTCAGGTATTGCAGCATGTTCAGCTCGGCCCAAAAGTCCGTATAGGGGCCAATGCGCGCCTCGCCGCTGTCCAGCTCCTCTTGCAAATAATCATATTCAGCAATCAGGTTATCATAAATGGCGGCTTTCAGGTCACTGGGGATGCTAACGCTGTATTCCCGCAGCAGCAGGTCACGGCCATCATCGGTGGCTTCATCCACCACGCAGGCACTGATGCCCTCCATCACGCGCTTTTCAGTCTTTTTGGCAGGCAGCATGCGGCCGCTGACCCATTTGCTGATATAGGAAACATCGTATTGCAGGCGCTTGGCCAGGGTATAGTTCTTGACCTCCGCAACTTCCAGCAAATGCTCCAGCAGAATGCTGAATCTATTTTTATCTTCCATTGCACCAAATCCTCTTCACCCATTTAGTTTGCACTTTTCTTTTATTCTATTATACAAGTTCCATATTTCGATTGCGAATTCAAATGATAACAGGTAAGGAGAAAACGAAGAAAATATATTAAAATCTTTCACAATTCGCGGCCGCATTCTTTGGCATTCATGCCAGTTTGTTGTTTTTTTGTTGTTTGAACTGACAAAGTTTGTTCGTTCTGCTTGTGATATCCTCCAAAAATTATACTTCGCGCGCCATATTTGCCAAATTTAGCCGCAGCTTTTTAGTAGGTTTTGCCCTTGCACCGGCCTGATGTGCTCGCCATGTTTTTGTGTGTTGCCTTTATTATGCGGGTAAGGTAAATTGCGATTTTTTAATCGTGTACTATTTCTAGCTTTCGGCGGGGTGGGGTCCCCCGCCCTACTGGCCTGGCAAATATTTCGCCGAACCTATGCCCACAAATACAAAAATGCCGCAGCAGACTGTTACATCTGCTGCGGCATTTTTATTTAGAGGTTAATGGGCTGGTTACAGCTCATTGTTCGGCTGTGGGATTACTGCAGAACGCCGGTGTTCTTATCAAAGTGATAAGTACGGCCGTCGATGACTGCATCGCCCTTAGCCATGGTGCCATAAATCGGGTCGAAGTAGTAACGCTTGTCAGCGCTCCAGCCCTTGATCATGTGGCCCTGTGCATCGTAACGGACCCACTTGCCGGTGCCATCGGCGCGGTCAGCCCACTGGCCAGCTTCGGATTCCTGATAGACATCCTTGCTGGTGGCTTTCTTGCCCTGGTCAACGGCATCCAGCCAGTACCAAGCATCGGAAGCCGGGTCATAGATTTCCTTGCCGCGGCCTTCCAGACCCTGGCGAACGCCCTTTTCGTACCAGAAGTCAGCGCCTTTGATGGTCAGCCACTGGCCGTCCAGAGCGATACCTGTGTACTCGTCAAATGCGCAAGGTACACCGTCAATATCGCCTGCGCCCTTAGCCATAGCGCCGGTGATCAGGTCAAAGTAGTAGGTGCCCTTATCGGTCGTCTGCCAGCCCTTGACCATGTGGCCGTTCTCATCGTAACGGACCCACTTGCCGGTGCCATCGGGCTTATCAGCCCACTGGCCGGCGGCGGATTCCTGGTAAACGTCCTTGTTGACGGTCATTGCGCCGCCCTGGACAGCATCCAGCCAGTACCAGGCGTCGGAATCGGGATCATAGATCTCTTTGCCGCGGCCGGTGGTACCCTGCTTCACGCCGTTTTCGTACCAGTACTTCTTGCCGTTTTCTTCAACCCAGCCGTTCTTCTCGCCGTACTTGGCGGTGTAGTCCTTGCCGTTGAAGTTGACAGCAGCGGTGGTAACGCCGCTGGTCTGCTTTACAGTTGCATCCACGAACTGTGCGCTTGCGCAGTTCTTATCGGTGCAGGTAAAGACAGCCATTGCGGTAATGGTGGTCTTTTCAGCAGCGCCGTGAGCGGTGCGCTCCTCGACCGGTGCTTTCTCATCGGTGAGAGCTTCGGAGGTAGTTTTCTCGGTAAAGGCTGCCTTGAATACTACGTCACTAGCCCCCATCGTGTAATCGTATACATAGCCATCGGTAATGATTTTATCAACATTAAGCACATCGGCAGAACCGCTCGGTGCCCCAGCGCTGGCAGAAGACAATTCCCAACCATCAGCCGGCTTAAAGATAACCTTAACAGCTGTTCCACTCGGTGCACTAGTCAGGCTCTCTTCATCGTCAACATTTTTCTTAACGGTAACGGTACCGTTGCCTTCCTCAACTTCGGTGCTTATCTTATACTTAACAGTCGTGAACTGTACTTTGACAGTCACATTGTCAGCAGGCATTTTGAACTTATAAGTATTGCCTTCGACAGTATATGTAATAGTACCTCCCTGACTATCCTGAATAATCAAACCACCGCCTGACAGCTCTGCCCCAGTTCCCGGAGTAATAGTCAGTTTAACTTCAGCGTTAGCTTTCAAGCCTTCAATCACAGTAGCAGTAGCAGGATCAGTTCCGACAACTTCTGTCTCATTAACCTTTACTGTGCCGTCACCGCCCTTAGTTGCGCTTATCGTGTAGGTTTTGGTAGATTCAAACTCAGCGCTGATGCTGACATCGGCGGCTGGCATCTTGAAGGTATACTTGCCATCAGTCAGAGTCAGCGTTTCGTTCTTGTCTTCCGTGCCATCCTTGTAGCTGTAGGTCAACTTCTGGAGCTGGTAGCCGTCCTTAATGTCAGCAACAGTAACGGTAATATCGGTATTCGCCGCAGCCTTTTCCGCACTTGCGGTTACAGTAGCCGCGTTATCTTTGACAGGATTCACCGTAATCGTGTATTCCTTAACCTCTACAAACGTTGCGCTGACAGTTGCATTACCAGCAGGCATTGCAAAGGTGTAGGTGTTGTCATCAACCTTCGTAAATTTCTCAGCCGGAATCGTCTGCTCGGTGCCATTAGCATCCTTATAGGTCACTTTCAGGCTGCTGGCATCCAGGGCATATTTCGTGGTTTCAGTGTCAGGAGTTGCCACCACCGTAACGGTAGCATTCTCCGTGACTGCATCCAGTGTAGCCTTGGCCTCGTCGGTTTCGTTAAGTTTCAGTGCCAGCGTACCATTGGTCACGCCGTCAGCCACCTTGACCGCATAGGTCTTAGCGTTCTTTGCAACGCTGATGGTCACATCGCCGTCCGGCATGGTGAAGGTGTAAACCGTCTTAGCCTTTTCGGTGGTAGCCTGGGCTGCGGCTTCGTCCTGCGCTGCTTCCTGAACTTCAGTCAGGGCAACATCGGTATCGCCGTTCTTTGCGGTAACGGTAACGATATCGGTGCCTTCCTTTTCTACGGTCAGGGTAACGGTATCGTCCTTGATGTAGGTGTTGTTGGTGGTGCCCAGGGTCAGGGTAACGCCTTGAACTGCATCGGGCAGGGTAACAGTGTGGGGGGTGCTTTCGGTTGCGGTATGGCAATCAGAGCACAGGTACACATTGTTGCCAACGGACTTGGTTTCCAGCTCGTCCAGCTTCCAGGTATGGCCCTTGGGCAGTGCGCCGTCAGCGTACTTCTTTTCACCCTTGGTCAGGCCGTACTTGGTGGTGCGGTCCTGGGTGTAAGCGGGGGTATCGCACCATGCTTCAACGGAAACATTGGTGGTTGCGCCGCTGCTCAGGTCGCTGACCATGTCGGACATCGGCATGGTTTCAACCAGGTTAGCGCACCACATGAACTCTTCGTTCTTGTTCTTCTCGTCAGAGCTGCCCATGTTCTGGTTGTAACTCGGGTTGTAGTTCCAGGACTCGGTCTTGTAGCTCTTACGGTTTGCATAAGAAGTGCCGGAGACATCGGTCTTAACAACCGGCTTGCCATCGGAATCCAGCTCGTCCAGGCTCTTATAGGTGTTGGACAGGTTGGTGCCGACAGAAACGACCAGCTGATCCTTGGTGGTGTTGATGCCGGTGATCACAGTCTGGCCCTGCTGGGTGGTGGTAGCAAAGCTGTAGCTGTCACGCAGGGTCAGGCCAGCCAGAGGATGGTTCATGAAGGTGTTCAGATACTTCACACTGCTGGTATCCTGGGCGCTATCCATGATAACCATGCTCATGCCGGGAAAGTGGGTATCGGGAACCATGTTGCCGTCCTTATCCTTGGTCAGCTTAATGCCGCCATAGACGGTGTTGTATTCCTTCACTTCTTCCACTGCGCCAGTGGTCGGGTCCATACGGTAGATGGCGTTGTTGACGTTGAAGTACAGCTTGCCATCATACAGTGCGGTAGAGTGTACCAGTGCGGGGTAGATCCGCTTTGCAGCAGCGTCTGCCAGGCACTCGGTGTTCAGGTTGTTTTCAACCTTGGTATGCTTATCTTTTGCACTGGTATCGATCTTATAGATGGTGCCAGCTTCGGCCAGAACCTTGGCATTGCTGTCGTCATCATTGAAGTTGCTGCTGGTTTCCTTCAGATCGTTGTAGTACATCAGGATGATATCAAACGGGTCATCCGTCTTGGTAAAGCTGCTCATGCTGAAGTTCATGCCGCCGGAGCTGCTGGAATCCTCTTTGCGGATATAGTAGTTCGCATTACGCGGACGTGCTTCCAGAGTATCGGGGCCCTGGTTCTGCATCTTCTTCATGAACTGCTGCATCTGGGAGTTGTTACCAGAGCTGCCGGAACCAGAGTTGCCGTTGTTGCCGTTCTCGGACTGCTGGCGGCGCATGTTGTTATACAGGTTCTGGTTGGTCGTGGTATCAACGTAATAGAAGTAATTATTGTCGAAGTAGATGGGGCTGCAGATAGAGGTGAACCAGGTATCCTCGTAGCAGGTATCGGTGTAACGGGTCTCGTTCTTGTTATCCGTCTTGGTGTAAGAGTAATGCGGCTTGCCGTTGTTCAGAATGACATTGCCGTCCTTATCCTTATCGGGTTCCTTGTTTTTGGTGTAGGTATAGCCATCGTACAGCGAGTCAATGTAATCATAGTACTTGCTGTAACGGCCTTCCAGACCGGAGGGAGAAACCAGGAAGTTGACATGGCGCAGGTCGCCTGCGTTCTCAACGCGGGTCTGGGCCATGCACTCGGTGTTCACGTCATCATAGCAGACGTCAACATAGTACCAGTTCTTGTTGGCTTCGCCGGTGGTCATCGTAGCAGAGTTGCTGTCGCCCTTCAGCTTGTTGACCTTGACTGCGTTGAAGTAGTGGACGTTGTTGAACATGCCGCCGCCGAACGCATTACCGGCAACACTGGTATCAGAAGTATCGCAGTAATACAGGATCTGGGCAAAGTCAACAACAGCGTTATCGCCTACTTCATCGGGGGTCTTCCAAACTTCTTTGCCGTCAACGGTCTTTTTATAGATTTCCTTGTTGTCAGGCAAATTCTGGACCATGTAGTTAAATGCAGCTGCATAGCCCAGGCAGATGCAGCCATACTCAACGCCCTTAGCGCCGATCTCGCCGCCCAGCAGGGCACCGAAAGCAGTCGTCTGGATGGGGTCGTTGTTGCCGCCGCCGGTGATATCGCCCATGGAGCCCATATCGAATTCTGCAACCTGGGAGATCCAGTCGTGCAGGATCAGCAGCTTGGTAACATAGTCAGCGCTGTCACCCAGCTCGGCAACCTGTGCCAAGCCTGCATCACGGATGGCTTTCAGAGCTTCGCCATAGTTCATGACGTAAGACATGAACGCCTGCGGCAGCATGTTCAGCATGAATGCCATGGTGGTCGGCGGGACATCATCGTTCGGATCAATGCTACACAATACCTTGATTGCGCCCATGGTGCCCGGTGATGCTGCCATCCTCGCCCTGCTTCTGAACGCCCTTGGAGGTCCAGAACGGGGCAACCACGCCGAAGTACTCTGCTTCGTCCTGGTTGAACTGCGACAGCTGGAAGTAGTAGTAGTTCATCTGCGCAGTCGAGACATCGTAAGTATTGGTGACCTGGTTGCCCTGGTCGTCCACATACACGGCAGTCTTCTGGCTGTCGTACAGCAGCAGGCTGTTCTTGCCCTTGTTGTCGCCGCTCTGATAGGTGAAGTTCACCTTGCTTGCGTCAACCGGGTTGTTCTGCATATCGTACCAGTTGCCGTCCTTCATTGCGGACACCAGGGTAACGCCGGTGCCGCCGGAGGTGGTATCCAGGGTCGGGGTGCCGCCCACGTTGATGTAGACGGAATTGTCATTCTGGTCTACCACAACGCTGACCGGCATGGTCATTACCGGCTGGTTTTTGATTTCTTCGCCGCAGACAGCGCACTTGAAGGTGACGCTGGTGCATTCCCAGTCAATGGTAACGGGAGCGCCGGCAGAAATTTTGCCGGTTTCGCTGTCATAGAACAGCTGGGCGTTGCTGTAGTCAGCGGCCAGCTCGCCCTCGACCTTCTTCATTTCCCAGTTGAAGGTAGCAACAAAGTTGCCATCTGCATCCTTGGGCACGGCATGGTTCTGGCAGGGCAGGGCGGCAATGTCGTCGGTGCGGGTGGTGGGTTCCTTGTATTCCTTCTTAAGTGGGCTCTTGTCAGCGGGCACGCTGGCAGAGTAAACGGTCTTGCCGGCAGCGCCGGGCTTTGCCTCGGTGGTATCCTTGGTTACGGTGCCTTCTACCTTCTGGTAGGCATCGTCCTTTTCACAGGTATACACAGCGGTGTAAGCCCAGCCGTCATCGGTCTTGGTCCAGTAGCCGTCGGGGGTTTCCTTCCAGGTATGGGTGTGGCCATCCTCCGGGTTGGTGTCATTCCAGTACCATTTCGGCTCGCCATAGGTATGGCCGTCTGCAGCGGCGCTGGCAGCAAAGGTATCGGAGTTTTCAGCAACGTAAGCCTGTGCGTAGCTGTCAGCCTGCTGCGCAATCACTTCATCATCGCTGTTGGTCATGGACTCCATCGCAGAGGTCATGCCGGAGCTGCCGGTAAAGGTAACGGCGGTCACAACGCCTGCGGCGTTCGTCTCATAGCCCAGGTCGGTAACGGCGCTGGACAGATGATACGTTTTGATGGTGGCAGCCATCACCGATGCCATCTCGTCCTTGTTCAGGCCATAGGCTTCGGTGTTGATCTTGCCGGCTGCGGCGTTGGCATACATGGCATCGGCCAATGCATTTTCCAACGCTGCAAGGCTCATGCCCGCCTTGCTCTGTGCAGTCGCTTCCAGCTTGGCATCGTCCTGCTCCAGTTCATGCACTTCACCCTGGGCAGCCAGCGTTTGGGCTGTCTGCTTGATCAGGTCTGCGGTGCTGGTGAACTTGGGCAGGGACTGCACAGCGCTGGCCGCGCTTGCTGCGCTAGCTGCAACAGACTGCGCTACCGAAGAATCAATCTTGGTAGTTTCGGCTGCTGCGGGAAGCGCCACGCTTTGGGCAACCATGGCTGCTGCCAGCACGGATGCACCAAAACGCTGAAGGTTTTTCTTCATAGTTTTATCCTCCCTTAAGTGTTACTACTTTCCCCTTTTGTGTGAAAAGTGGTACGGCAGATGTGCGGCACTTTGCAGGTGTTGATTGCAAAACGCCTGGTTGTGCTCCCTCGGTCTGGCGATCCCCTGCCGGGCTGCGGCCTGCTTTTGGGGCTTTTGGCCCCGGCACAGCGGCTGACAAAACGTTGTACCGGCTGCATGCCTTGATCCTGCAAATGATAACCATTCCGACACATCTAGGTATATACATTATATCACAGTTGCCAGAATTTGCATAGTTAATTAGAGCGGTTTCTAGGTAAATTTTTGTCCTTGAATCAACTGAAACCTGTTTTTCGCACATTATTTGCGCTGCGGTGCGGTGACCCTTTGGCGGTATTTATTAACATTTTTGAATGGTTTATTCCTGATTTTATCAAATGATTAAACATTTACCCCGATAATGTTCTTTGCAATCTCTTAATCCAATCATCCGGTATTGTGATCGCGCATTTTTTGCCATTTCGGTTTGGCTTGTTGTTGAGAGATTTGGCAGAGATTGGAGGAAACTTGAAGGGAAAATTGGAGGTTGAGAATTGCCCATTATAAATTGTACTGTAGAGAGCGTTCCTGACCGTTCCGAAAACTTAGCCCTTGCCCCTTAACCGCGACCTGAAATACACCTTCCCAAGGTAGGGCGGTGTGAGTGCCCCCTCCTGCTCCACTTTTTCAAAGTTCCGAATGGTGTCCTCTCCCCTATCTACAATTCCTGATGTTTTCATGATGCCTTCCTTGGTCTTCCACACCCGGCCTTTGCCCCCTCCCCGCCCCATAAGTCGTACACAACAAAAAGGCCCCTGCCTTAACAGCAGGAGCCTTGAAAGCTATATCACAAGCCGAAAATTACTTCTCGATCTTGGAAACAACGCCGGAACCAACAGTGTGGCCGCCTTCGCGGATAGCGAAACGCATGCCTTCTTCCATGGCAACCGGGGTGATCAGCTCAACGTGCATATCAACGTTGTCGCCGGGCATGCACATCTCAGTGCCTTCGGGCAGGGTGATGATGCCGGTAACGTCGGTGGTACGGAAGTAGAACTGAGGACGATAGTTGTTGAAGAACGGGGTATGACGGCCGCCTTCTTCCTTCTTCAGGACGTAAACATGGCCATCGAAAGTGGTGTGGGGATGAACAGAGCCGGGAACAGCCAGAACCTGGCCACGCTCGATCTGGTCACGGTCAATACCACGCAGCAGAGCGCCGATGTTGTCGCCAGCCTGAGCGAACTCGAGGCTCTTGCGGAACATTTCCAGACCAGTGATGGTGGTGGTCAGCTTCTCTTCCTTCAGACCAACGATTTCCATCTGATCGCCGACATGAGCAGTACCACGCTCAACACGACCGGTAGCAACGGTGCCACGGCCGGAGATGGTCATAACGTCCTCAACGGGCATCAGGAACGGCTTATCAGCAGCACGGTCCGGGGTCGGGATGTAGCTGTCAACAGCGTCCATCAGCTCCCAAATGCACTTGTATTCCGGAGCATCGGGATCCTTGGAAGTGCTCTCCAGAGCCTTCAGAGCGGAACCACGGATGATCGGGGTGTTGTCGCCGTCGAAATCCTGGCTGTCCAGCAGTTCGCGAACTTCCATTTCGACCAGGTCGAGCAGCTCTTCGTCGTCAACCATATCGCACTTGTTCAGGAACACAACGATCTTGGGCACGCCAACCTGACGAGCCAGCAGGATGTGCTCACGGGTCTGCGGCATCGGGCCATCGGTTGCAGCAACAACCAGGATAGCGCCGTCCATCTGAGCAGCACCGGTGATCATGTTCTTGATGTAGTCAGCATGGCCCGGGCAGTCAACGTGGGCATAGTGACGCTTCGCGGTGTGGTACTCAACGTGAGCGGTGTTGATCGTGATACCACGAGCCTTCTCTTCAGGAGCCTTATCGATGCTGGAGTAATCCATGAAATCGGCGTCGCCCTTCAGAGCCAGAACCTTGGTGATAGCGGCAGTCAGAGTGGTCTTGCCGTGGTCAACGTGACCGATGGTACCGATGTTGACATGCTCCAAAGAGCGGTCAAATTTTTCCTTTTCAGCCATTGGAAGTATCCTCCTTTAATTCAAACAGATAAAATAGCCTGTTGTAAGGCTATCATACTAGATTTTTCAAGAAAAATCAAGTATTTTGCGCGAATTTGTGCAGAATCAGCCCTTATTGCGCTCGGTCATGATCTTATCTGCAACACTCTTGGGAACCTGCTGGTAATCAGCCGGCTCCATGGAGTACTGGCCACGGCCCTGGGTCTTGGAACGCAGGTCAGTAGCGTAACCGAACATCTCGGACAGAGGAACCATAGCGGTGACACGGGCAGTGCCATCGGTGGATTCCTGGTTCTGGATCGCGCCGCGGCGGCTGTTCAAGTCGCCAATGACGTTGCCCATATACTCGTCAGGAACAACAACGTCAACCTTCATGATGGGCTCCATAATGACGGGATCAGCCTTCTTCATAGCATCCTTGAATGCCATGGAGCCGGCGATGGAGAACGCCATTTCAGAGGAGTCAACTTCATGATAGGAGCCGTCCCACAGAGTGACCTTGACATCCACGACGGGATAGCCAGCCAGAATGCCGGACTTCATCGCGCCCTGGATACCGTTGTCAACAGCGGGGATGTATTCCTTCGGGATAGCGCCGCCAACAATACCGTTGACAAACTCATAACCCTTACCCGGGTTGGGCTCAATCTTGATCTTAACGTGACCATACTGGCCCTTACCACCGGACTGACGTGCGTACTTGGTTTCCTGGTTAGCATCCTTGCGGATGGTTTCACGGTAGGCAACCTGAGGTGCGCCAACGTTAGCTTCGACCTTAAACTCGCGGAGCAGACGGTCCACGATGATTTCCAGGTGGAGCTCGCCCATGCCGGCGATGATGGTCTGACCGGTTTCTTCATCGGTCCAGGTACGGAAAGTCGGGTCCTCTTCAGCCAGCTTAGACAGGGCAATACCCATCTTCTCGCTGCCAGCCTTGGTCTTGGGCTCGATGGCAACGCGGATAACCGGCTCGGGGAAGTTCATGGACTCGAGGATGATGGGATGCTTCTCATCGCACAGGGTATCACCAGTGGTGGTGTTCTTCAGACCAACAGCAGCGGCGATATCGCCAGCGTAGCAGATGTCGATATCCTTACGGTTGTTTGCATGCATCTGCAGGATACGGCCGATACGCTCGTCCTGATCCTTAACAGAGTTGTAAACAGTGGTGCCAGCCTCAACGGTACCAGAGTACACGCGGAAGAAGCACAGCTTACCGACATACGGGTCAGTCATAATCTTGAATGCCAGTGCAGAGAACGGCTGATCATCGGAAGAAGTGCGATCTTCTTCCTCGCCAGTCTCCGGGTTGGTGCCCTTGATGGCCGCAACGTCGGTCGGAGCAGGCATATAATCAACGATTGCATCCAACAGTTTCTGAACGCCACGGTTCTTGTAAGAAGAGCCGCAGACAACAGGAACGATCTCGTTGGAAATAGTAGCCTTACGCAGAGCAGCCTTGATTTCTCCCTTGGTCAGCTCTTCGCCTTCCAGGTACTTCATCATCAGCTCTTCGTCGGTCTC
>OLFY01003128.1_pt1 | contig 14397 bp, 15 predicted proteins | sample 1605611 | NCBI WGS metagenome assembly OLFY01 (sample SAMEA3888923, study PRJEB22519) | human gut metagenome | biome: human gut; feature: human-associated habitat; material: faeces | place: Denmark | collected 2011
GGCTTGTGAAGGGGCGTAAGATTACGCTTTTGGAAGGACAGGGGGTATTGACCGGAAAGAACACCTTCAAGGTGGGAGACAGGGAATATGCTATAAAGAAACAGTTATATAAAACTAGTATAGAGAAAAGAAGTCAGAGATTAGGGCTTGATTATAATATTAGTTTAGAAGATTACATTAAGTTGATTGAACGACCTTGTTTTTATTGCGGAATTAAAGATAGTAATTATGCAACAGATAGATATAACACCAAGAAGAACGGACGAAAAACAAGTGATACAATCGTGTGTTACAATGGTATAGATAGAATAGATAGTAGTAAAGGGTACATTAAGGGTAATGTTGTTACTTCTTGCAAATATTGTAATACAGCTAAAAACACCATGGCACAACAAGAGCTCAAAGAATGGATTGTGAGAGTTTATGAACATTATTGTAAATAAAATCACAACAGCCATTGCATGCTTAAATACTGAACGAAATTTTATCGGCTTTGAATTAAACGAAGAATATTATAACATGTCTTTAAAAAGAATATCTGAAAACGAATAGAAAGGGAATGAATGTATTATTTAAATAAAATGTTGGAATACAACAAAGAAAATGGCATTATTATTAACAAATACATTCGTAAGACTATTCAGAAGCAAATACGCATTCATAACAAGTATATCTATCGCTATGACCGTGTTACACAAGCTATTGAATGGATACAAGACAACTTCTATTTGACTACTGGTAACCTGATGAAAATCGAGCTATTACCGCCACAAATTTGGTGGTATGAGTTAATGCTTGGTTATGATATGGTTGATGAAAAAGGCGTTCAGGTCAACCTAGTTAATGAGATTTTCCTTAATTTAGGTCGTGGATCAGGTAAGTCAAGTTTAATGGCTACAAGAGTGCTTAACTGGATGATTTTAGGCGGTCAATATGGCGGAGAAAGTCTGATTATTGCATATGATAATACACAGGCTAGACACGTATTTGACCAAGTTCGGAATCAAACGGAAGCCAGCGATACTTTAAGAGTATACAATGAAAACAAGATTTTCAAGAGTACGAAACAAGGGCTAGTGTTTACTTCTTTTAAAACTACTTTCAAAAAGCAAACAAATGATACTTTACGAGCGCAAGGTGGTAACAGTTCACTCAATATATTTGATGAAGTTCATACCTATGGCGAAGATATAACAGAATCAGTCAATAAAGGTTCACGTCAAAAACAAGATAACTGGCAAAGTATTTATATCACTTCAGGTGGACTTAAACGAGACGGATTATATGATAAACTTGTTGAACGCTTCAAATCAGAAGAAGAATTTTACAATGATAGGTCGTTCGGCTTGCTTTATATGTTAGAAAATCATGAGCAGGTCAAAGATAAGAAGAATTGGACTATGGCTTTACCGCTTATTGGTCATGTCCCTAAGTGGTCAGGAGTTATTGAGGAGTACGAACTTGCGCAAGGAGACCCAGCGTTACAGAATAAGTTCTTAGCGTTTAACATGGGATTGCCTATGCAGGACACAGCTTACTACTTCACTCCGCAAGATACTAAACTAACAGAATTCAATTTATCTGTATTTAATAAAAATAGAACTTATGTCGGAATTGACCTATCCTTAATTGGCGATTTAACCGCTGTGTCGTTCGTTTGTGAGTTAGAGGGTAAAACTTACAGTCATACACTCACTTTCTCTGTACGGTCGCAATATGAGCAGCTAGACACAGAACAACAAGAGCTATGGACTGAATTCGTTGACAGAGGGGAACTAATCTTACTTGATACGGAATACATCAATGTAAATGACTTGATACCGTATATTAATGACTTCAGAACTAAGACAGGGTGCAGACTTAGAAAAATAGGATATGACCCAGCACGATACGAAATTTTAAAAGGGTTGATTGAGCGTTACTTTTTTGATAAAGACGGAGATAACCAAAGAGCGATTCGACAAGGTTTCTCAATGAATGACTATATTAAGTTATTAAAATCTAAGTTAGTAGAAAATAAACTTATCCATAATCAAAAAGTCATGCAGTGGGCTTTAAATAATACTGCTGTTAAAATCGGACAAAGTGGGGACTATATGTATACTAAAAAACTTGAAAAAGATAAAATTGACCCTACTGTTGCTTTGACAATGGCATTAGAAATGGCGGTGTCAGATGAAGTATAACGTTGACACAGTTCGAGAAAGTGGTTGGTATAATAAAAAAGAATGGTTGGCAGTCCGTGATTATGTAAGACAACGTGACAAAATGACTTGCGTAAGATGTGGCGCATTCGGTGCTAAAAAATACGAAGTAGACCATATTATAGAACTAACTTGGGAAAATCTTGATGATTGGAAAATAGCGCTGAACCCTGATAACCTACAACTCCTTTGTAAGTCTTGCCATAACAAGAAAACAGGCGAGTATAAACGAGGGAAAGGCGTTAGTTTATGGTAGAAAGGGGAAAAATTGAACTTATTCGGAAAAGTGGTATCATTTTCACGTGGAAAACTAAACAATGATACTCAAAGAGTTACAGCGTGGCAAAACGAAGCGGTAGAATATACAAGTGCCTTTGTGACTAACATTCATAATAAAATCGCTAACGAAATAACAAAAGTAGAATTTAATCATGTTAAATATAAAAAGTCTGATGTCGGTTCTGACACTTTGATTAGTATGGCAGGGTCTGATTTAGATGAAGTCCTCAATTGGAGCTCTAAGGGCGAACATAATAGCATGGAGTTTTGGCAGAAAGTAATTAAAAAGTTGCTATGTACGCGCTATGTTGACCTGTACCCTATATTTGATAGTGAAACAGGCGACCTATTAGACTTACTGTTTGCTAATGATAAAAAAGAATATAAACCTGAAGAATTAGTAAGGCTTATCAGTCCTTTTTATATCAATGAAGATACAAGTATTTTAGACAATGCTCTGGCTAGTATTCAAACTAAGCTGGAACAAGGTAAATTGCGTGGCTTGTTGAAAATTAATGCCTTTCTTGATATTGATAATACACAGGAGTATCGAGAAAAAGCACTAGCAACAATAAAGAACATGCAAGAGGGTTCGAGTTACAACGGTTTGACGCCAGTTGATAACAAGACGGAAATTGTAGAACTTAAAAAAGATTATTCTGTTTTAAACAAAGATGAAATTGACCTTATTAAATCGGAACTTTTGACAGGTTACTTTATGAATGAAAATATTTTGCTTGGTACTGCTACGCAAGAACAACAAATTTATTTTTATAACTCTACTATCATTCCTTTACTGATTCAACTTGAAAAGGAACTGACTTATAAACTGATTTCAACAAACCGCAGACGAGTAGTTAAGGATAATTTATATTATGAACGCATAATCGTAGATAACCAGCTATTCAAGTTTGCAACTTTGAAAGAATTAATTGACTTGTATCATGAAAATATTAACGGTCCTATTTTTACACAGAATCAACTTCTTGTTAAAATGGGCGAGCAACCAATCGAGGGTGGAGATATTTACATAGCTAACCTTAATGCAGTTGCTGTTAAAAATCTAAGTGACCTACAAGGCAGTAGAAAGGACGTAACAAGCACAGATGAAACTAATAACCAATAGTGCTGAAATTAAAGTAACTGAAAACGAGGACGGTTCTAAGTCGTTCCAAGGCATTGGGTCAGAAGTTGGTGTAGAGAATCTTAACGGTATTGTCTTGACACCTAACTGCATTGAGTTTGCTAGAGAACGATATCCATTGCTATATGAACATGGTGCTGGATCTAGTGAAGTCATTGGGGACGCAAAAGTTTACTATGATTTGGCTTCTAATAAATACCTGACTGACTTTACGCTTTATGACAATGCACCAAACATTAACAAGGCTATTGAAAATGGAGCGTTTGATTCACTATCAATTGCCTATTACATCACAGATTATACTTTTGATGATAATGACGCTCTAGTTGTAAATAAAGCACAGTTTAAAGAGATTTCTCTTGTTTCAGTACCAGCAGACCCTAACGCAAAATTTATTCAAAATGCCTTAGGCGAAGAACTTACAGAAGAACGCAACAAAATTATTGAAAGCCGTAACGCTTTGAAAGAAATTGAGGATATTAAAAAGAAATATGAATAAACCTGATTTAATCGAAAAACAAAATCGCTTGGCAGAACTTAAAGAAAATAACGTATCTTTAAAATCTCAAATTAGTGGCTTTGAAGTAAAAAACGCAATTGAAGACTTGCCAAAAGTACAAGAATTAGAAAAAACACTTTCAGAAAATTCAATTGAAATTATCAAAATTGAGAACGAACTTAACGCACAGGAAGAAAAACCAAAAGGAAAAGCTAAAATGACAAACTTTATTGAATCACAAAACGCTGTAACAGAATTTTTTGATGTATTGAAAAAGAACTCTGGAAAATCAGAAATTAAAAACGCTTGGAATGCAAAACTTGCTGAAAATGGTGTAACTATCACAGACAAAACTTTTGAGCTTCCGCGCAAATTGGTTGAGTCAATCAACACAGCTTTGTTAAATACTAACCCAGTATTCAAAGTTTTCCACGTTACAAATGTCGGTGCTTTGCTCGTATCACGCTCATTTGATTCATCTAATGAAGCACAAGTCCACAAAGACGGACAAACAAAAACAGAACAGGCAGCAACACTCACTATTGATACTCTTGAACCTGTAATGGTTTATAAATTGCAATCACTTGCCGAACGTGTTAAACGACTTCAAATGTCATATTCTGACCTTTACAACCTGATTGTAGCTGAACTTACACAAGCTATCGTTAACAAAATTGTCGACCTTGCGCTTGTTGAGGGAGACGGAACAAACGGTTTTAAATCAATCGAAAAAGAAGCAGACGACAAAAAAGTCAAAAAGATTACTACAAAAGCTAAATCAGCTGGCAAAACTCCATTTGCTGACGCTATTGAAGAAGCGGTTGACTTTGTTCGTCCTACTGCTGGACGTCGCTATTTGATTGTTAAAGCGGAAGACCGCAAAGCCTTGTTAGATGAGTTACGTCAAGCGACTGCAAATGCTCACGTTCGTATTAAAAATGATGATACTGAAATTGCTTCTGAAGTTGGAGTAGATGAAATCATTGTCTACACAGGTTCAAAAGCACTCAAACCTACTGTATTGGTAGACCAAAAATATCACATTGATATGCAAGACCTTACTAAAGTTGATGCCTTTGAATGGAAAACTAATAGCAACATGATTTTGGTTGAAACACTAACAAGCGGACATGTTGAAACTTATAATGCTGGTGCAGTAATTACAGTATCATAAGAATAAAACGGAGGAAGTAAATGATAGATTATATTAAGGTCTATTGTGGTATTCCGATTTTAGTAACAGCTTATGATAGTAAACTTATCTTATTCCGTTCAATAGCTATTAAATTGCTAGAAAAAAATGGTATTAAAGCTGACGAAACAAGTGTATTAGTGAAAGACTTTATCTCTTGTTATTGTCGGCTTAATATTGTTGATGAACCAGCAGAACAATGGCGAAATGCTGAAATGAAACGTTTGGCTTCTTTGCAAGAGTTAATGTATTATGGAGGTATTTAATGATATTCTCACAAGTTACATTACAGGTAGAAACGACTGTTAAGAAGAAGAACGGTGCAGAAGCTAATGTTATAAAGCCTATCGTTTTACCAGCAGTTAAACAGAGAATTAGTCAGTTAAGACTTGATGAGTTTTCTATGATTGGACTAGGTAAAAACGTAAGATACGAGCTTAACGGAATCGGAGAAATGGAAGACTTGATTTTCAACTATTTCTTGGACGAAAAAGGCGAAACTTTCAAGCGTACAACATGGGAAAGAGACCCTAAAAATAACAAAATGATTTTAGAGGGGGTCGTAAGTAACGGACTATGAGCGAATTTGATTCTTATATAGATTGGTACAACAATTTACTTACAATGCCTTTAAATGACGTTATTTTAGGCGTTAAGGACACGATAGAAGACAAGACGGTATATTTGTCACTTAGTGACTCAAAGGTCATTAAAATGGACAATACGAGCTTTGTCATGGGTTACTATTATCAAGTTGTTTTATCTGTTAAAGATGTTGACGATGAACTTGTCGGATTAGTCGGAAATGTTTTACAAAACGGTTGGAATATGACGAACTGGTCAGAGAATAGCCATTTGTACAATTATACTGGAACTGTTTATTTGCCTTGTGGTGCAGGTGGTCAAGCATGGCAGTGAATTTGCTTAATACATCAAGCATAGCTAAAGAAATGCAAACTAAAGTAACAGAACGCATGGGCGATTGGTTTGAAGCAGAGTTTAAGGCTAAGGCAAATGCTGCAAGCCGAAGAACTAGATTAATCAGAAGTCACGGTCATACCTATACTTATGCCAGATATCAAAATACTGGGGAATTGTCAAGAAACTTAAAGCAAGTTAAAAAAGGCGATAAAGTAGTAGTTAATGCAGGTACTAGGGCTAGTTACACCAGCGGTTATCATGGCATGTATTTCTTAGTTGAAAAAAAAGGTATGCAAGACGTCAAAACAACATTGAAAAAGGGCGCTAATTATGCTAATTCAATGAAATTATAAAAGTAGAAAGTGGTTTAATTACATTTGATTGAAATTAACAATAATGGTATTTTTTAATGAGTTTAGATAATTTTAGAAATAGAACAATTATATGGGATACAGTTAATAAAGATTTCCCTCAACCAATACAAATAATGCAAGGCGATGTCAATGCAAGAACTTTGTTAATTAAAATAGTTGATAATGGAGTTGAAATTGACTTAACTGGTCATTCGTTAAAACTTACATATCAATACACTAATAGTAGTAATTCTGGTTTTGTTATGATTCCTCCTAAGGACTTAGCTAAGGGAGAATTTATTTTGGTGATTCCTACTGAAATGACAACAACTGGAGTTATCGAGGCAAATTTAATTCTTCTCAATAAAGACAAAGAGCAAGTTATTGTCAGTAAGAATCTTACATTTATATCAGACAGTTCTACTGTTTCTGATTTAGCTCAAGAAATAAATAATAATATTGATGATTTTACGAAATTATTATTAGAAAAAATGCCACAAGTACTGCGTAGTGAGTTGAATGATTTACATGCTCAAACTGATTCAAACAAGAGCAATATTGAGCTTAAAGCAAATTTAGCTGATATGACTAGCTTACAAAGTGCAATGACAGAGCTAAAAAATGAAGTAGAAGCATTTGGTATTAGTCCTGAAAATTTAGTTACTATAAAATCGCTATTAGAAGCAATTGCAAGTAACGCCAGTGAATCAGAAGTAGTTGAACTAATAAATTCAGTAAAGGTTTTAACAAGTAACATTTCTCTGATGAGTAACGGAGATTACTCCCCTAAAGCTAATCAAACAGATTTAGAAAGTTTACAGCATACTGTTAATGACCATTCGGCAACCATTTCAGCAAAAGCCAATCAAACGGATTTAGACAACTTACAAGCTAATGTCAGCAGGCAAGGGATTGCAATTTCAACAAAAGCTGAACAATCAGAGTTATCAATCACAAATAAAAATGTCGCAACTGCTCAAGAAACAGCAAAACAAGCTGAAAGTGAAGCCAAAAATGCAATGGCAAAGGCTACCGAAGCACAAGCGAACAGTTTACCACTTAATGGCAACGCGGTAAGTGCAATCAAACTGGCAACACCTAGAAAACTCGGAGTAAATCTTCAATCTTCATCATTTCAAGACTTTGACGGGACTGCCGATGCAACTAATATTGGAGTTTCAGGGGTGCTTCCAATCGCAAATGGAGGTACTTCAACAGCTGACGGAGTTATAAATACAATTGCCTATGCCAACAGCGCAGACGGTACGGACGATTTCACCACTGTTTATCCTAACTTGAACTTGATAGACGGAACTAAAGACTTTAGCGGTCTTTGGGATTGGGCAGATGGTTGGACAATCGACGGAACTTATAAAGGTCTAACTGTTGAGAAAAAAACTACACAATGGGGTGGTATTCATAAAACATTTACTGCACCCAAAGACGGAACATATACTTTCTCAGCTTATGTTAAAAGTTCGGGAAGTAATGCAAATGTAAATAGAGTCATTCAGAAAAATGGGATAGATTATTGGGATGACAGGCTTTATAAGTTTTTTGGAAACAATTTTGATTGGTTAAGAGACAGCTTCATTGTAACTTTGAAAGCCAAAGACACTATGTCTGCCAGATACGAAATATCAGGTTCTGGAACAGATTCAATTATATGGACAGCTGGCCATAAGTGGGAACCAGGCTCAGTCGCTACTCCTTGGATGCCCTCAGCTAGTGAAGTTACAACCGCTGATTATCCAAAGTATGTAGGGTTTAGTAATAGCATTAAACCAAATAAGAAAAGTTCTGATTACAAATGGTTACCAATGGGGTTAGTATCAATTGATAGTGCTACCGGCTCACTCAAGCCTGCGGTCATGGGTATAGATTATGCTCAAGCTCACCCAGTTGGCTCGGTAGTCACAAATACTTCAAGTTCATCATCAGGGTATTCTACAGGAAAATGGGAAAATATCGGTTCAGCAGTAATTGGTTCAACGACAATATATTATTGGAAACGTACTGCATAAAAAAATAAAAAGGAAAATAAAAAATGAAATTAGATTATAATTCACGTGAGATTTTCTTTGGTAATGAAGCTCTAATCGTAGCTGATATGGCCAAGGGAAGTAACGGAAAACCAGTTTTCACTAACCACAAAATTGTAACTGGTTTGGTATCAGTTGGCTCAATGGAAGACCAAGCGGAAACTAACAGTTATCCAGCTGATGACGTGCCAGACCATGGAGTAAAAAAAGGTGCTACCTTGCTTCAAGGCGAAATGGTATTTATTCAAACAGACCAAGCGCTTAAAGAAGATATTTTAGGTCAACAAAGAACAGCAAATGGCTTGGGTTGGTCTCCTACTGGTAATTGGAAAACGAAATGTGTTCAGTACCTTATTAAAGGGCGCAAACGTGATAAAGTTACAGGAGAGTTTATTGACGGTTACCGTGTAGTCGTTTATCCAAATTTGAGACCAACAGCAGAAGCTACAAAAGAATCAGAAACAGATTCAGTAGACGGTGTAGACCCTATCCAATGGACTTTGGCAGTACAAGCGACTGAATCAGATGTTTATCTAAATGGAGATAAAAAAGTTCCTGCTATTGAATACGAAATTTGGGGAGACCAAGCAAAAGACTTCGCAAACAAAATGGAAGCCGGCTTGTTCATCATGCAACCTGATACAGTTCTAACTGGTGCAATTACACTTGTAGCTCCTGTTATTCCTAATGTAACTACTGCTAGACGTGGAGGGAATGACGGAACAATCGTAGTGCCTGCCACTTTGAAAGACTCTAAGGGTGGAACTGTAAAAGTAACATCAGTGATTAAAGACGCACAAGGAAAAGTAGCAACAAATGGACAACTTGCTCCGGGTGTCTATATCGCAACGTTCTCCGCTGACGATTATAAAGATGTTACCGCAGGAGTTTCAGTAACTGACCATTCATAAGACTAAAAATTAACTAAGTAAAGGAATATATATAAAATGGCAAAACAATTGAGTACAGCACGTAAATTTAAAATGATTACAGGGAAAGACCTTTTCCAGCAACAAAAGGCAATGGATACAGAACTTAAAAAAGAAGACGGAGAAATTACTGATGTAATGGAGTTCGTTCAATATGGTTTATACTTGGCTCTTTTTCAAGATAACATTGTAAAAGCTAAAAGTGACTTTGCAGACTTCCGTTCTAGCTTTGAGTTCGATACTGACGGTAAAGGACTTAAAGAACTGGTCGAACTGTGGCAGAAAGAAATTTAATGAGCTGAAAGGACTGTAAATGATTTTAAAACATGCAATTAGATACTTAGAACTAACCGGTTCGGACTTTATTACAGATTTAAAAGACTTTGCAGACCTACAAAATTCTTTTGTCGCTGGATATATTCCTGATGACTTTACAGAGCAAATGGAGAGCTTTACAGACAAGTTATTGATACTTTGGGTAGATTGTAACGGAGGGATGCAAAACGCCTTAGACGACAAAACAGAGCTTCCTACAACTAACGAGTTAATCAATATCTTCTGTAAAACTGTTTTTATTAAAGAAAAAGAGGAAACGGAAGACGAAATGGTCTTCTTTTCTTCTAGTTCATTGATTAAGAAAAAGAAAGATACTGTAAAGGAAAATAAAACTTTAGAACTTTTGACTATTTTAGGCAATAACGAAATTGATATAACGCAGTTCATGGAAATGGAATTAGAACTTGTTTATAAAATAATTGAACTTATTGCAGAGAAGAAGAAAGAGGAAAAAGAAAAAGAGAAAAGGCGTAAAAGAAAGGGTATGTAATGGCAAGTAATGCAACGTTTGAGGTCGAGATATACGGCAATACCACAAAGTTCGAGAACTCACTTAAAGGCGTTAATACCGCAATGTCAGGGCTTAGAGGAGAAGCTAAAAACTTACGTGAAGCTCTAAAACTTGACCCAACAAATACCGGAAAAATGGCACAATTGCAAAAGAATTTACAAACGCAGTTGGGCTTATCACGTGACAAAGCAACAAAACTAAAAGAAGAACTTTCTACGGTTGACAAAGGTACGTCAGCAGGTCAAAAGAAATGGCTACAACTTACTAGAGATTTAGGCACAGCAGAAACACAAGCTAACAGGCTAGAGGGCGAAATTAAGCAAGTCGAGAGTGCTATTAGTTCAGGCTCTTGGGACATTGACGCTAAAATGGATACTAAAGGCGTTAATAGCGGAATTGAGGGCATGAAGTCACGCTTTAGCGGTCTTAGAGAAATTGCGGTTGGCGCATTCAGGCAAATCGGTTCAAGTGCTGTTAGTGCTGTTGGTAATGGCTTAAAAGGTTGGGTATCTGACGCAATGGATACTCAAAAAGCCATGATTTCATTGCAAAATACAATGAAGTTCAAAGGCAATGGACAAGACTTTGACTATGTAAGAAAATCTATGCAGAATCTTGCTAAAGATACAAATGCAAATACTGAAGATACTATTAAACTTTCAACGACCTTTATTGGTTTAGGAGATACTGCTAAATCAGCAGTTAGTAAAACGGAAGCATTAGTAAAAGCTAACCAAGCATTTGGTGGTACTGGCGAACAATTAAAAGGTGTAGTTCAGGCTTACGGTCAGATGTCAGCAAGTGGTAAAGTTACGGCTGAAAACATCAACCAGCTAACAGATAATAACACAGCTCTTGGTTCAGCACTTAAATCAACCGTTATGGAAATGAACCCAGCTTTAAAACAGTATGGCTCGTTTGCAGAAGCTAGTGAAGAAGGTGCAATATCTGTTGGAATGTTAGACGAAGCTATGCAAAAACTTGGTAAAGCAGGTGGTGGGGGAGTAACTACCATAAGCGACGCATGGGATAGTTTTAACGAAACATTATCGCTTGCTTTGCTTCCTACGCTTGACGCTTTAACACCTATCATTAGCGACTTAATAGACAAGATGTCTGACTGGGGCGAAAGTGCTGGTAAAGCTGTATCAAATGTAGTTAAGTATTTTCAAGACTTGTTTCAAAAACTGCAAGAAAATGCAGCCACTTTAGCTTTTTTAGAGGCTTGGGATAACATAAAAAGCGCATTTGATTCCATAGTTTCTATTATAGCGAATGTCATAAATTCATTTCTTGGAATAAATACAGAAACAACAAAAAATGCAACAAGTATAGATAACGTAGCAAAGAGCATAGCTGTATTTGCTGGTAAATTTTCAGAAGTTACGAAAAAAATAGCTGATTTTCTTAAAAAAATTAGTGAAAGTAAAACTGCTATGTCAGTCTTAAAAGGAACTTTAGTGGTTCTTGCTAGTGCATTCGTTGCTTTGAAAGTTATTAATGGAATCATTAAGGCTTTCGAGATATATAATAAGGTTGTTGAAGGTGGTACAATTATACAAGGTGCTTTCAATTCTATAATGGCTATAAATCCATTCGTAGCTCTTGGTATAGCTATCGCAGCTATTGTTGCTGGTTTAGTTTATTTCTTCACTCAAACCGAAACAGGTAAAAAGGCTTGGGCTAGTTTCGTAGACTTCTTAAAGAGTGCATGGGACGGAATAGTTTCATTCTTTAGCGGTATTGGTCAATGGTTTGCTGATATATGGAATGGAGCAGTTGACGGAGCGAAAGGTATCTGGCAAGGTTTAGTTGATTGGTTCAGCGGAATTGTACAAGGTATCCAAAATGTTTGGAACGGAATAACAACATTCTTTACTACCTTATGGACAACTGTTGTTGCTGGTATTCAAACAGCATGGGCAGGAGTTACAGGGTTCTTCACAGGGCTATGGAATGGAATAGTAAATGTTGTTACAACTGTATTTACAACTATCGCTTCTTTAGTGACAGGAGCTTATAACTGGTTCGTTACAACTTTCCAACCATTAATTAGTTTTTATCAATCTATATTTGGTTTAATTGGTTCGATAATCAACTTAGCTTTTCAACTTATCTTGGCTGTAATTCGTGGTGCTTATAAATTAGTTCTTAACGCATGGCAAGGCCTGTCAGCTTGGTTTGGTGGAATATTTAACGCTGTTAGTTCAGTAGTTTCGTCAGTATTTAGCGCAATCGGAAGTTTTGCTTCTAGCGCTTGGGTAGTAGTTCGGTCAATATGGAGTGCAGTTTCAGGTTTCTTTAGTGGTATATTTAATTCGGTTCGTGGTGTCGTTAGTGGAGTGTTCAGTTCTCTTGGTGGCTTTGCTTCAAGTGCTTGGGGAGCAATTTCAGGTGTATTTAGCGGAGTCAGTGGCTTCTTTAGCGGAGTGTTCAGTGGTGCTACAAGTGCAGTTAGTGGAGCATTCAGTGCCTTTGGAGGATTCGCTTCTAACGCTTATAATGCAATAACAGGAGTGTTTAGTGGGCTTGGTAGTTTCTTTAGCGGACTATTCGGAGGAATCAGTAGCACGATAAACAGCGTTCTTGGTGGTGTAACAAATACAATCAATAATATATCCGGAGCTATTAATGGTATTGCTGGAAAACTTGGCGGACTGTTCAAAGGTTCTATGGTAGTGGGTTTAACAGATATCAACTTATCTTCTAGCGGTTACGGTTTAAGCACTAACAGCGTATCAAGCGACAATAGAACATATAACACATTTAACGTACAAGGCGGTGCTGGTCAAGATGTTTCTAACTTAGCACGAGCAATCAGACGAGAATTTGAACTAGGGAGGGCTTAATGGTAAGACAGTACAAAATACATACCAACTTAGACGGAATAGATGATAAAGTTTGGGACGTTACAAATGGAAAAGTTAGATTTTACCAGCCCTCTAATTTGGGCTTACAATCAACTAATAATATTTGGCAAAGCAATGGTATCGGAGTAATGGGAACTCGTTCAATTTCCCAGCAACAAATAGAGTTTAAGCTAGAAACGTTTGGCGAAAGTTTAGAAGAAAACTATCAATTAATGAAAGACTTCGTAAATGATATCATTGACCAAAAGTTCGTTACACTTGAATATCAAACAGAGATTTTTCAGGTGTATGCCGATTTAGTTTTAGCAGAAGTTACTAAAACAGAGGGTTATGGAAAGAACGGAACTTTTAGCGAAAAGATAACTTTCGATATAATCACAAAGTGGTATACTTACGAAAATTTAACTTTTGAAAAAATTCAAAATGGCAAAGTTATCGCTGGTAAATCTAAAATTTACGGCGGTTATAAAGCGGGCGAAACAGCTTTACAAAACTATAATAGGCTAAAAGCGAGCCCTTCTTTGAATTTGCCTAATTTGAATTTATTTAAAAACACAAAATCTCAATCATATACTTCAACTGGTACAGATAGAAATGTTTTAGCTAACGTTTATAAGCTAGATGGAAATCCTTCTGATGTAATTGGTAAAACTGTAACTATTACTTATGACTTTGCTATAACTAATTCAATTGGAACATGGTCTGGAACAATTCACCCTACTCTTGGTTTTGGAGGTTCAGGTAAGCCCGTAAGTAGTACTTCTTTAGAGGGTAGTGTAAAGCAGACAGTATCGACAACTTCTTTAACAGGAGTTTCTTACTCAATTGCAGTAAGTGGACTTCCAGCAGGGACAAAAGTAACGATAATAAACCTTAAAGTAGAATTTGGTTCAACCGCCACTCCTTGGATGCCCTCAGCTAGTGAACTTACAACTAATGATATAAGTGAATATTTTGGTTATAATTATAGGGAAAAACAAGCCTACACTTATTATGGGGAAACAAACATAGAACGATTAAGTCGCTGGGATATAAAAGACGAAATATTTAGTTTTGTTGGAGTACTATATCCACATCTACCTAAAACACCTACTGGAGTTAGATTTTTAGACACTAG
>OLFY01003180.1_pt1 | contig 14123 bp, 10 predicted proteins | sample 1605611 | NCBI WGS metagenome assembly OLFY01 (sample SAMEA3888923, study PRJEB22519) | human gut metagenome | biome: human gut; feature: human-associated habitat; material: faeces | place: Denmark | collected 2011
CTAACGCAGACCGCTCTGCCGCTTAAAAGCCCCACTGGGGCTTTCATTGCTACGCAAACGCGGGTCGCTCCAAACACATTTTCACGGATGGGGATGGGGTTATTTCTGGATGGCCTTCATCAGGCCGCCGGCGGAGATGATGTTCTGGATAAAGGGCGGGAAGGGCTCGGCGTGGAACACCTTGCCGTTGGTCTCGTCGGTGATGACGCCGGTGTTAAAGTCTACCTGAACGGTGTCCCCTGCCTCGATGGCATCCACAGCCTCCGGGCACTCCATGATGGGCAGGCCGATGTTGATGCTGTTGCGGTAGAAGATGCGGGCAAAGCTTTTGGCAATGACCACAGCAATGCCGGCAGTCTTGATGCACAGGGGTGCGTGCTCGCGGGAGGAGCCGCAGCCAAAGTTCCAGCCGCCCACCATGATATCACCAGGCTGCACCCGGTTCACAAAATCCTTGTCGATATCCTCCATGCAGTGGCTGGCAAGCTCCTTGGCGTCCTGTGTGTTCAGGTGGCGTGCCGGGATGATGACGTCGGTATCCACGTTATCCGGGTATTTAAAAACAGAACCTCTTGCGTTCATGCTCATGCTCCTTTCGGGTCAGACCGTGCGCGGGTCGGTGATGTAGCCGGTCAGGGCGCTGGCGGCGGCGGTGGCGGGAGAAGCCAGATAGACTTCACTGTCCACATGACCCATGCGTCCCACAAAGTTGCGGTTGGTGGTGGAAACGCAGCGCTCACCCGCTGCCAGAATGCCCATGTAGCCGCCCAGACAGGGGCCGCAGGTGGGGGTGGACACGATGCAGCCCGCATCGATAAAGGCGGTGGTCCAGCCCCGCAGGATGCACTCCTTATAAACAGCCATGGTGGCGGGGATGATGATGCCGCGCACGCCCTTGGCGATGTGCTTGCCCTTGAGGATGTTGTAGGCGGCTTCCATATCCTCCAGGCGGCCGTTGGTGCAGCTGCCGATGACTACCTGATTGATCTTGATGTCCTTGCCCTCGCTGGCAACATGGGTATTCTCGGGCAGGTGGGGGTAGCTGACGGTGGGCTCCAGTGCGCTGAGGTCGATCTCGATGGTCTTTTCGTACACGGCATCGGGGTCAGCTTCGTAGAACACCGGCGGGCGCTGGCTGCGGCCTGCAAGATAAGCCTTGGTCACCTCATCCACCGGGAAGATGCCGTTCTTGGCACCGGCCTCAATCGCCATATTGCAGATGCACAGGCGGTCGTCCATGGTCAGGCCAGCCACGCCCGGGCCGGTGAACTCCATGGATTTATACAGTGCGCCGTCCACACCGATCATGCCGATGATATGCAAAATCAGGTCCTTGCCGGACACCCGGGGGTTAAACTTGCCGGTAAGCACGAACTTGATGGCAGAGGGCACCTTGAACCATGCCATGCCGGTAGCCATGCCAGCGGCCATATCGGTAGAGCCTACACCGGTGGAGAAGGCACCCAGCGCACCATAGGTGCAGGTGTGGCTGTCCGCGCCGATCACGCAGTCACCGGCAGTGACGATGCCTTTTTCCGGCAGCAGCGCGTGCTCAATGCCCATCTGACCGACATCGTAGAAGTTGAGGATATCGTACTTATTGGCGAACTCTCGGCACTGCTTGGACTGGGTAGCGCTCTTGATATCCTTATTGGGTACAAAGTGATCCAGCACGATAGCGATATGCTCTTTATCAAACACGCGGTTAAAACCGGCGCGTTCAAACTCGTTGATGGCCACCGGGGTGGTGATATCGTTGCCCAGCACAATGTCCAACTTTGCGTTGATCAGCTGGCCTGCCTTGACCTCCGGCAGTCCGGCGTGTGCGGCAAGGATCTTCTGCGTCAGGGTCATTCCCATGGTAGTTTTCTCCTTTTTATCGATTGTTGATTGCGCTGACAAGGGCGCGGATACCGGCCACGATAATGTCGGTGTCGGTACCGGCACCCCATGTGACCGTGTTGTCTCCCCAGACAAGCCCCACATAGGAGGCTGCGCGGGAGGTGGAGCCCTCGTCCAGACTGTGCTCAGAGTAGTTTTCCAGATGGAAGTCCATGCCGGTGGCGCTCTGGATGGCGTTGGCTACGGCATCCAGACGGCCGTTGCCCACCGAGGTGACCACCTTGCGCTGGCCGTTCAGCTCCAGCGTGACTGTGGCGGTAATGCCGTTTACCTGCGCAAAGTGGGCTTCCACCACATTCAGCGGCTTTGCACGGTTGAGGTAGGTATCCTCGAAGATGTGCAGCACCTCGGCAGCGCTCAGCTCCTTGTGGCTGTGGTCGGACACGCTCTTGACCTTGTAGCCCAGCGCCTCCCGCATCTTGGGGGACAGATTGTAGCCGTAGTTCTGTTCCAGTACAAAACCGATGCCGCCCTTGCCGCTCTGGCTGTTGATGCGGATAACGTCGGCATCGTAGGTGCGGCCGATGTCGTGGGGGTCCACCGGGATGTAGGGACAGGTCCAGCGGTGTTCGCCGGTCTGCTTGCGGTACGCCATGCCCTTGGCAATGGCGTCCTGATGGCTACCGGAGAAGGCGGCAAACACCAGCTGCCCGGCGTAGGGGGTACGCTCGTAGATGTGCATCCGGGTCACCCGCTCGTAGGTGGCGCAGATGGCGGGCATATCCGAGAAGTCCAGCTTGGGGTCTACGCCGTGGCTGTACATATTCATGGCCAGCGTCACAGCGTCCACATTGCCGGTGCGCTCGCCGTTGCCAAACAGGCAGCACTCCACGCGCTGTGCGCCCGCCAGCACTGCCAATTCTGCGCAGGCCACGCCGGTGCCGCGGTCGTTGTGGGGATGGGTGGAGATGATCACGCTGTCGCGGTACTTCAGGTGCTTGTCGCAGTACTCGATCTGGTTGGCATACACATGGGGCATGCTCATCTCCACGGTCACCGGCAGGTTGATGATCATGGGGCGCTCCGGGGTGGGCTGCATGATATCCAGCACGGCGTTGCACACCTCTACGGCGTAGTCCACCTCGGTGCCGGTAAAGCTTTCGGGGCTGTACTCGAACAGGAAGTTGCCCTCGTACTCCTCGCTGAGCTGCTTGACCAGCTTTGCACCGTCCACGGCGATCTGCTTGATCTCTTCCTTGGACTTGTGGAACACCTGCTCCCGCTGCGCCACGGAGGTGGAGTTGTAGAAGTGGATCACCGCCCGGGGTGCGCCCTTGACTGCCTCGAAGGTGCGGCGGATGATGTGGTCGCGGCACTGGGTCAGCACCTGCACGGTGACATCGGCGGGAATCATATTCTTTTCGATCAGGGTGCGCAGGAACTCGTACTCGGTCTCACTGGCGGCGGGGAAACCCACCTCGATCTCCTTGAAGCCGATCTTCACCAGCATCTGGAAGAACTCCAGCTTTTCTGCAAGGCTCATGGGCACGATCAGTGCCTGATTGCCGTCCCGCAGATCCACGCTGCACCATGCGGGAGCCTTTTCAATATGGTCTTTTTTTACCCAGCTGTCATAACCGGCGGGTACCGGGTAGTACCCCGGTGCGTACTTGGTAGCGTCCATCATCCTGTTGTCCTCCTGAAATAGCATAAAGCCTTCACCCCTTGGGGGAAGGTGGCGCGTAGCGCCGGATGAGGGGTGATTTCCCGGCAGCAGCTGCTTGCCTGCACCCTCATCAGTCACCTGCGGTGACAGCTTCCCCCGACCGGGGGAAGCCTTTTGCCCTACTGCAACCGTTGTACGAAAAAAGGCTCCCGTCTTTCAAGGCGAAAACCTTGAGAGACGAGAGCCTGTAAATTGCTTTTACAGGGCACCCGTGGTACCACTCTCCTTGCTGTACGGTCAGGTACAGCCACTTTGCACGATCGGCCAAAACGGCGAATCGCTGCCCTTGTAACGGTGGGCATCCGTCAGAACCTACTTGTCCGTTCAGTTCTGCCGCTCGGGGGCCAGTATCCGAAGTTCTCTGCACCCGCCTTGCACCACCCGGCGGCTCTCTGCACGCAGAAGAAAGATCGTTTTATCCCTGTCAACGCATTTGCACTTTGTTGAAAGTGAGATAATTTTAGCACGACTGCCAGAAAGTGTCAAGAAGTTTCGTTCAGGATAAAGATGAAAGCATTTCACAATACCATGGGGTAAATCATGCAAAATTGAGGTCGTTGCTTCCCTGCCCCCTCATCCGGCAAGCCCTTTGCGCACCTATAATATGGTAACTGAGCGGCTTTAGCCCTCTTTGTTAAGAAACTGCTAAGTTTTTGCAAAGTTGCCCTCGCTGCGCTGTTGCTAGGCGGTAAGGTGTGGTATACTGGACGCAGCAAACGGGTGGAAGCCCACTTTATATAGAAGGAGGAACATCCCATGAAAGAAGTCAAGCCATCCAAAAAGCCGCTGGCTATCTACTATGCCATCGTGTTGCTGGTGCTGCTGGTCATCAACCTTGTGGTCATGCCGTGGCTGGCCGAGCGTCAGGTGCAGGAGGTAGACTACGGCACCTTTATGAGCATGACCGAGCAGGAAAACATCGGCAAGGTGGATATCCAGTCCAACCAGATCATTTTTACGGATAAGGACAACAAGCAGATCTACAAGACCGGCCTGATGAACGACCCCGGCCTGACCGAGCGTCTGTACGATGCCGGTGCGCAATTCTCCAGCGAGATCGTGGAGCAGGGTTCGCCGGTGCTCAGCTTTCTGCTGTGGTTCGTGCTGCCCATCCTGCTGTTCAGCTTCATCGGCAACCAGATGAACAAAAAGCTGATGGAAAAAGCAGGCGGCGGCCCGGGCTCCATGATGTTTGGCGGCGCGGGCAAATCCAACGCAAAGGTGTATGTGCAGTCCACCCACGGCATCCGCTTTGCGGATGTGGCCGGTGAGGACGAAGCCAAGGAGAACCTGCAGGAGATCGTCAATTATCTGCACGACCCCAAGCAGTACGAGGAGATCGGCGCCTCCATGCCCAAGGGCATTCTGCTGGTAGGCCCTCCGGGCACCGGCAAGACCATGCTGGCCAAGGCCGTGGCAGGCGAATCCAACGTGCCCTTCTTCTCCATCTCCGGCTCGGAGTTCGTGGAGATGTTCGTGGGCATGGGTGCCTCCAAGGTGCGTGACCTGTTCAAGCAGGCCAAAGAAAAAGCACCCTGCATCGTATTCATTGATGAAATCGACGCCATTGGCCAGAAGCGCAACAGCGGCCAGTTTGGCGGCAACGATGAGCGCGAGCAGACCCTGAACCAGCTGCTTACCGAGATGGACGGCTTTGAGGGCAACACCGGTGTCATTATTCTGGCGGCTACCAACCGCCCGGATTCCCTCGACCCTGCCCTGACCCGTCCCGGCCGGTTTGACCGCCGTGTGCCCGTGGAGCTGCCCGACCTGAAGGGCCGCGAAGAAATTTTGAAGGTACACGCCAAAAAGGTGAAGATCGCCCCGGGTGTGGACTTCAACACCGTGGCACGCATGGCCTCCGGTGCCTCCGGCGCAGAGCTGGCCAACATTGTGAATGAAGCTGCTCTTCGTGCCGTACGGGCAGGGCGCAAGAGCGTGACGCAGGCCGACCTTGAGGAGAGCATCGAGGTGGTCATTGCCGGCTACCAGAAGAAGAACTCCATCCTGACCGACCACGAAAAGTGCATCGTAGCCTACCACGAGATTGGCCACGCCCTTGTGGCGGCCAAGCAGTCCAACTCTGCCCCGGTGCAGAAGATCACCATCATCCCCCGCACCTCCGGTGCACTGGGCTACACCATGCAGGTGGACGAGGGCAACCACTACCTGATGAACAAGGCCGAGCTGGAAAATAAGATTGCCACCCTGACCGGCGGCCGCGCCGCCGAGGAGGTGGCATTCAACTCCATCACCACCGGCGCGTCTAACGATATCGAGCAGGCCACCAAGCTTGCCCGCGCCATGCTGACCCGCTACGGCATGAGCGATGAATTTGGCATGGTAGCACTGGAAACCGTAAACAACCAGTATCTGGGCGGTGATACCTCGCTGGCCTGCAGTGCCCAGACCCAGCGCGAGATCGATCAGAAGGTGGTAGAGCTGGTCAAGACCCAGCACGAAAAGGCCATTCGCATCCTGACCGAGAACCGCGCCAAACTGGACGAGCTGGCACAGTACCTGTACCAGAAAGAGACCATCACCGGCGAGGAGTTCATGGATATCCTCAACCGCGATGATGCCGAAAACAAACCAGAAAATCCCTGAAAATAAAAATTTTTGAATCTTTTGCAATAATCCGGCCGCCGTATCCGTTTACAGAACAGATACGGCGGTTTTCCATTGTGGATGCGCCGCAGCTGAACCATGGTTCCAAAAAAGATTATGATGCAAAAAAACAAGGCAGTCCCTGCGGCTGCCGTTTTCAGGAGGTATTTCCTATGAAGATGCTGAACAAAAAGTTTGTCCGTACCCTGAGCTGTGCCGCTGTGGCGGTGTGTGCCGCTGCCATGCTGAGCGTGGGTGCATTTGCCGCCGAGGTGGATTCCACCTGCGTGGAGGGCTATCTGCCCCCGCAGGAGCAGATGGTGCAGGGTGACATCGCACTGCACAGCGGTGACGTTGCCGTGGGCGAAAAAGACCCCAGCTATGGCGGCTACGGTGCCCCGGAGGGCAATCCCATTCAGGGCAATATCATGCTGATCTCCGGCGATGAGCTGGCCGACACCGCAAAGACCGAGGCACGCTACACCGTCAAGGGTCTGCTGGGCAAGCAGCTGCTGTACACCGCCCGCCAGAAGGACGGCGTGCTGACGCTGGACGTCCCCGCCGAGGTGGCTACCTTCCGCACCACCATCGAGGATATGCAGACTTTGCAGGCCAACGGCGTGAAAACGCTGGTGCTGGTGACCGAGAAGAACACCACCACCCTGAACCTCTCGCTGCTGTGCGAGGGACAGAAGTCCGGCACCCGCGTCACCCTGCGGCACCTGGGCAGCAACGCTACCCTCTCTGTGGGTCTGCGCTGCCGCCGCGACCTGCTGATCGGCCGCTGAGTAAGACGGTTTGAAATGCCCGCCGCCTGCGCTTTGGGCATGATGCAAGGAAAAATTATTTTTATTAGAGCAATACCGGAGCGTCTGCGGACGCTCCGGTATTGCATTTTCACGGGTTGGGTCGTAAAGATAAACGAGATGACAAGACCCCCGGCGGGTAGCCGGGGGTCTTGTCGCACACTTATGGAGGCTTGGACAGGAATAAAAGGAAGATCACATTCCCTTTGCGGGAAAGAGAATCGCTGCTTACTTGCCGCGGACGGCTGCGAAGCCGGCTTCCAGATCGGCAAGGATGTCATCAATGTGCTCGGTGCCGATGGACAGGCGGATGGTGTTCTGGTAGATCTGCTGCTCAGCCAGCTCGGCATCAGTCAGCTGGCTGTGGGTGGTGGAGGCCGGGTGGATGACAAGGCTCTTCACGTCCGCTACGTTGGCCAGCAGAGAGAAAATCTTCAGGTTGTCGATGAAGGTAAAGGCCTCCTCGCGGCCGCCCTTGATGTTAAAGGTAAAGATGGATGCGCCGCCGTTGGGGAAATACTTCTGGTACAGGGCATGATCCGGGTGATCCGGCAGCGAGGGATGGTTCACCTTTTCCACCTGCGGGTGGTTGGCAAGGAACTCCACCACCTTTTTGGTGTTCTCTACATGACGCTCGATACGCAGGCTCAGGGTCTCGGTGCCCTGCAGCAGCAGGAAGGCGTTGAAGGGGGAGATGGTAGCGCCGGTATCACGCAGCAGGATAGCGCGGATGTAGGTGACAAAAGCGGCAGGGCCTGCGGCATCCGCAAAGGAGACGCCGTGGTAGCTGGGGTTCGGGGCGGCAATGTTGGGGTAACGGCCGCTGGCCTTCCAGTCGAAGTTGCCGCTGTCCACGATGATGCCGCCCAGCGTGGTGCCGTGGCCGCCGATGAACTTGGTAGCAGAGTGCACCACGATGTCTGCGCCGTGCTCGATGGGACGGATGAGGTACGGGGTGCCGAAGGTGTTATCAATGACCAGCGGCAGGCCGTGCTTGTGGGCGATGGCGGCAATGGCGTCGATATCCGGGATATCACTGTTGGGGTTGCCCAGCGTTTCCAGATACACAGCCTTGGTGTTGGGCTGGATAGCGGCCTCCACCTGTGCAAGGTCGTGGGCATCCACAAAGGTGGTGTTGACGCCGAACTGGGTCAGGGTGTGAGCCAGCAGGTTGTAGCTGCCGCCGTAGATGGTGTTTTGTGCCACGATGTGGTCACCGGCCTGTGCCAGTGCCTGAATGGTGTAGGTGATGGCGGCTGCACCGGAAGCGGTAGCCAGTGCTGCCACGCCGCCCTCCAGCGCTGCGATGCGCTTTTCAAACACATCCTGCGTGGAGTTGGTCAGACGGCCGTAGATGTTGCCTGCATCGGCCAGACCGAAACGGTCGGCGGCGTGCTGGCTGTTGCGGAACACATAAGACGTAGTCTGGTAGATGGGCACCGCACGGGCATCGGTGGTGGGGTCGGCCTGCTCCTGACCGACATGAAGCTGCAGGGTCTCAAATTTATATTCAGACATTGTTATTCGCCTCTCTTAATATACTAAAAGTATTATTGTTGTGTACAAAAAATCCCGATGCGTTTTCAAAGGCGCACCGGGCAGTGTGGTCTACTGGAGCTGCTGCTGTCACATTCGGGTGCACATTCGCGCAGCCGAGGGCAACATACAGTACACATCCGATGCCGGTGCCCGGTTGGTATGCATTCGCCCACAGCGATAATTCGCGTGCAGCAGTTCTTTCCAGATCAGCTTCATCTTTGTGCCCTCCTTCCGGTAAAACTTTTCCATCCCTCTATGTACCACCCGCCGGAGAACCTCTGTTTCATTTCCCTACAAGACTGGTAGATTGGATGTTTGCATTATATTCCGTTCTACCTAGTTTGTCAATAGGTTAATTCCACTTTTTTCAAGGATGTATTTTTTGCATGATAATTTTGCCCGTACCGCCCCGCCCGACAGCATTTTGTACAGCGCCCCCTCTGAACAAAAACGAAGCCCGGAACGTCTGCGGACGCTCCGGGCTTCGTTTTTTCATAAAATGGTCAGACCTGCTTTGTCTCTTCCGTCCGGGTGGAAATGCCGAACAGCACAAAGCCGATGACAAACAGGATGGCAATGGAGCCCACACCCACGTTGGCGCTGCCGGTCAGCTGGCTGCCCACACTGACAATCATGGTGCCAAGGAAGGATGCACCCTTGCCGCAGATGTCGAACAGGCCAAAGTATTCGCCAGATTTTTCCTGCGGGATGATCTTTGCAAAGTGGCTGCGGCTCAGTGCCTGCACGCCGCCCTGGAACATACCCACCACCACGGCCAGCACCCAGAACTGCCACTGACTCTTCAGGAAGAAGGCAAAGACGGCAATGCCGGTATAGGCCGCGATGCACACCGGGATCAGGGTCTTGGATTCATATTTCTGGCTCAGGCGGCCAAAGATCAGCGCCGAGGGAAAAGCCACGATCTGAGTGACCAGCAGCGCCAGCAGCAACCCGGTGGTGTCCAGCCCCAGTGCCGTGCCGTAGGCGGTGGCCATATCAATGATGGTATACACGCCGTCGATGTAGCAGAAGAAGGCCAGCAGGAACCAGAACACCTGCTTGTCCTGCGGCAGATGCTTCAAGGTCTGCCCGATGCGCACAAAGCTCTGACGGATGGCGTGCTGCTCCACCTCCACATAGTTGATCTGGCGGTATTTTTTCAGCAGCGGCAGGGTGACCACCAGCCACCACACGGCGGTAATGACCAGCGCGATGGACAGCGCGGTCATCTGGCTAAGCCCCACTGCACTGCTGCCCAGCACCAGCGCCAGACAGACCACAAAGGGCACGCAGCTGCCGATATAGCCCCACGCGTACCCGCGGGAGGACACCATATCCATCCGCTCCGGGGTGGTCACATCGCCCAGCATGGAGTCGTAGAACACCAGACTGCCGGAGTAGCCGATCTTGGCAATGATAAAAATGATCAGAAAGGCCAGCCATGTGCCCGCCAGACCCATAGCGCAGCAGCCGATGACGCCCACAAAGAGGCAGAGCATGAAGATGGGCTTTTTAAAGCCCTTGGTGTCGGCCAGCGTGCCCAGAATGGGGCCCAGAATGGCGGTGATCACCGTAACGATGGAGCTTGCGTAGCCCCAGTAGGCCAGATAGTCCACCTTGCTCACGCCACCGGCTTCGGCCAGCGCATTGAAGAAGATGGGCACCAGCGTGGCAATCATCAGCACAAAGGCCGAGTTGCCCACATCGTATAGGATCCATGCCCGCTCCAGCGGTGTCACCTTGAATTTTTCATTTTTCATCGTATTCCCTTTTCCCCTTGCACCGCTAGGCGGTGCAGTTTTTAAAATTCCCCAAAGGTGTGGTCGTAGGCGGCGTCCAGCGGCTCGTCCGTGTCCAGCTTTGCCACATACTCTAAAATCAGCCGCTCTGCCAGCGGCAGAGCCTTGGCGTACAGCGCATCCAGCTTGCGGTTGCTCTCGGTGCACTGCGGGTTCGGCTGCGGGTTTGCCACAAGGCCGTGCATTCCATCGTACTTGCCCAGCACCTTCATGCCGGTCAGCACCACCCAGCGCTTGACCGGGTTCGAGGCCTGCAGCACCTTATGCACCAAGATCATCCCCTTCAGGGCTTCCAGCGCGGTCTGCTCCGAAATATCCCTGTAAAACGGCGCAATGACCCGGGCATTTGCCGCGCTGGGGTGGATATGGCTGGCGGTAAAGAAGGTCAGCGGGTCATAGCCGTCCCGGCGCAGCAGCATATTGTCGAACTCAGTCTCGATCTCGCAGTGGGTCACACCACTCTCCCGGGTAAACTGCTCCACAAAGGGGTGGCAGGTGCTGTCCAGCGCAAAATGGCACACAAAGCCCAGCGCGTAGGCCAGCGCAGCCTCGCGGTCGGCTTCCTCGTGCACCACCCGCCGGGCCCGGTCAAAGAACGTTCTGCCCGGCTCGTCGTGCATGGCGTTGCCCAGCGCGGCGACCGTGGTGGACTTTTCCGCATGGTAATAGAACAGCAGGTCCGGCCCGTGCAGACCGATATCGTACAGCTCCCGATGTGCCTCCAGCTTTTCCCGCAGCGGCGCGGGCAGATGGTCCAGCACATTTGCGCCAAAACGGCGGTGTGCGTAGGTAGAGGGCATCTCTCATTCCTCCTTCTTGCAGTGCCAGCGCCCGCCGCCCTGTTCCGGCTGCACTGACCAAAAATTCTATCGTTTCCAGTATAGCAGAAAGTTTGCCGACCTTCTACCCTTTTGTGTCTGTTTTCTGTAAAAAGTTTTAATAATTTTTCTGTACCTCCCGCCAAATAAAAGAGGCTTCCGGAATGCCCGCAGACATTCCGGAAGCCTCTTTTCGATTATTTCAGGTTCACACGCTCTCATAGCCCTGCGGCATCTCGCTCTTGCGGTCGCGGGACATCAGGTTGCGCAGCGCATCGCTGGCGCTCATGCCCTCCTTGACGATGGCGTTCACCGTCTGGGCAATGGGCATCTCCACATGGTACTTCTCGGCCAGCTCCATGGCGGCGGGCAGAGCGTTGATGCCCTCCACCACCATGCCGACCTCCTTCACGGCCTGCTCCGGGCTTTCGCCCTTGCCGATCAGGATACCGGCGCGGTTGTTGCGGCTGTGCATACTGGTGGCGGTAACGATCAGGTCGCCGATGCCGGCCAGACCCGCAAAGGTCTGGACATTGCAGCCCATCGCCACGCCCAGCCGGGCGATCTCGGCAATGCCGCGGGTGATCAGAGCGGCGCGGGCGTTATCGCCGTAGCCAAGGCCGGTGGAGATGCCGACACCCAGCGCGATAACGTTCTTCATAGCACCGCTCAGTTCCACACCCTTGATATCAGTGTTGGTGTACACGCGCATACAGGTGTTGCTGAACACCTCCTGCACTACCTCGGCAGCTTCCAGATCCGGGCTGGCGGAAACGATGGTGGTGGGCAGATCCAGCGCCACCTCCTCGGCGTGGGTGGGGCCGCTGAGCGCCACCAGACGCACCGCGCGGGGGCCGTTCTCGTGGCTCAGCTCGTCGGCAAGGATCTCGGTCATGGTATATAAGGTATCGGGCTCAATGCCCTTTGCCACATCCACGATGATCTGGCCGGAGCGGATATAGGGCCGCGCCTTGGCCGCCGTGGCACGCACGAACACTGACGGCACTGCAAACAGCAGCACATCCTTGCCGGTGCAAACTTCCTCTATGCTTTTGGTAAAACGCAGCTCCTGCGGGATGACCATCCCCGGCAGATTGGGGTGCACCCGGGTGGTGGAAAGGTTATCCACCTCGGCTTCAATAGCCGACCACACCTGCACATCATTGCCGCTGACGGTCAGCATCCGTGCCAGAGCCATGCCCCAGGTGCCTGCACCCAGAACACCAATACTAAACTTTTTCACGTTCGTATCCTCCGTGTCTGCACCGGGCAAGGGGCAAGCCTCCTGCCGGTGGATTTGCGCCGCGCCGGGCCGTTGCCCCGCGCCTGCGCACTACTATGACCATTGTACACGAAAGCACCCACAGCGTCAAGCATCTGCCGCATTGCACAAATATTTAACAAGTTCATGCAATTTTTCGGTCACATCACACGTTTTATGCAAACTGTTTGCACTGCGGGGCATTTCATGCTATTATAGTATTCTGGTAGGTTTTGTAGGGATTGGTGATTCAGTCTCTTGACTTTGACCCTACTTTAAGGTATATACTGCTTTAGTCGGCAAGGGCTTTGCCGGCTTGTGCATTTTTAGCTTTGAGGAAAAAACGATGTTTGAAGCACTTTTATCCAACCGCACGGTCAGCGTGCTGGTGGAGGCACTGCCCCGCATCCTGACGGCAGGCCTGACCATGACCATTCCGCTGACCCTTCTCTCCTTCTTTTTTGCCATGATCATCGCAGTGGCGGTGGCACTGGTGCAGTACGCCAATGTGCCGGTGCTGCGGCAGATCGCCCGGTTCTATATCTGGGTCATCCGGGGCACGCCGCTGCTGGTGCAGCTGTTCATCATCTTTTACGGCCTGCCCAGCGTGGGCATCATGCTGAACGCCTTTCCGGCGGCAGTCATCGCCTTTGCCTTCAACGAGGGTGCCTACTGCGCCGAGACCATGCGCGGTGCGCTGGAAAGCGTACCGCAGGGGCAGCTGGAGGCCGGGTACTGTGTGGGCATGAGCTGGTGGCAGATCATGCGCCGCATCGTACTGCCGCAGGCGCTGCGCACCGCCGTGCCTGCGCTGTCCAACTCCCTTATCGGCATGATCAAGGACACCTCGCTGGCGTCCAACATCACGGTGGCAGAGCTGTTCATGGCCGGGCAGCGGGTAGCCGCCCGCACCTACATCTTCCTGCCCATCTACTGTGAGGTGGCTGTGGTGTATCTGCTGTTCTGTACCGTCATCACCAAGCTGCAGGCGCTGCTGGAACGTCAGCTCAACGCCCGTGGCTTCCAGTAAAAAGGGAGGGTGAGCACCTATGGCTATGTTAGAGATCCGCAATGTGCAAAAAACCTTCCGCACCTACGCAAAGCCCGGCCTTTTCCACCGTCCCGGTGCACGGAAGGTCGCCAGCGAGCTGCCCGTGCTGCGCGGGGTAGACCTGACCGTGGAAAAAGGCGATGTGGTGGCCATTCTGGGGCCGTCCGGCTCCGGCAAGACCACCCTGCTGCGCTGCCTGAACTTTTTGGAGACTGCCGATGCCGGGCAGCTGGTGTTTGACGGCGAAAGCTTTGACCTTGCCCATGCCAGCCGCACCGACATTGCCCGGCTGCGCAAAAAGACCGCCTTTGTGTTCCAGAACTACAACCTGTTCCGCAACAAGACCGCCCTGCAGAATGTGACCGAGGGGCTGATTGTGGCGCGTAAACTGCCCAAGGAACAGGCGGATGAAATCGGCATGAAGATGCTTGCCAAGGTAGGGCTTGCAGACCGTGCCGACTACTACCCCCGCCAGCTTTCCGGCGGGCAGCAGCAGCGGGTGGCGATTGCCCGCGCCCTTGCTGCTGACCCGGAGATCATTTACTTTGACGAGCCCACCAGCGCCCTTGACCCGGAGCTGACCGGCGAGGTGCTCAGCGTGATGCGGCAGCTGGCCGAGGAGGGCATGACCATGCTGGTGGTCACCCACGAGATGGGCTTTGCCCGCAACGTTT
>OLFY01003182.1_pt1 | contig 14118 bp, 10 predicted proteins | sample 1605611 | NCBI WGS metagenome assembly OLFY01 (sample SAMEA3888923, study PRJEB22519) | human gut metagenome | biome: human gut; feature: human-associated habitat; material: faeces | place: Denmark | collected 2011
CTATTTCCTCTTTCTTTTGTGTTCCAAACATGGATATTCCTCCTCTGCTACTTTTTTTGCGGTCGGCAAACCTGCTTCGATTGTAGCATGGGAGGTTTATCTTTTCCCTCTCATAGGCTTAGCCTCTTTTATTCCACGGGCATAGCCCGTGGTTGCCTGTTTTCAAAAAAGCAAAAGCCTCCGCCGTTTGGCGGAGGCTTTTTATGTGCTGCCCTCTTGATTTATAATGTAAGCGGTTACATAAAACGTAGCTGAAAAGGATTTTTACATGGTGCAGGCCTCCAATATTCTTCGCCATCATTTGCGGTCATTGTGTATGCGCCAAAAGCAAAAGCCGTGCGGCCGCAAGCCGCATTGTCCATTTTGTACAAATCATACAGGGTTCTTTTTGCATCAAATGTAGAAAAAGCACATTCTTCATTGACGCATTTGGAAATATGTGGTATTACATTGTCAATGTAAGCGGTTGCGCATATGTGTTCATTGTTTACACTGCCATAAGTTGGAGTGTTTGCGCAGCGTCTGACCGGATACCGCCGGTCCATGCTAAACTGCGAACCGCCCACATATGAATGGATTGCGGGCCCGGATAAAAGTCAGGACAACTGGTGCTATGAGTTGGTCCGCAGCTTGTTTCCCGCAAAGCCGTGTTTTCTCTTCCGCAGTGCGGAATGGAAATAAATAATGGATGAGAAGGAGAAACGATTTATGAAGAAATCCACTAAGCGCCTGTTCGCCGCTGTGCTGGCAGCTGCCAGCCTGCTTGCTCTCACCGCCTGCGGCGGCAAGACCGAGGAACCCAAAACCGATGACAGCGCACAGACCGAGCAGCCCGCCGAATCCTCCGGCAGCAAGGAACTCTCCGTTTACACCGCCTTCCCCGAAAGCGAAGTCATCTACTATTTCAACAAGTTTGAAGAAGAGACCGGCATCAAAGTCAACTATGTCCGCCTCTCCGCCGGCGAAATGCTGACCCGTGTGGAGGCCGAGAAGGACAATCCCCAAGCAACGCTGATGTTCGGCGGCTCCACCGATAACTATATCGCCGCTGTGGACAAGGGCCTGCTGGAAGCCTACCAGTCCCCCAACCTGTCCAAGACCCCCGATACTTATCTGGATCCCACCGGCACCTGGAACCCCATCTATGTGGGTTGCATCGCCTTCGCCTGCAACGCCGACTGGTTTGCCGAAAAGGGTCTGGAATATCCCACCAGCTGGGAAGACCTGCTGAAGCCCGAGTTCAAGGGTGAGATCATCATGGCCCACCCCGCCACCTCCGGCACCGCCTACACCGTTCTGGCCACGCTGGTTCAGCTCAAGGGCGACGATCAGGTCTGGGACTATCTGGAAAAGCTGAACACCAACATGAGTCAGTACACCAAGTCCGGCTCCGCCGCTCCCAATGCCGTGGCCATCGGTGAGGCCGCCATCGCCCTCACCTTCTCTCACGACGCCCTGCAGCTGACTCCCGAGGGTTATCACATTGAGCTGAGCTTCCCCACCGACGGCACCGGTTATGAGGTGGGCGCCATGGCCCTCATCAAGGGCGGCAAGGCCGACGAGCAGGAGAACGCCAAGAAGTTCATCGACTGGATGACCTCCGAGGCCGGTCAGGGCTGCTACGCCGAAAACGACTCCTTCCGCGTTCCCACCAACACCGCCGCTCCTGTGGCCGACGGTCTGGTGACGCTGGATGAGGTTCCCGTGATTGATTATGACGCCGTTTGGGCTGCCAGCGTCAAGAGCGAGTACTGCGAGCAGTTCGAGAATAAGATCGCCACCAAGCCCGAGGGCTGATCCCAATAGATTTCTGATTGATTTCCCGCAAACGGGCCTCCTCCCCCCAAGGGGAGGGGGCCCGCATACCAAGACAGAGAAGGCGGAACTCCCTTGCGCAGCTTTCCCGCCGCTTTTGACACTCTCACTCAGGAGGAACGCTCATGGCAAATGCCACTACCCGCGCAAAGCGCCTCAATGAAACGAAGATGATCCTGCGCCAGCCCCTGCTGCTGATTGCCATCATCCTCTCGTTCGCGCTGTTGCTGCTGTTCGTCATCTATCCTCTGGCCAAAACGCTGATCTACAGCCTTACCGACGAGACCGGCGCGTTCTCTCTGGCCAATCTCATCACCATCCTGCAAACGCCCCGGTACGGCAAGGTCTTCGGCCGCACCATGGCGCTGGGCCTGATTGTGGCCGTCATCGCCACCTTCATCGGCTATGTCTTTGCCTATACCGTCACCCGGGTCAACGTACCGGCCAAGGGCTTTTTCAAGACCATGGCCACGCTGCCCATCCTCTCCCCGCCCTTCGTGCTGTCCCTGTCCATTATCTTCCTCTTCGGCAAGCAGGGTCTGATTTCCAAGAACCTGCTTGGCATCACCGGCAGCAGCGTATACGGCCTCAAGAGCCTGATTGTGGTTCAGGTGATGAGCTTCTTCCCCATCGCCTACCTAACCCTCTCCGGCATTCTGGCCTCCATCGACGCCTCTGTAGAGGATGCCGCCTGCAACATGGGCGCCGGACGCTGGAAAACCTTCTGGACGGTTACCTTCCCCCTGTCCCTCCCCGGCATCATCTCCGGCGCGCTACTGGTGTTCATCCAGTCTCTGGAGGACTTCTCCAACCCGGCTACCATCGGCGGCGACTACACCACCCTCTCCATTGAGGTCTACAACATTATCACCGGCAGCTATGATATGCGAAAGGGCTCCGTGCTGGCGCTGCTGCTGCTTCTGCCCGCAGTCATCGCGTATCTTCTCAATAAATACTGGGTCAACAAAAAGAGCTTTGTCACAGTCACCGGCAAGCCCACCCAGGCCCGGAAGCTCATTGAGGAACCCCACATCAAGTGGCCCCTGTTTGCTTTCTGCCTAATCGTTTCCGCCATCATCATTCTGTTCTACGGCACGGTAATTTTTGCCTCCTTTGTCCGCACCTGGGGCGTGGACTTCTCCCTGACGCTGGATCAGTACCGCAAGGCGCTCCAGTACGGCTGGGACAGCCTGAAAAACTCCATGACGCTGGGCCTGATCTCCGCCGTGATCGGCGGCCTGCTGGGCATGGTCATCGCCTACATCACCGCCAAGCGGAACTATTTCGGCAAGCGCTTCATTGAGGTTTCCTCCGTCCTGATGTTTGCCGTTCCCGGCACCGTTCTGGGCATCAGCTACATCCTGGGCTTCAACTCCAAGCCGCTGGCCCTCACCGGCACCGGATTGATCCTGGTGATCGTATTCACCTTCCGAAATATGCCGGTAGCCATCGAGTCCGGCACCACCACCCTGCTGCAGATCGACAATTCCATTGAAGAGGCCTCTACCATTCTGGGCGCCGACACCGGCTATTCCTTCCGCCGCATTACGCTGCCCATGCTGAAAAGCGCCTTCTTCTCCGGCATCGTCTACTCCTTCACCAAGGCCATTACCGCCGTCAGTGCGGTGATCTTCCTGGTCTCTCCCCGGTGGAAGCTGGTCACCAGCAACATCTACTCCCTGTTCGACATGGCCAAATACGGTCAGGCGGCCGCCTTCGTCACCATGATGGTGGGCATCCTGCTGGTGTTCATCGGCCTGTTCAACACTGTCATTAACTTCCTGCTGGCGCCCCGTTCCAAGGTGCCCCAAGCTAAAACGAAAACGGAGGAATCAAAATGAGCCAAGAGAAGAATGAGAAGCTGGGCTTCAGCAAGAAGAGCTCCGGCGTGGTTCTGAAAGATGTGACCAAAATTTTCCAGCAGCCCGATACCGGCAAGGACTTCGTGGCTGTTGACCATATCAATCTTGAGATCAAGGACGGCGAGATGGTGACATTGCTGGGCCCCTCCGGCTGCGGCAAGACCACCACCCTGCGGATGATCTCCGGTTTTGAGTATCCCACTAGCGGCAACGTGTTCATCGGAGACCGAGACGTAGCCAAGATCCCCCCCAACAAGCGGGGCATCTCCATGGTGTTCCAGTCCTACGCCCTGTTCCCCCACCTGAACATCTGGGAGAACATCGCCTACGGTCTGCGTGTGGCCAAGATCCCTCAGGATGAGATCATCCGCCGCACCAATGACGTAGTGGAGCTGATGCAGCTCAAGGGCATGGAGAAGCGGTTCCCCAACCAGCTCTCCGGCGGCCAGCAGCAGCGTGTGGCGTTGGCCCGCGCCGTGGTCATCGAGCCTTCCGTGCTGCTGTTTGACGAACCCCTGTCCAACCTGGACGCCAAGCTCCGCGAGAGCATGCGGGATGAGCTCCGCGCCCTCCAGCAGCGGCTGGGGATCACCTCTCTGTACGTCACCCATGACCAGTCCGAGGCCATGGCCATCTCCGACAAGGTGGTCATCATGAAGGACGGCGTTATCTGCCAGCAGGGCACTCCTCAGGAGATCTACGAGCAGCCCGCCAGCCGCTTTGTGGCAAACTTCATCGGCAAGGCCAACTTCATCGACGGCACCTTCAAGGGCCGTGACGGCGAGGCCGCGCTGGTGGAGATTGGTGGAAAGACCTTCTCCATCCCCGCCCCCGGCAAGATGGCGGGTGTGGAAGTGGGCGGTGCCTGCTGCCTGACGGTCCGCCCCGAATCCTTCCTGCTTACCAAGGATGCCGGTGCTCTCCCCGGTACCGTTTCCCGTGCCACCTATTACGGCGCCAAGATCGAGTACGAGGTCATGCTGAATGAGCAGCCCATCATCGTGGAGGTCTACAACCCCCAGCTGACGGAGCGTTTCAGCGTGGGCGATGCCGTCACCATGAGCCTGATCGAGGGTTGCGTCCGGGTCCTGAAGTGATCCGATCGACGGCAGCGCAAGTATCATAATGATAAAAAGGACACTGGCTTGCATAACAAGCCAGTGTCCTTTTTGCTGTCATTCTGCTGTTATTTGCGATTTTCGTCGCGTTTTACAGCTTTTCCATGTGTTTTCCGGTGCCGCTTTGCTCCACCGGCAGTCCAGTCAGGCAGCGGCGCAGCATATCGTAGGCGTGGTTGGCAGCCAGATCCTGAATGCGATCCCGGCGGCGCTTGCCCAACTCCAGCTTCCGGCACCACGTCCCATCGGGGGACGCCAGACCCACATACACCAGTCCCACCGGGTTGTTGCGCTCGTCCGGGTCCGGCCCGGCCACGCCGGTGACGGACAGGCCAATGTCAGCTCCGGTGATCCGCCGGGCATTTTCCGCCATGGATCGGGCACATTCCTCCGACACGGCGCCGTATTGGTCCAGAAGCGTCTGGGGCACCCCCAGCACCTCTGCCTTTACGCTGGTCCAGTAGCTCACCACGCCGCCCCGATACACACTGGAGGCCCCGGACAGGGCCGTGATCCGGGCGGCTATCTGGCCGCCGGTGCAGCTTTCCGCCGTGGCGAAGGTCCAGCCCTTTTCCTTCAGGTGTGTCATGCAGACGGTCTCTAGATTGGGGATATCCACGCCGTACACCACGTCTCCCAAATAATCCGTCACCTCTTTTACCACCGGGACCAGCATGGCCTCCGCCGCCGCTGCGCTGTCCGCCTTGGCGGTAGCGCGGAGCTGGACCTCGCTGGGCTTGGCGTAGGTGGCGAGGGATGGATTTTCCATCCGGGATATCCGCTCCCGCATCAGATCCTCCATAGGGCTTTCCCCAAGGCCGAAGGTCATAATGTCATGGGACACAATGACCTCCTTGGAAAGTCCTCGCAGATAGGGGACCGCCCAGTTTTGCAGCATGGTCCGCATTTCAAAGGGCGGACCGGGCAGCATCAGCACGTGCACCCCCTCCGCTTCAAAGGCGCAGCCGGGAGCGGTGCCCACCGGATTGTCGAAGATCACGCAATCGGCGGGAAACTCCGCCTGCTGGCGGTTATTTTCCGGCATGGTCAGGTGGACGTTCCGGGCAAAATAAGTCCGAATATGCTCCAGCACATCCTCCCGCAGGACCAGCGGCTTGCCGAAGGTCTCGCAGACGGTCTGCTTGGTAAGATCGTCATAGGTGGGGCCAAGGCCGCCGGTGGTGAGGATGACGTCCGCCCGCTTCCGGGCGATCTTCAGCGCCTCCCGCAGCCGTTCCGGGTTGTCCCCTACCACGGTATGCCAGAACACATTGACGCCAACAGCAGACAGCGCCTGGGAGATCTCGCTGGCGTTGGTGTTGATGATATTTCCAAGAAGCAGTTCCGTACCGACGGCAATGATCTCAGCGGTATGTGACATAACAGATGCCTTCTTTCCGATCCGGTCAGGGCTTTACCCGAACCCAGGTCTCGCCCTCCAGGGCCTTGGCCACCAGGCCGTCAATATCCAGAACGGATTCCGCCTGCACCACGTCCTCCAGCACCGGCCGGGTGGCAGGGTGGCGGGGGGTAAAGACTGTGCAGCAGTCCTCATAGGGTAGAATGGAGGTCTCGTAGGTGCCGATCTCCCGGGCCATGCGGATGATCTCCACCTTGTCGGTGCCGATGAGGGGCCGCAGAACGGGCATTTTTGTCACGTCCTCCGTGACACCCAGGGCCTTGATGGTCTGGCTGGCCACCTGACCCAGAGATTCGCCGGTAACCAGCGCAGAGGCGTGGGACTTCCGGGCCACGGCCTCTGCCAGCCGCATCATAAACCGGCGCATGATGAGGGTAAAGTATTCCTCGGGGCACTGGCGGCGGATCTCCTCTTGGATCTCCGTGAAGGGAATGATGTGGACGATCATCCGGCCGCAGTACACCGTCAGCAGCCGGGCCAGCTCCAGCACCTTGTCCAGCGCCTGCTGGGAGGTATACGGGGGCGAAACAAAGTGCACCATTTCCAGCTCCACGCCCCGGCGGGCGATCATATAGGAGGAAACGGGGCTGTCCAAACCGCCGGAAAGCAGGCTCACCGCCCGGCCGCCCATACCGATGGGCAGACCGCCGGCGCCGGGGACAGAGGGCGTGTGGATATAGGCATACTTCTCCCGGATCTCCACATAAACCGTCAGATCAGGATGGTGCATATCCGCTTTCACGTTGAAGAACTGCCCCAGCTCGCCGCCTACATACTGGGAGATCTGGATGGAGTTCATAGGGAACTGCTTGTCCGCCCGGCGGCTCTCCACCTTGAAGGTTCTGGCCTTGGCAAATTCATCCGCCAGATAGGTCTTGGCGGTCTCCACAATGGCGTCCATCTCCTTGGTACAAGGGACGGCGCGGGCCACCGTCACGATGCCGAACACCTGACGGGCAGCCTTGAAGGCGGCCTCCATGTCGCAGTCCTCGGTCTGAGGCTCCACATAGATAGTGCTCTGGCGAATGTAGATCTGGAAGCTGCCGCAGGGCTTCATCCGGCGGCGGACATTGCTCACCAGCTTATCCTCAAAACTGCGGCGGTTCAGGCCCTTCAGCACCACCTCGCCCAGCTTCAAAAGCAGGATCTCGTTGTTGTTCATAATCAATCCTCCGTAAGAGTTCATAAAGCGCATATAGGATACCACATTTTTTTGTCCAGCGAAAGAGGTGGTTACGGTTTTTCCCTGTTTTTTAGGCGGAATTTCTGCCGGTTTTCTCCTCAGATTTGACGAAAGGGCCGTTGTCTGCTACAATAAGTGGGAGTTTTTCCCAAAACCGTCTAATAAAGTCCAAAAACGGATACCCTTTCCATAAGGAGGCAGATAGATGAAACGAACGATTTTGAAAAAGCTGACCGCCTGCCTGTGCCTGTGCGCGGTGCTGAGCGGGGCGCTTACCGTTCCCGCCGGGGCGGCTTCCTTTCAGGATGTGCCGTCCAACCACTGGGCGGCAACCGCCATCGACCGCTGCGCGGCTCAGGGATGGTTTCAGGGCAAGACCGCCGATACCTTCGGCGTGGGCCAGCCCATGACCCGGGCGGGCTTCGCCGTGGCACTCAGCCGTTTTTTCGGCTGGCAGAGCGGTGAGACCTACTACCGGATCTTTTCGGATGTGCCGCAGGGCGCCTGGTATGAGCCGGCCCTCCGGGCCTGCTATGAGCACGGGGCAGTCACCCGTCAGACCGGCGATTTCCGTCCCGGCGATCCCATCACCCGGGAGGAATTGGCAGTCATGCTGATCCGGGCCTTGGGCTACGGGCCCATCGCCGGCCTTGCGGAGGATGATCCGCTTCCCTTCCGGGACGTGACCACCAACAAGGGGCATATCGCTATGGCCTACGAGCTGGGTCTGGTCAGCGGTATGGGGAATGATCTGTTCGTGCCGGATCGGTACGCCACCCGGGAACAGGCGGCGGTCATGCTCAGCCGCCTGTATGACAAGCTGCACCCTGCTCAGACCGCAAACGAGGCCATGGTCCTTCTCCGCTCCGGCGAGGAAGCAGAGGACCTTTCCGGATATCAGACCGTCATACTCATGGCGGGAACGCTGACCAGCGGTCAGAACCCTCGGCTGGCTTTGAGTGTCAGCAATACGCAGAAACAGGTCATGGAAACAGCAACCGCCTCCGGCCAGACGGTCCTGCTGGGTATTTCCGGTCAGTCCGGCGTTCTGAAGAGCACCGCCGCCACAGCCACGGCAGTTGCCGAAGCATTGACCGGCAGCAGCTATGACGGCGTTTATCTGAACATCACCCCGTCCGCTGAAAATGGCGACGCCCTGGCTGCCTTCGTACAGGCGCTCCGGGCCGCTGTGCCGGAGAAAAAGCTGTATGTGGCGGCAAGCGCCCCGGCCCGCAGGGAAGCAATTCCGGACTATCAGGCCCTCGGAAAGGCCGCAGACCGGATCGTGCTGCAGGTGTCCGGACATGAGGACACGGACGGCGCCGTTCCCGTATATGCCATGGAGCCTTTGGAGACCGTCTACTACGCACTCAGCGCTCTGAATGACCAGATCCCCGGTGAGAAGCTCGCCCTGCTTTTGACGGCGGAGGGCTGCGGCCGGAAGGGTACCGGAAAACCCACCGCCTTCAGCGGGGACGCTGTGGCCGCACTGGAAGCCCAAGGCCGCACCTACTATTCTGACCGCTACGCCTGCGCCTATCTGGAGACAAAGGATACGGTGGTCTGGTATCTCAATGAAAAGGCTCTGGAGACCCGCCAGCAGCTGCTGCGCTGCTTCGGCGTATCCTCCTGCTGTCTCTCCACCCCCAACGGTACTTTGCACGCCCAAGAAAGCTGAGCTTTCAAATCCGGACAGCAAAAACCGCCTTGCTTTTCAGCAAGGCGGTTTTCTTTTATTCAATTACAGGTACTTCCGCATACCATCGGTAGCAGTTTCCACGTCGCCGCTGATGGTGACGGTGAACTTGATGTTGTTCCGCTCGCCGAATACATCCAGCCAGTTGAGGAACTTCTCAGTCTCCGCATCCACATCGGCACCCACGGTCTTGCACAGATTGTCGATGAACACCTGAGAAATATCATAGTTGCCGGCATACAGACCGCTGATAAAGCCACGGAATACCTCATAGCTGTGCAGATCGTATTCCTGCGCGTCAATCAGGCGGATGTTGTAGTGAATATTGTAGGACATATCACGCTTCGGCTCAATGCAGACCACATTGCCGGCCTCATCCTTCGCGGCAGCGTTGATGAGTTCGATGAGCTGCTTGGTTTTGCCGGAACCCTTGACGCCCATAATCAGTCTAACCATAATAGATCACTCCTGTCATAGTTCGTCTCCGTAATAAACGGGACCTTTCGTAGTCATAGCATACCATAAAGAATGGAAAAAGACAATCCCAAAAAGTAACTTCAAAAATTGTTTATAAACACGGCAGAGCAATGTATACTCTGCCGTGTTTTTTTGCATATTCCGCTTTTCGTATTCCGCTTTCCTCAATGCCTTTCGGTCAGCTTGGCTTCCAGTTCTGCTTTACGATCCTCGTAGCCGGGCTTGCCGAGGAGGGCAAACATATTTTTCTTATACGCCTCCACACCGGGCTGGTCGAAGGGATTCACGTCCAGCAGATAGCCGGACAAGCCGCAGGCATACTCAAAGAAGTAGATGAGCCGGCCCAGCTCACGGGGGCCCTTACCGCCCACATTCACAATGACGTTGGGTACGCCGCCCTGACTGTGGGCCAAGAGCGTTCCCTCCGTGGCCCGGTCCCGGATGTGGTCCATAGACGCACCCGCAAGGAAGTTCAGCCCGTCGCCGTCCGTCTCGTCCCGAGGAACGGCCAGCTGCCGGTCGGAGGCACCCAGCCGCACGATCGTCTCGAAGAGGATCCGGCGGCCCTCCTGAATATACTGCCCCATGGAGTGCAGGTCTGCGGTAAACTCCACACTGGCGGGGAACAGGCCCTTGCCGTCCTTTCCCTCGCTCTCGCCGTAGAGCTGCTTCCACCACTCCGTCATAAACCGGAAGGCTGGATCGTAGCAGCCCAGAATTTCAATGGCGTACCCGGCCCGGTACAGCTCATACCGCAGAGCGGCATACTGCCATGCGGGACTATCGTAGGAGCCGTCGGCACAGACGTTCATCATCTCAGCCGCGCCCTCCATCAGGGCCTCCACATCCACACCGGTAACGGCGATGGGCAGCAGGCCCACGGCGGTAAGGACGGAATAGCGGCCGCCGATGTCATCCGGCACCACAAAGGTCTCCCAGCCCTCGGCGTCCGCCAGAGATTTCAGCGCACCCCGGGCCTTATCGGTGGTGGCGTAGATGCGCTTACCGGCTTCCTCCTTGCCGTATTTCTCCTCCAGCAGCTCCCGGAAGAAACGGAAGGCCACGGCAGGCTCTGTGGTGGTACCGGATTTGGAGATGATATTCACGGAGAAATCCACATCCCGCACCAGATCCAGTACCTCGCTCAGTGCATCGCCGGAGAGACCGTTGCCCACAAAGTACACGTTGGGCGTCTCTTTCTTTTTCAGATTATAATTAGGGGAGCACAGGCAGTCGATCACGCCGCGGGCTCCCAGATAGCTGCCGCCGATGCCAATGACCACCAATGCCTGAGAATCGCTTTGGATCTTCTTGGCGGCAGCCTGGATTCGGGCAAATTCTTCCCGGTCATATGCCTGAGGCAGATGCACCCAACCGGTGAATTCTCCGCCCAGGCCGGTGCCGGTCTGGAGTTCTTCATGGGCTTTTTTCAAACGGGGCAGCAGTGCCTCCTTGTAAGGCTTCGGTAAAAATGTATACAGATCAAACAACTGAACATCCAGCATGTGATTCACCCTCATGTATCAAATTTCAGTCAGAGGGCACATTTTCCCTCTGTTTGTCCAGTATAGCATTTTTCCCCGGGTACGGCAAGAGAAAAAGGGCGGTGTGAGATCCGTTCACTCAACCAGACAGGCGATCCGCAGCACCCGTGGCAGCATTTGGCGGAAGGTGATCCGGGTAACCTCCTCCCCCGCCAGCAGGGGCAGTTCCGCCAGAACCTCTTCCCCGAAGGTGACGGTCAGCGTCCCCAGCCGATCCCCCACCGCCACTGGGGCCTGTACGGAGGATTCCAGTGTCACGGACTGGCCCAGCTCCCCTGTCTTGGCCTTCTCCAGCAGCAGTTGATTTCCCTCCCCAAGAATCGGCTGGACCGTGGCCTGCGTCCCCAGCGTCACCGGCACCGGCGGCAGCGGTTCGTCGGGGATAACGGTTTTCAGAGCGTAGGATGCAAAGCCGTAATTCAACAGCGTCTGCGCGTCCGCGAACCGCTCCGGAGAGGTCTTTCCCTTGAGAATGACGGCGATCAGTTCCATGCCCTCCCGCTCCGCCGTGGCGGAAATACAGTACCCGGCAGCGTTGGTGGAGCCGGTCTTCAATCCAGTGGTACCATCATAAAATCGCACCAGCTTGTTGGTATTGACCAACGAGGACGCCCCATCCCGGAGAGTGTCCATCCAGACTGTTGTATATGTTCGGATATCCGGATGATGCAGCATCAGCTCCCGGCTCATCAAAGCAATGTCGTAGGCAGAGGTGACGTGGCCCTCCGCCGGCAGACCGCAGGCGTTTTTGAAAGTAGTGTCGTTCATCCCCAGCTCCGCTGCCCGCCGGTTCATCCGCTCCACGAAGGCTTCCTCGCTGCCGGCCAGATGCTCTGCCAGTGCCACGGCGCAGTCATTGGCGGATACCACGCACACGGCCTTCAGCATCTCGTCCACGGTCAGCCGTTCCCCCTCCTTCAGCCAAATCTGACTGCCGCCCATGGAGCAGGCGTGAGGTGAGGCGGTAACGGTGTCCTCATAGCGCAGTGTCCCGCCGTCAATAGCCTCCATGGTCAGCAGCAGCGTCATAATTTTAGTGACGCTGGCCGGTTCCAGCTTTTCGTGCTCGTTTTTGGCAAACAGCACGGTCCCTGTCTCCTTTTCCATCAGCACTGCCGAGGGCGCGGACACCTCCACAGCCCGGGCGCTGACGCTCAGCAGCAATACGGCGCCCATCAGCGCCAGGATTTTTTTCATGATGACCTCCCCTTTCTGATCGGTGCATTATATGAGTGTGCAAAGGCGTTCATGCCGCCGTCATTTGACCCTCGGAGATCCTCCTAACTTTTTCAGAAGACCCGCCATTTTTCGGTTGCAAAATAAAGAAAGGTCTGCTATAATACAATACGTTCCTGCGGCTGTAGTTCATCGGTAGAACGGCAGCTTCCCAAGCTGCATAGGTGGGTTCGACTCCCATCAGCCGCTCCAAAAGAAAATGCGACTTGTTTCGACAAGTCGCATTTTCTTTTGGGTTTCGCTCCCGTTGGTCGCTCCACCCTTCGGTGATTGAAATGCTCGGGCGAAGTGAATTCGCCCTGCGTCAAGGTTTTGCCTGTGGCAAAACGCTTGTACGGCGCAAAGGCGCCGCCGGCCAGAAGGCCGGTTGGATGCTTCTCAAGAAAAATTGCAAATTTGAATGCAAGAGAGTTCGACCGACCTGAGAGGATTTGGATTGTTACCCCTTGCCAAAAAGAAGGGCATGACCTATGGTCATGCCCTTCTTTTTGGGGCCCACCGCCCAGAGTGCGGCTTCCCCCCTTCGGCATTTGAATGCTTGGGGGCGGCAAAGCCGCTCCTGCACAATTCCCGGCCTGCGGTCGGGAATTTACGCGCCACTCATCGCGCACTCATCCTGCTGCTCCTTGCTCCAAATCACAACCGCTTATGCTGGGGCAACTCCCATAAGGAAGTTGCCCCAGGGCGGGGGCCGTGAGTAACAAGTTACCTATTTGGACAGCGCAGCTTCAGCTACGCCGTCTTTTTCTTGCGCTTTTTCATGGCCCGACAGTAGGACAGATACTCCCATTCCATCGTTTCCGGGTCGGGTGCTGTCCACAGGCCAATGGTGTTGTAGTGGATGTCCACCCGTTGGTGCCGCTTGCCATCTACCTTGTCAGGCTTGGACACCACGATTTTTTCAATGAACTCGTGGACGATCTCAGGCGTCAGCTCCGTCAGCCGCGTTACCTGTCTGGCCCGCTGGATGAATTTCTGTAAATCATCGGCTTTGTCAGCGGTTGCGTTCAAGCTGGCCTCCAACTCTGGAATATCCGCTTTCAACTGTTTCTGCTCATTTTCCAGCGATACCGTCAGCGTTGCAAACCGTTCCTCGGACAACAGGCCCTTGGCCATGTCCTCGTAGCTTTTCTGGATAAGACGGTCGATCTCTATCACCCGCTGCCTGGCCTTGTCCAGTTCCCGGCGCTTGGCGGTCAGTTCTTTCTTCTCTTGCAGGCCGAACCGCTCCATCTGCTCCTGGGCAAACCGTTTTTCATAAACCTGAATGTACCACAACAACCGTTGTAAGCCTTCAAGCACCAACTGTGCCAAAACATCTTCCCGGATAAAGTGGGCGGTACATAAGTTGGAAACCTTGCGATAACTGGAGCAAAAGAAAAAAGCCTGCTCTCGTTTATAATTATTCGTGGCCTTATATCCCAGCTTACTGCCACAGTCAGCACAATAGAGAAGGCCTGAAAACATACTTACAATGCCTGTCCTTGTGGGTCTGCGGCGATGTTGACGCAAATTCTGGACAAGGGCAAATGTTTCCCGGTCAATGATGGCGGGATGAGCATCGGGAAAGATTTTCCATTCCTCCCGGGGTTTATCTATCCGTTTCTTTTGCTTGAACGATTGGCTGAACGAACGGAAGTTTATAGTATCCCCTGTGTATTCCTGCCTATCCAAAATGCGGGCAACCGTTGCGGAAAACCAGTTGTGGGGCCATTCTGTACCGGCACCGCATTTTTTGCCGGTTGTGTGCCAATATTCCGTGGGGGT
>OLFY01003184.1_pt1 | contig 14116 bp, 10 predicted proteins | sample 1605611 | NCBI WGS metagenome assembly OLFY01 (sample SAMEA3888923, study PRJEB22519) | human gut metagenome | biome: human gut; feature: human-associated habitat; material: faeces | place: Denmark | collected 2011
CGCAAAAAAACTGTCGTGTCATGAGAGGATAAAAGAGTTGCGGAAATGAGGTTTTAGATGTTTGAATAATAATTTGACTAGTGAAAATGCATATTAACTTTTAATGAAAAACAAAATGGCAAAATTAAAGTCTTTAAGTTTTTGGTATGGGCTGCTGCTCATGGTGCTAACTGTCTCGTTTACTGCCTGTGTGGACGATAATGACGATACAGAAGCTCCTTATCTGGAAGTTGATCCTACTACATTGACATTTGAGAATGGCGGTACTCAATCGTTTGATATTTCTACAAACCGTCCATGGAATGCTACTGTGGAAGATAACGCTAATTGGGTTACTCTTTCAAAGACTTCTGGTGAGGGATCTGCTACCGTTCAGGTAAGTGTACCTGAAGGAACAAACGGTGAGGCTAAGATCAATATCACTATCGGTAACCAGTCTGGTCCGTTGAAAACTGCTACCGTGACAGTGAAGAGTGGTGTGGTAGTTGAATCCAAAGTTCTTTATAGCGAAACTGTTGGTAATAAGTCTGTTTCTTCTCCATGGCCTTTGGCTGGTGAATACGATGGATGGAATAAGACTGGTGATGCGGCTGCAAATGTAACTTATGCAGGCAATAATGCATCTGTACGTTCATCAGGTTTAGCCAATACAGATGCTTACGAAGGTGCTTCCGGTCCGAACGTGGTATTCTTTGGTGGTGCACCTGCTACTTTCGATATCCAGAAAATTGCTTTGGCTGAAGGACAGACTAACTTGAAGTTGACTTTCGGTGGAAGCCGCTCAAGCAAGGGAGATGATGGTCAGTATGACAATACATTCGATACAAGCAAGTTCAAAGTTGAAGTGAGTGCCAATGGTACTGCATGGACTGAAATTGCTTACGAAAAGAACAACGGAGATACTGAAACTCCGTACTGGATTTTTGCTACTGCCAACTTTACACTGAAGAAGGCTGCTTCTGAACTGTATATCCGCTTTACAGCAAACGAATCTTCTGTATATCGTCTGGATGATATCACACTGGCTACAGGAAACGGTGGTCAGGAAGTCGACCTTGAAGGTGGTTCTGTGGTTGAACCGGGTGAGGCTACTGCCATTACAATTCCTGAATTGATAGCCTTGATGCCTGAACCGATGAGTACAGGTGCAGTGATTGATGCCAATGCAGACCGTTTCTTCGAAGCTGTAGTACAGGCTGACGTGGAAAGTGGAAACTATACAACCTATAACTTGCAGGTTGCAGTAGAGGGTGCTACAAGCGAAAAGAACGGTGTGACTCTTTGTGGCAGTCAGGTTGATCCTAAGACTTTAGGGTTGAAGATGGGTGATAAAGTGAAAGTTACTTTAATAAAAGGTACTGCTAAGGTTCAGAATTTTAGCGGACTGTATGAAGTTACCGGTTCTAAGGATGAAACTTGGTGTAAAGTAGAGAAGATTGGAACGGCAAACGTTACTCCGATTGTCATTACTGCCGATAAACTGGCTGCCTATCAGGCCATGACTGTTACTATTAAGAATGTTTCTTCAGACGGTTCAGGAACTTGGTGTACTGCCGACAAGTATGATACTCATACGTTTACTGCTGATGGAACCAACATAACAGTATATTGTCAGGCTGGCTCTGTATTTGCAGGTCAGACTTATACAAAAGCAACGGGCGATTTGACTGGTGTGGCTACTATGTACAGAAGTGCTGCACAGATTGCTCCACGTAACTTGAATGATGTAAAGGCGTTCTCTTCTTCAGAACCTGTCATTACAGGTGTTGATCCTGAAAAAGTTAGTTTTGCTGCAGAAGGCGGTACTAAAGATATTACTGTAACCGTAGCCAATGGCGAAGGTAAGACTTTGAGCGCTTCTGGTTTGTCTGGTATCTTGTCGGCTACCGTAAGTGGTAATGTCGTAACAGTGAAAGCACAGGCTAATGCATCGGCTGAATCTGTATCTCAGACTTTGAAGATTACATTGGACGGAACTTCTTCTTCTGTGGAAGTACCGGTAACAGTCAGTGGCAAATCTTCTGGCGAACAGCAGACTATTACAGTTGACTTTACACCGGAATCTGCTTATCCTGCTGGTTTCCCTGCATCATCAGCTGAAAAGAAAACAGCAAGAGAAACCTTCTCGTTCGGAGGAACAGAACTCACATTGATGGCTTCTAACGACGGTGGATATTACCGTGCAGCTTCGGGTGATTTGTTCTACTTGCTGATTGGTAAAACGAAGGCATATATAGAACTGCCTGCTGTAAGTGGTAAGAAGCTTGTAAAAGTGGTAGCTGTAAGTCGTGACGGTGCTTCTACAAACGTAACAGTTGGAATTGCAGATACAAACAATGGTACAGTTGCCGGTGGTGAAGCTGTGAAATGGGATAATAAGACAGACTTTACTTATACCTATTCATTGACGGGTACTTCTGTAAATACTGCCTACAGAGTACTTGTAACAAATAAGTACAATGCTCAGTTTACCAAGCTGGAACTGGTTTACGAATAATCTGAATTTGAATATTCCAGAATAAAAACGAATCTGGTTGCATCAATTAACGATGCAACCGGATTCGTTTCCTCTCGTGAAGAGTCGATTTTTTATGTAACCCCCTAAATATTTTTGGAGTGAACAAAAACAAGCAAACAACTATGTTCCGTTATTTTTTAATAGCATTTCTCTCGCTTACATTGTGGGCGTGCGGAAGTGATGAGGGTGCAGAGATTGCTCCTTCCGGAACGGCTTATTGGAACAATTCTTCATCTGTAGCTGCTCAGAAAGGTAATGCTGCTATCCGGATGGAAGGTACAGCAGGAACTCAGTGGCAGGCTGAAATTACGGAAGGATCAGAATGGTGTTCTTTTTCTCTTTCATCAAAGATTGCTACCAAGGAAGGTACATTGGTGGAGGGTATGAATGTATTATATGTCTATTATTCGGACAATATCAATGATGCACAGCGTCAGGCTACTGTCACAGTCAGTTTTGCTGGAGGAAAGCAGACAGTTCTTACGCTTTCACAAAAAGGACAGGTAAATAGTCCTGAATTTTCTACATCGTGGGCAGAGATTCCCGCATATAAAGAAGGTACTAATTTCCAGTATGTAACCCATTATGTTAATTTGAACGGAAAAGAAGTTCGTAATTATTCTATGTGCTATGATAAATCACACAAAGGGGCACTTTGGGTTGCTTATCCGCTTCATAGCTGCTATATTGGTGGTATAGTTAGAACCGATGAGTGGATATACGATCCGGATATTGCAGAAGAATATCAGATATTTGTAGCTAGGGCATATAAGGAATATCCTGCTTACGAGCGCGGACATCAGATTCCGTCGGCCGACCGGACAATGACTCGTGAGATGAATGCGCAGACCTTCTATTTTTCAAATCAGACTCCTCAGACAGGAAAGGGGTTAAATCAGTCTATCTGGATGAACCTGGAGGATAAATTACGTAAAAGCTATATGTGCTCTGATACACTTTACGTGGTGACTGGAGCTTATTATGGGAATGCTTCCAAACAGGCTACCGATAATAATGGAGTAAAGGTAGATGTGCCGACTCATTATTTCAAGGTTCTTTTACGAACCAAATCGGGAGTTTCTGGCAAATGGGTGAATCAGTGTGATGCTTCTCAGTTGCAGACTATCGGCTTTTGGCTGGAGAATAAAGCTTATTCAGAATCACAGCCGTCGAAAGCTATATGTAAAAAAGTTTCCGAAATAGAACAACTTACCGGATTTACTTTCTTCCCGGGTATACCGCAGGAAGTGAAAAACGATTTCAATGCCATTGAATGGAATCTTAACTAATTTCTATAAGTATGAAACGAATATTAATGCTTGGGGTATTGCTCGTTGCATTGTCTGTGTCGGGATACGCACAGAAAAAGCCCTACAAAGTAGTGTTTTACAATCTTGAGAACTTTTTCGATACACAAAATGATCCGGATGTTCTCGATGATGAGTTTACTCCTGACGGACCTAAGAAGTGGACTCAGGATAAGTATGATAAAAAGTTGCATAATATAGAAAAAGTCTTTTTTGACATAGCAGCTATCAACAAGGATTATCCGGCAGTTATAGGTGTATGTGAGGTAGAAAACCGTAATGTACTGGAGGATATTGTTGCTACTCAAAAGTTGGCACCAGCCAATTATCGGATTGTACATTATGATTCTCCCGAAGCACGTGGCGTAGATGCTGCCTTCATCTATCGTCCGGATGTGTTGAAGCTGGAAGGTTCGAAGGCTATTCGTACGGTAATTCCTTCATTGCCCGACTTCAAGACACGTGACATTGTAACGATGTGGGGAAAGATAGAAGGAGAAGATTTCCTGTTTATGGTGGCACACTGGCCTTCACGACTGGGAGGAAAAGAGGCTTCCGAATTCAAGCGTGTGGCAGTGGGACGGCAGATGCGCCAAATTGCAGATTCTGTCCGTGCCTTGCGTCCAGCTACGAAAGTGGTGATGATGGGTGACTTTAATGATGACCCGATAGACGAAAGCGTTTCCGGAGCTGAAGGTATGGGAGCTAAGATAAAGGTAAAGGAGGTTCAGCCTGCCGACTATTATGCACCGTATGCTGCCTTGCTGAAGGCTGGATATGGAACACTGGCATATGGCGATGCGTGGAATATTTTCGACAATATCGTAGTAAGTGGAAACTTGCTGGATAACGAGAAAGGAAAGTTGCAGATTCAGAAATCGGAAAAATCGAAATTTTACGGTAACATCTTCAGACGTCACTACATGGTACAGAAGGAAGGACAATATAAGGGATATCCGTTGCGTACTTTTGTAGGTAATAACTTTCAGGGAGGTTTCAGTGACCATTTTCCGGTGTATATTTATATAGGTAAGTAATCAAATAATTACAATTTTATGAAATTCAAGACATTATTGTTTTTACTGATGTCGCTGCTTGCCGTTACGGGATTTGCCCAGACGGGAGGAGGCATTAAGGGTACGGTCATATCGCGTACTACACGTGCAAAAATTGATAACGTAAAGATTACACTTGTTCCAGGCGACCGTACTGCGTCGACTGATGACAAAGGTGAATTCTTCTTCGAGAATGTGGCTCCCGGTGAGTATGAACTGCGTTTTGAAACTGCAGAGTTTGAAGATTTAACTTTACCGGTACGTGTCGGAAAGAACATGCGTGAAATGCGTGTTATCATGGTTCCTGCCAATCGTCAGCCTGTACTGGATGATGCGATATTTGCAGAGTTTGATACGGAAACTATGGAAGATGCACAGTCGTTGCCTACTTCGTTGTCGGCATCAAAGGATGTTTTCAATAATATCGCTTCTTATCAATTCAGTGAAATGCGTTTCAACGTACGTGGATACGACTCTCAGTTCTCGGATGTATACATGAACGGCATTCAGTTGAACGATGCAATGACCGGTTATACACCATGGTCGCTCTGGAGTGGATTGAATGATGCAACACGCAATCAGGAAGTAACTACCGGACTGGAAATGGGAGAGATGGGAATTGGTGGTATTGGTGGAGTAACTAATATCAACACTCGTCCTTCACAAATGCGTAAGGGATTGAGAGCCAGCTTGGTTAGCACAAACTCAATGTACCGCTTCCGTGGTATGCTTACTTATTCTTCTGGTGTGCAGGATAATGGATGGTCGTATGCATTTTCCGTATCTACCCGTCAGGGAAACAATGCATATGTAAATGGTGTATATTACAATGCTTATGGTTATTTTGCTGCCGTAGAAAAGCAGTTTAATCCGCAGCATCGCTTGTCTCTGACAGTCTTGGGTGCTCCTACAGAACGTGGTGCACAGCAGGCTTCTACACAGGAGGCATACGACTTGGTGGGAAACAATTACTATAATCCAAACTGGGGCTGGCAGAACGGCAAACGCCGTAATGCACGTGTGCGTGATTACCACGAACCTCTGGCTATGCTTAACTATACATTCGACATTACAGACCGTACTCAGCTGAACGTGGCAACATCACTTCGCTTTGGTCAGAATGGTTATTCTGCATTGACATGGTATGGTGGACCGGATCCTCGTCCTGACTATTACCGCTATTTGCCAAGCTACTATCCTAATACTTCTACTGGAGCTTGGTTGCAGGAAGCATGGATGGCAAATACAGACAATATCCGTTACATTAACTGGGACAACTTGTACATGATAAACCGTAACCAGCCGGTCAATGAAGCATACGGAGACGGTCATCGTTCTATCAACATGATAGAGGAGCGTCATACAGACCAGCTCGACTGGAACTTCTATACTCAGTTCTCTCATCTTTTCAAGAACAGTTCGAAACTGAATGGAGGTATCAATGTACGCCGTAACCGTACAGAATATTACAGCGAGGTTAAAGACTTGCTGGGTGGTGATTACTGGGTTGATATCGACAAGTTTGCTGAACGCGATCTGGGTATCGATATCATTTCATACCAGAACAACATGGATTATTATGAGCAGTACGGAAGAGCTCCTATCGCACGTGTGGGCGATAAATATAGCTACGATTATTATGCAAATGTGTTCAATGGTCGTGGATGGCTGCAATATGATTTCTCTCTGAATAACCTGCAGATAGGACTGGGTGCCGAACTGGGATATGCTGCTCTATGGCGTCACGGTATCTGGCGTAAGGGATTGTTCTATGAGAATTCCAAGGGAGATTCTGATTTGCTGGATTACCTGACTTACAAGGTTAAGGCTAATTTCCGTTATGTACTTTCTTCTGCTCATAATTTTGAAGCTAACATTGTGTACATGCAAGACGCACCTTCGTTCCAGTCGGCTTTTGTTTCTCCTCGTACACGTAATGATGTTACCCCCGGAGTAAAAGCAGAGAAAATCTTTGGAGTGGATGCTTCTTATAATTTCCGCATGGGAGATTTCAAGGCACGTGTTTCTGGTTACTATACAACTTTTACAGACCAGACGAAGGTGATTTCTTACTATGATGACGTGGAAGCTACTTATTCCAATTTTGCTATGAGCGGCATCAACAAACAGCATTTCGGACTGGAAGTGGCTGCTTCTATACCATTGTATGAAGGTTTGTCACTGAAAGGAGCTTTGAGCTGGGGACAGTATATTTATTCGAATAATCCGAATTATGTACAGATTCAGGATAATAGTGCGGCAATCATCAACCAGGGAAAGGTTTACTGGAAAAACAAGCGAGTAGAAAGTACTCCGCAGACAGCTGCCAATATCGGTTTGTCTTATCGTAGTCGCAATAATATATTTGCGTCACTCGACCTGAATTATTATAACAACATGTATCTGTCGATGAGCCCGCTGTATCGTACCGATGCTGTACTGACTAAGCCGATGCTTGAAAATCCTGCAATGCTGGAAGATATTCGTGGTCAGGAGAAATTTGATGCGGCTTATGTACTGAATGCAAGTATTGGCAAGAACTGGTACATCAACCGTTCTTATACGTTGGGATTCAGTCTGAGTGTAGATAATTTGCTGAACAATCAGAATATTAAGACTGGCGGTTATGAACAGATTCGTCTGTTGAAGAACAAGGAAGCAAGTACGCTTACTTACCAGCCTTTCGATTCTAAATACTTCTATATGTTTGGTACCAATTATTACTTGAATTTATATTTCCGTTTCTAACCCTGAAAAAGAACTATTGTTATGATAAATAAATTGATAATAGGTAGTTTGATGGTGGCACTTTCCATGGGTGTTACTAGTTGCTACAGTGATTTTGACGAACCGGCTCCTGCTAAGGTCTGGACGGCTGCCGATTTTGAGTCGGAAGGCTGTCAGCTTATTTCTATCAAAGAATTGAAAGACATGTGTGCCAATGTGCCTTTGGCTGGTTACAAGGAAATAACCGAAGACTATGTGATTAAAGGAAAGGTGATTTCGAGTGATCAGGCGGGCAACGTGTATAAGTCTGTTTATATTTATGATGGTACGGCTGGTATCGAATTGAAACTGATGGTGAGCAACTATGTGTACTATCAGGTAGGACAGACATTGTATGTGAAGCTGAAAGGGCTTGCCATTGGTAACTATCGCTATATGTTAAGTGTAGGCGGTATTCCTACTGCAGAAGATATTTCCAAAAACTATGCCAACCGTAACCTTGATACTCAGATGGAGCGCAATGCACATATCTTTGCCGGTGAGCTGGGTAAACTGGAAGCATCGGATACGCTGGTGGTTACCCCGCAGAATTACAAGACTGTGCTGAGTGATGCTCATCTTGGACGCCTGATTCGCTTTGAGGGCTTGACTTACAAGGCTGGAACGTTTGATGGTGATACCTATCCGCAATATCTGGAAACTGTATACCTGAACAATTCTACTGAAGCTACTTATACGAATAAATATTATGATAAAGAGGGATTGACTCCTACTTTTGCCTACAACTATAATAATCAGCGTTATTATGGTTCTTCACTCTTTACGTATAATGCTTCGGATGAGAAAGATAAGATAGGTAATCTGATTCTCCGTGTGAGCGGTTATGCTAATTTTGCTTTGAATCCATTGCCGGAAAATGGCGACAAGGGTTCTATTACCGCTATCTATACTAAGTATTCTTCTAAGTCGGGAGGGTATATCAAGTATCAGCTTTTGGTTAATAAGGGAAGCGATGTAGATTTTTAAAATTCAAACTTTTAAATAACCGGATAAGGATATTTAGAAGGAAGTGAATTTAATGATTAAGGAGTGTATTCCCTATAGTTACTCCGAAAAGTTACGGAATATAGTAACTGCAAAATAAAAGAGAGTCGTATCAAACTCAGTTTCGTGAGGAATGATACGACTCTTTCTATTTTTGCACGTTTAAATCTTTACTTGCACGCTTCTGCTATGCGCTTTACGATGCCCGGCCCTTCGTAGATGAAAGCCGAATACACCTGCACCAGATGAGCACCGGCATTGAGCATGCTGTGGGCTTCCAGCGGGGTCATGACACCTCCAGCTCCGATGATGAGCATCTCCTTGGGAGCATGGGCGGCAAGGTGTTTCACTACCTCAATCGACTTGTGGATGACCGGCAGTCCGCTGATACCTCCGGCACCTACCTCGGTGATTTCCGACTGGCTGGAATGGATGAGCAGCGAACGGTCTTGTGTGGGACCCGTAGCAATGAAGCCGCCGACGTGGTACTGACGGGCAAATCCGATGATGTCGTCCAGCTTTTCGAGGGGTACATCTGCCGGAAGTTTCAGCAGTATGGGCTTGCGTACACGCTGCTTGTCGTCTGTCAGGGCGGTGAGCGCCGCACCCAGTATCTCGGGAGCTATGCTTCCCCAGTTGAGGGTATAGTAATCGGCATACGCGCTGAACGTATCATATAGGTCGCACAACTCTGCCACAGCCAGTGCTTCGTCCGAAGGATGGTTGGTATTGATGTTCACTCCTAAGATGTATTTCCCGTTCCGTTTCCGTTTCAGGTTCTGCAAGACGACTGCCTTTCCGGGATTGTTGAATCCGGTACGTGAAACCAGGGCATGATCCTGAGGCAGACGGAAGATGCGGGGGGAGGGGTTTCCGGCAACCTTCTCGGGAGTAACCGTTCCCACTTCGAGGAAGCCGAAGCCCAAATCACTCAGTTCGTCGAAACAGCTTGCTTCCTTGTCGAAACCCGCAGAGAGTCCCACACGGTTGCCGAACGTCAGGTTCTGCCACTGGAAAGGCGTTGCCTTCGGACGGTAAACCGACCGGATGAAGCTCTTTACCGGAGGAAGATGACGATAGACATGCAACAGGGTGATAATTTCGTTGTGAATCTTTTCTGCGTCGATGCGGAATAACCAGGGACGAATGATTGATTTATACATAGTCGTGAAAAATTAAATTAGTTTTCGTACGGCAAAGGTACGACTTCTGTCCGAGATATTGTCATAAAAAAAAGTTATCCCCTATTACTCTGGCGGGTGCGGCGGAACGGACAAAAAAATCTCTCTATTGGTTACGGATTGAATGAAGGTAACCATAGAGAGATAAGGAATATAGGAAAGAGGTTGGTTATTTAAGATGTTCGCGAATCTTTGCCAAGTACGCACGCATTCTGGTAGCATCCTTCTTGTTGATGATATCCAGCAGCTCGTTCAGCTCGGTACGGATACCCTCTACGTGTGCCGGAGTACGCGGGTTGAACAGGATTTCCTGCAACAGGAAGTCGTCTTCGCTCATCACTCCCTTGGCGATAGCCATGTGGCGCTTGAAAGTAGTACCCGGCGCATCCTGATGCTTCATCACCGCAGCAAAGGCAAAGGTGGAAACAAACGGGATAGACAGGGAGTAAGCCATGGTTTCATCGTGCTCATCGAATGTATATTCAAAAATGTTCAGTCCCAGTCGCTGATACAGATCCTTGAAGAAAATCTTGCCCAGATGGTCGCCTTCCTTGATGATGATGGCATTTTCCGTACTCAACTGGTCGAGGTTGGCAAAGGTTGGACCAAACATGGGGTGAGTAGATACATAGCGGAAACCACTTTGCTCATAAAACTCCTTCAGTCCGGTCTTGACAGAAGCAATATCGCTGATGATACAGTCTTTCGGGATGAGAGGAAGTACCTGATTGAAGGCTTCGAGGGTATATTTTACAGTTGCTGCATTGATAACCAGTTCGGGCTTGAAGGCTTCTATTTCGTTGAGTTCGGTGAACCGGAGGCAGTTGTACATAAAGCGCAGACGTTTGGGATCGACATCGTATACCGCAACTTCGTGCTCGAAGCTCAATACGTCGGTAAAGAACGAGCCCATTTTTCCGGCTCCCATAATTAATATTCTCATAGTTTGTAGAATGAAAGATAGTGTATAAAGAAGAATCAGAAACTCATTACTGTCGTTGGAGAAAGTGTTGGGTTTCTGATTCTTCTCTGTTAGTTCTTAATTATTTGTTGATAATTTCCAGTTGCTGGCGTACGCTCTCTTCGTGGATAGCTTCGAACACCTGTTTGATGAAGTCGGCATCCATGCCGCAGAGAGAACCCTGTGCACCGCGCTTGTCGAGAATCTCGTTGTAACGTCCGGTCTGAAGAACCGTCATGTTATGTTCTTTCTTGAACGTACCGATCTCGCGGCAGATACGCATACGTTTGGCAAGAATTTCCATTAGCTCGTTGTCGCATGTATCGATCTGTTGACGAAGCTCGTGCAGGCTTTCAGTCGACTGGTGTTCCTTACGGATAACCAGCAGGTTGAGGATGTAATCGAGTACATCGGGAGTAACCTGCTGTGCTGCATCACTCCATGCACAGTCCGGATTGCAGTGAGATTCCACAATCAGACCGTCCATGCCCAAGTCCATCGCCTGCTGGCAAAGCGGCGCAATCAGTTCACGCTTACCGCCGATATGGCTCGGGTCGCACAAGATAGGCAGGTTCGGAATACGACGGCGCAGTTCGATAGGAATATGCCACTGCGGCAGGTTACGGTAAATCTTCTTGTCGTACGAAGAGAATCCGCGGTGGATAGCTCCCAGACGTTTCAGTCCTGCATTGTTGATACGTTCCAGCGCACCGATCCACAATTCCAGGTCGGGGTTGACCGGGTTCTTTACGTATACCGGAACATCTACACCTTTCAATGCATCGGCAATTTCCTGAACGGCAAACGGGTTGGCAGTGGTACGGGCACCTATCCACAGAATATCGATACCCGCTTTCAGACATTCGTATACATGCTTGGCTGTAGCCACTTCGGTAGCGACATACATACCCGTTTCCTGTTTCACGCGTTTCAGCCATGCCAGTCCGTCTACGCCGATACCTTCGAAACCTCCCGGTTTGGTACGTGGTTTCCATATTCCGGCACGGAAAATCTTGATACCCTTGTTGGCAAGTTGGGTAGCAGTTGTCATTACCTGTTCCTCTGTTTCAGCACTACAGGGACCTGCTATGATAAGAGGGCGTTCCTTTGAAACACCTTCCAGTTCGATAGGTTGTAAATTCAGTTCCATATAATATCTTTATTTTAGTTTATTATTCTTTAGAATATTGCTTTGATACGTTTCAGGGCTTCTGCCAGCTTCTCTTCCTTGGCGCAGAGCGAGATGCGGATGTACCGCTTTCCGTTGCTGCCGAAGATGAATCCCGGCGTAATGAATACTCGTGCCTCGTGCAGCACCTTTTCGGTGAGGTCTTCCACATCGGCATACGAGTCGGGGATTTTTCCCCACAAGAACATACCCACCTGATCGGGATCGAACGTACATCCCAAGGTCGTCATGATTTCTTCAGCCAGTTTACGGCGGCGGCTATATACATTGAAGTTTGCTTCTTCGTGCCATTCCGCACTGTTACGATAAGCCTGAGCGGCAGCCAACTGCATGGGGCGGAACGTTCCTGAGTCGATATTGCTCTTTATCTTTAGAATCCACTGTACGAATGTAGCATTGGTGGCAAGCATACCTACACGCCAGCCCGGCATGTTGTGGCTCTTGCTCATGGAGTTGAACTCGATGCAGCATTCTTTGGCTCCCGGCACGTTGAGGATGCTGATGGGCTTGCGGTTCAGAATGAAGCTGTACGGGTTATCGTTTACGATGACAATGTTATGGCGGCGTGCAAAGTCGACTAGCTTTTCGTACAGTTCCATGGTAGCGTTGGCACCTGTCGGCATGTTGGGATAATTGGTCCACATGATTTTTACACGGCTCAGATCCATCTTTTCCAGTTCATCGAAATCGGGTTGCCAGTGATTGTCCTCACGCAAGTTGTAGTTGACAATCTCGCTTCCTAAAATCTTGTTCAGGGAAGTATATGTAGGGTAGCCCGGATTCGGTACCAGTACCTGATCGCCCGGATTGACCAGTGCCAGTGTGACGTGCAGGATACCTTCCTTCGAACCGATGAGCGGCTGTATTTCCGTAGCCGGATCGAGATCGACATTGTACCAGCGCTTGTACCAGTCGGCCATAGCCTTGCGCAGTTCCGGAATACCTACCGTAGGCTGGTAACCGTGTGCATCCGGCTTTTTGGCATTTTCGCACAACACCTTGATGGTTTCTTCCGAAGGCGGCATATCGGGGCTCCCGATACCTAAGCTGATGACATCTTTTCCTTCGGCGTTCATCTTGGCCACTTCCTTCAGCTTACGGCTGAAATAATATTCGCTTACGCTTGCCAGTCGGTCGGCAGGCTGTATGTTATAGTGTTGATTCTCCTTCTGCATATTCTCCTAATATTTTAAGTGCTTTGGTGAGCGGGGTTACCGCATCGATGGATTGTTTATATCTCAGGTAATCATTGAACATCACATCCACGTAGAACATGTATTCCCATTCGCGTCCGATGATGGGCAATGACTGGATTTTTGTCAGGTTGATGTTGTAAAATGAAAAGATGGAAAGAACTTTCGACAGACTTCCTTCACTGTGCGGAAGGGAGAAAACAATGTTTGCCTTGTTCACCTTGGAGCGGTCTTTCAGGTCGTCGGCAATCCACGGGTCGCATATCACCAGGAAGCGGGTAAAGTTGTGCTTGTTGGTTTCGATGCCTTCCTGAAGAATCTTCATGTCGTACATGCCTGCCGCATATTTGGAACAGATGGCTGCATGTCCCTTCAGTTGCTTTTCGTGGATATCCTTGGCACTGCCGGCCGTATCATCCGTTTCTACCACCTTCAGCTCCGGATGATGCTGGAGAAACTCGCGGCACTGAGCCAGTGCTACCGGATGCGAGTTGACCTCTTTCAGATCCTTCCAGTCCTCGTCGGGCAAGCACATGATGCTGTGGCTGATGCGGAGTTTATGTTCTCCGATAATGGTTGCCCCGCTTTCGCGCAGCAGTTCGTAGTTGTGAAGCAAGCTTCCGGCTATCGTATTTTCTATGGCAACGACTCCGATGACGTTGCTGTCCTTACGCATGTTTTCGAATACTTCTTCGAATGTGTTGCAACAGATCAGTTCTATTTCTTCATTCTTGAAGTACTTGTGGGCTGCAATGTCATGGTATGAACCCGGAACACCTTGTATCGCTATTCTTTTCATTTGCTCTTGTTTTAAAATAAAAAATCCCGCTCTGTAAAAAGCGGGATTTCGTTATATCGTTTTTATTGATTCATTGGTTTGTTACACATGCGAACTCCCGCTTCACTTCATTGCTAAAGTAAAAGTAAAAAAAGTAAAAGAA
>OLFY01003193.1_pt1 | contig 14093 bp, 7 predicted proteins | sample 1605611 | NCBI WGS metagenome assembly OLFY01 (sample SAMEA3888923, study PRJEB22519) | human gut metagenome | biome: human gut; feature: human-associated habitat; material: faeces | place: Denmark | collected 2011
CGCTCTCGCCCGCATAGCTCGTCACCGACTGCTGGACCGCCGATCCGCAGACTGCCGTCGTCTATGCGGGCGACAGCGTCCCCGCGACGAATCCGTTCGACGCGTGGGAGATTCCGCTCGTCGTCGATACGCGCGGCTTTCTGCGTGCGCTCCTTGCCGTCGACAAGACGCCGTGTCTGATCGAACCCCGCCTCGGCGGCTTTACGGTGACCTGCGCCACGGGCCGCGTCGATCCGAAGGGATTTCGCGACGGCGAGAAGCTCGCCCCCTGGATGAAGACCCTTGCCGAAATCGGTCTCATCAACGCCTATGACGAAGCCGCAAGGGCGGGCAATGTTCCCGCCTTCACGGGTGCCGAGGCCTGCGTGTGGGCCGAGCGCTTCAAGTCGCTCCTCTCCGTGACGCTTGCGCTCGACAACTCCGCCCGCCGCGGTCTTGAAGTCGACGAAACGGCGCTCGAAGCCGCCGCACGCCAGCGCGAGAACTACGTGGCCGTGAGAAACGAAATGACCTCGATTCTCGAAAAGCTCGCCGACGGCGCACGCGAACTCCGTGAGGCCGAGCTTGCCCAAATGGCCGAACGCAGGGCAAAGCAGCGCGAAGAACGCAAGGGCCAAAGGGCCGCCCGTCTCGCCCGACGTGAGGAGAACGCCTGATGCGCCCGCTTTCCTTTCTTCTTGCGGGCGCGGCGATGTTCGTCGCGGCCCTCACGGTGAATGCCGCCACGGTCTGTCAGGGCAAGATCCTCAATCCCGTGACCGACGTCTGCTGGAGCTGCGTCTTTCCCGTGAAGATCGGCGGCAAGGCCTCTCTCACCACCTCGGTTCTGCCCGACCCCGACACGGGTGCGGGCGGACCGTTCTGCACCTGTGGCAAGGGCCTCAACCTGAGGGCCGGCGTCACGTTCAGCTTCTGGGAGCCCCTTCGTACGGCGGAGATCGTTCGTCATGCGGGGTGTCTTCCCTCGATGGGCGGCGTGAACATGGGCGACATGGGGCTTCGCATCTCAGACCACGTGAAGGTGCATTCGCACGAGCCCGACGGCTCGATGAAGCGGCACACGGACTTTCGTCAGGTGCACTGGTACGCGACGCCCTGGCTCTTCATTCTCGAGGCGCTCCTTGACGACGGGTGTCTGGACCAGCAGACGTTCGACCTCGCCTACATGTCCGAACTTGATCCCCTATGGGACGACACGCTCTCGAGCTTCATCCTGAACCCGGACGCCGCGCTCTTTGCGAATCCGATCGCCCAGGGCGCGTGCGCCGCCGACTGCACGTCCGCCTCTTCGGGCCTTCCCCAGAACTCCCTCTACTGGTGCTCGGGCTGTCAGGGGAACGTCTTTCCGCTCACGGGCTGGAGCGCTTCGCTCACCTCCCACACGGCCGTCTGGCAGCTGATGACCCACCGCTTTGCGATGAAGCTCTCGCGCGAGGGGCTGCTTCTTGCCGCCCACGGCTCGAAGGGGCTCTGCGAGTCCTTCTACGAGCCCCTGATGCGAAAGGACGTCTGGCGCACCCAGCTCGTCTGGCCCGCGCACTCGGGGAAGAACACCGACGGCTCCTGCTGCAGCCCGCTCCACCGTCGTCTCGGGCTCGGGAAAGAGCTGGAGTCCCGGCGGCGAGGACGGCGTGGTACTCGTCTGGCGACGCTGCGACTGCTGCTCGATGTCCGCCAAATGGGGCGGATGAGCCCGACAACACCCTGCATTCAAGTCCTTTGCGGGAATTCATAAACCCAAAACCCACAGAAAGACAATGGAGATTCTCATGAAGCACGAATCCAACGACACGCCGCCCTTTGCGCCCTACGACCCCATCAGCCGGAGCCTTTTCGTGAGGCCCAACCTCATCGAGCGCCTCTGCGCCTCGGCGCTTCGCCTCTGCCTGCTCGTCTGCATTCCGGCCGCCGCATCGGTCTTCCTGATCAGCCTTGCCGACTCGGCCGAAGCCGCCTGCACGTCCGAACCTTCTCAACACTACGAGGTGACGACGCTCATTGCCGACCATCCCGTGCAGACCTCGTCGGACCCCGACTTCGAGGAGATCCTCAAGGCCAACGCCCGCATTGCCGTGGAGTCGGGTGAATGGTCCCGCCGTGTGAAGCGAAAGGAAGAGACGCTCATTCAATGGATGCGGTCCCCGGTCTTTCCTGAATTCCGTCCGATGGCCGTCAAGACCACGCTCATTCGCAGACCCACGGGGCTTTCGGTTGAGGACATCAGGCGCGCCGAGCTCTTCAACGACGTGAGCCGCCTCCTTCTCTTCTTCGACTCCCGTGCGGGCGGCCAGGTCAACTTCGCGATGAGGATGCTCTCCACCGCCTCCTTCGCCATTCGTCCCGTCGTGGCGGCGGGCAGCGTTGCGTTCGCTCAGGAAAAGCTCGGCATGCGCGTCTGGGCAGACCAGGGCTCGGTCCTCACTCGCCGTCTCGGTCTCAATCACTGGCCCGCCCTCGTGAAACTCACGCCGTCGGAAATCTCCGTGTGGACACCTGCGCTCAATGCCGATGGGATTCCGGATTCGCCCGTCCCCGCCGGCCTTGCTTCGAAGGAGTCGATCGACCTCTCCGCACCCGCCGTGCGCCCCGCCACAACGAAAACCCTCCGTTAACGAGAGAGCCGTCATGAATTTTGTGTCCACGTTCGGCGCTGCCGCCCTTTCCTGCCTTCTTCTCCCCGCCGCCTTCGCTTCAGGACCCGCAGGCACAGCTCTCGAACCCTCGTCCGCCACGATTGCGCCCAAGGTCCGTGAAGTGGAGAAGGCTCCGTCTGCCGAACTCGCCGCCGCGCCTTCCGCCTCTTCGTCTCCTGAAGCCTTTTCGGACTCGAAGTCCGACAACTCGAACACTTGGCGACCCCGCATCACGATTCTGCTCGACACGGGGATGACGTCCTCGCTCGTCGAGACGGCGGCCGAGGAACTCAAGCTCGTGGGTGACGCTGCGGACGTCGAGGTCCTCGTTCGAGGTCTCCCCGTGACGCGCACCCCGACGGGTTACCGGACCGACTTCGAAGCAACGTCCGAACGTCTTGCGCCGCTCGTTGACGCAGGCTTCGGAGCCGCGATCCATCCTGAACGCTTCGCTTTCCTTCTGGCCCTTGCCGAAGAGGGTCTAGAGGCGGGCGGCAGGCTCGATGCGAGGACCGAAGAGGTTTACGAAGTGATGACCGCCGCGCCCACCGCACCCCCCCCGCCGTTCTCCTCACGATCGGCCGCAGCGTCTATGCGGTCTCGGGCACGGCCTCCATCGTCTCGGCCCTTTCTCAGTGGCGTCGCACGCTCGCCGACGCCGTCATGGACGAATCGGACCGCACCCGCATCGCCGCCCTTCAAACCGTACTCGACGAAACGCCGCTCGGCCGAATCGCGCCCTGAACACCCAAAACCGCACCCTGGAACCCAATCTCTACACCTCTTTGAGAGCCATGACCCGTACAGTTCCCGTTCGATATCTCATTTCACTCATGACGTTCGCGCTCGGTCTCTCCATTGCCCTGCCCTCGCACGCCGTGACGGTTGCCGAGGCCGTTGCCGCTGCGCGCAACACTCAGCTTCCCGACATCGACGGGATCATGGCGAACCACGACGGTGTGCTTGATGCCGTGGGCGGCGGGTCGACCGAAGGTCTGGACGACGTCAAGAACCTCTGGGCCGACGGCAAGGGCACGCTCACGGGTTCGGCCGAAGCCACCGTGATCGAGTGTCGCGGCAAGACCGACACGACCTGCCGCGCCATTCAGGTGCTCGACAAGGGCTTCCCGGAGCGTCCCGTCATCGGCGAGGACGTGCTCGCGGGCCGCGACGAGATCGTCAACAATCCGACCGTAACGCCGGACGACAACGACACCTGCAAGGACGTGACCATCGAAGCCGACCCCGTCGAGGTGACGAAGACCTGTCGAGCGGGCGGCTGGTGGAACGAGAAGGCCTGCCGCATCGGCCCCGTCGAGATCGGCAAGGTCACGGCAAAGTACTTTGCATGCGCCGAAGGCGAAGGCACGTCCTCCGAGCGCTCCTGCCTCACGACCGTCTCAGGAAAGCCCGCATCCTCCGTCTGGACCGAGCGATGCTTCTTCGGCAAGGAATCCTCCGCCGCCTCCGGTACCGTCACCGAAGAGACCTCGGCCGTCGCACGCGCGATCTTCTCGGGCGTGTGCACCTCCACCGACGCCACGACCGAAACGGTCAAGTGCAGTGAAGTCCTCGAGTCGAACAACGACCACGGCTGCGTCCTGGGCGACAAGACCACCGCACGCGTCAACGGTGAATACAGTCTCAGCCACGACCCCTGTTCCGACGGCGACGTCCTCATCGGCCAGCACACCTGCGGCAACTCCTCCTATCTGGCCATCCAGGTGAAGGGGTTCAAGTCCACGCGAATCTCGCTCGGCTACACCCTCCGAAACATCGCCCACCGTACGAACAGCAGCTGCAAGGCCGACTACGAATGGACGAAGCGTGAATGCTCCGGCCCCACCTGCACGGCCAAGCTCGGAGCCCGCGTCTATTACAACGGTTACATGACGGGCTCCATGAGGCTCACCCTCACCTACGTGAACGAGTCCTACTACATCAAGGAAGAATGGGTCGACCACTGCGCCTCAATCCGCCCCAAGACGGCTGCGACTGCGGAGGGCTCCTGACATGCGCCGCTTCTTTGCGCTCCTCCCTCTTCTTCTCCCGCTGCCGAACCTCGTTCTGGCGGCTGATCCCGTCTGCACGCTCGAGAACCGGGTCTGCGCCGAGAACAACAATTCAGGGAAGTGCATTCGCTACGAGAACACCTTCACCTGCGTGACGCTCAATCCCGCGGGCTCTCGCTGCACGGTCTACGCCAATCCGACGCTCACTGACTGCACGCTCTCCGCGCCCGTCTGTTCAGCCGAGTCCGGCGGCATTTGCCTCGAGACCACGACCGACTTTGTCTGCAAGTCCGAACCCTCGGGCGAAGGCATCCGCATCGATGACACCTCCGTCACAGTCTCATACTCGAAGGAAACCAAGGGCGAAATCCCTGCCGGTTGCATCATCGGGGCCGAAGTCTGCCTCGACGACGACGCGCGCGACATTGAGGTCGAAAACTGGGAGGGACACTTCGTCTCCGCCAATCCCGTCTGCTGGTTGACCGAACGCACGATCCTCTGTCCCTCCGTCGACGGCGCGGCCTCCTGCCAGAAGCTCGAACTCGCGGGCTGCCAAAAGCTCACCGACCCCGTCTGCGAAACCGAGGAACACGGCGTGTGCGTGCGTTGGTCCTCGACCTATCGCTGCACGCGTGACGAAATCATCGGCGACGACATCATCACCGACGACGTCGTGACGACGCCCGGCGACGTGACCGAGGACGACTCGGCCTGCCGGAAGGAGCTCGAGGATGCGGCCGCCCGGGGCGAAAACTGCACCGTCAATTCCAAGGTCTGCGTGAAGACCGACCCCACGGGCGTCCTCCCTTGTCTCGAATACCGCACGACCATGACCTGCACATCGTCGTCGACCGACACCTGCGGCCCCCTGAAAAACCTTTCGGGTTCGGGCGACTGCATGCTTGCGGCCGAGCCCGAATGTACCCTCACGGACGCCGACGGCAACTGTCGCCGAACCGAGTCGACTTATGTCTGCACGGAGTCCGTCACTTCCGAATCCGTCTCACCCGCCACCTTCCTCAAGGCCATGACGGTCACGAACTGGCGCGAGAGCGACGACTGTCTCCTTGACGACGGCTCCGTCATGACTGCTTCCCTTTCGCTCCTCTCGCGCGCGAGCACCACCGACAATTCGTCGGGTTGCATACTGGCGTCGCGCACCTGCATCGAGGGCGAGGGCCTGCGCTTTGTTGAAGGCCGTCCCGCCTACCGCGCCTGCTGGGCATGGGAGGAGAAGTGGACCTGCAGGGCCGAAGGCAACGAATGTCTCGAGTACGAGAAGGACCCGTCCTGCAAGCTCGTCTCCGAAACCTGCTCCGACGGCAGCCCCGACTGTCCCCGACCCTCACGCGTCTACTCGTGCACGCGTCCCGGCCTCTCCGCCTCCGTGGGCCAGGTCTGCGACGGCCAGATCTGCGTGGGCGACCAGTGCCAGGACGTGGGCGACACGGCCGACGGCGACTTCATCGACGCAATCCTTCAGCTTGAGATCGGACGGCAGCTCTCCGTCTACGGCGACACCAACGTCAACGAATTCTTCGGCGGCACGGTCTCCACCTGCCGCGACCGCATGGCGGCCGAGACCTGCTGCCGCGCCGACGCTGCCCCCAACACCTCGAACGCCGCCTTCGGCCAGTACCTCCTCTTCGGCGTTGCCGCAGGCGTCGAATTCGTCAAGTGGATCGGCTCGCCCTACGTCTACGACCTCCTCTCCTGGTCGGACAAGACCTCGTGGCTCCTCAACAAGATCTACGGCTCGTCGGGCACGGGTGCCTACTCCCCCACGTTCTCCTTCTGGGGTGCAACCGCCCAGTACTCCGAGTCCGCAGGCTGGACCTTCAACTTCTCTTCCACGGGCTTCGTCTCCGCCATGGCCAGCCAGTTCTGGAACAAGTACCAGAGCTGCCGCGCAACGGACCAGCGCACCGCACTCGCCAAGACCCAGCGACTCTGCCACTACGTGGGCACCACCTGCGAGAAGAAGGTGACGGGGCTCGGCTGCGTCGAAACCGCCGAAAAGCACGTCTGCTTCAACTCCCGCCTTGCCCGCATTCTCAACGAGCAGGGCCGCCCGCAGCTCGGACGCGACTTCGGCAACCCGATCAAGCCCGACGCCCGCGGCTTCACGATCGACGAATTCGCAAAGCTCGACTTCTCGAAGATGGACCTCTCCGAATTCATCGCCGACATCGTCAAGGAAGTCACGGCCCGAGGAAACATTTCCGCCGAGGCCGCAGCCGCACGCGCCAGGGAACGCATCGAGGCCATGGTCAAGGGGGAACTCGCCACTACGGCCAAGCTCCCCGGCGCTTCCGACACCGTCGCCTCCAAAGACCAGCCCACGAAACCCGACGGCACGGGCGGCCCCTCCACCCCGAGCTCGAAGTGAACCTCTCGTCCATTCAAACACCGACCATGAAGATCAACATCATCACCGGAATGATCCTCGCCGCGCTCTGCCTCCTCCTTTTTGCAGGCACCGTTGCTGACGCATTAGCAGGACCTCTTCCGTCCACAGGCGGCCATCCGCTCGATTCATCCCTTTCGAATCCGCAGGGCGAATTCGCGTCTTACGCCCCCGCTCGTCCTCACGATGCACCCGACGTTCGTCATCCGTCCACCTGGTGGGACGAGGACGTCTGGGCGGATCCCGATCGTCCCTTCCTCTATTACGGCGACAACGAGGTGCCCGACATGCGTCCCGGCTCTACCGTCGAGCCGCCCGAACCCCAGTCTGTCGTCAACCCCGATGAAAAGCCCTTCGACCCTGAGGACTTCACCGCCTTCAAGACCGTCGAGGATCTTCGAGCCGAACGCGAACGCCGCCTCAACACGGCCATCATGAATCCGTCGCCCGCCAACATGCAGTCCTATCAGGCGATCAACGCGCACCTTCTCGCGCTTTCCGCCCGCTTTGCGCAGGCCTGGCAGCTCGGCCGCATGCAGAACCCCGGCTACGACTGGACCACGACCGCACCGTCCGCGAACTTCGCCACCGTCGAGCTCGGTGCCATGAAGCGCGACAAGTCGCATGCGCTCGTCAAGTCCCTTCAGGGCGACGCCGGCCTTCTCTTCATCGGCAAAAAGGGCGATCCCCTCACGCAAGTCGCCGCCGGGCCCGTTCGTGCATTCGCCAACACCTGGGGACTCGAGCTCCTTGCCGTTGCCGACGGCATCGACGCCCCCGCCGCCGGGACCAGCATTCCCGGTTTCGAAGGGTTCGACCTCGTGCAGCCCGACGCAGGCCGCGCGAAGAAGCTCGGCGTCAACACCCTGCCCGCCGTCATTCTCGTGCCCAATCCCAAGGCCATGTCACGACCCGACTTCGCACTCCTGCGCGGAGGACTTGCCGGTCGCGACGGCATGCTCATCGCCGCAGGCGCGGTTTCGGGCGAGGAACTCTCGCGCCGCCTCGTCTTCATCCTCTCGAACCCTTCGGGCTTTGAAGACACGCCGCACATCAGGGGCCGCGCCGCGCCCACTGGCTCTCCGCTCCTGCCACCCGATCCTGCGCTCAGGATGCCGCCCGCCCAAACTGCCGATACTCCGCCCGTCGTGATCCCTCACGCCGGCGCCGCGCTCAACCCGAAACCCGTTCGCTGACGCCGTACGCCGACCAGCACATTGATTGACGAAAAATCTCCAACCAAGAAACTCAGCCCATGAAAAGAAGAAACTCATTTGCACCTCATCTGCCAAAGCCTGCGCTTCTGCCTCTCCTCGTCCTCCTTGCGCTCCCGCCCTGCACCTCTCAGGCCGGGTTCCTTCAGGAGTTCTATGACGACGCCGGCCTTCAGAGTAGCTACACGGCTCCGGGTCTCTACGCGTCCGCCTCGATGGACACCGTCACGGGCGGCCGCTTCATCCTCAAGGCCAATCGTGAGGATTTCCAGCCCTATTACCTTCAGGGGCCCGAACTCAAGGCCGGCTGCGGCGGCATCGACGTTTTCCTCGGCGCCTTCTCCATTCCGTCGAAAGACGAGTTCGTGAGCTTTGTGCGCTCGATCGGCACGGCCCTGCCCGGGCTCGCCTTCCATGCAGCCCTCCAGTCGCTCGCACCCGACCTCAACGAACAGATCTCTCAGTTCCGCGACATGCTCATGCGCTACGCCAACATGCTCGGAGACTCCTGTCAGGTCGCCGAGAACATCATGAACGCGGGACCCAACGAATGGATCTCGTCACTCGGCCACAAGGCGAGGAATTCCCTGCGCAGTCTCGGTCAGGCCGAAGACGCTCACGACGCCGACTCCCTCACCCGTGCTGACGGCGGCAAGGTTGTTTCCAGCGCGCCCACGCGCACTGACACCGGCGGCAACATCGTCGAGGCTTCCGAACTCAATCTCACCTGGGCCCTCCTCATCTCGGGCAAGGGCTCTCAGCGCCTCACTCAGGAAAAGCGCGAGGTCATGATGTCGCTCATCGGCACCCGCGTCTTCGTCAAGAAGGGCTCGGGCACGAGCACCACCATCGAGGAGCGCAACTACCCCGCACTCGACCTTCTCAACGCCGTCCTCGGCGAACCCGGCTCGGACAAGATTCCCACGGAGGCCGTCGTCTACAAGTGCGATGAAAAAGACAAGTGCCTCAATCCGACCAGAACCACCTACATCGACGTCAATCTCAACAACCAGATCTACAAGGCCATGACGAACTACAGGAGTTCGCTTGTCTACAGGGACGTCTCCAGAGTCACTGCAGAGGAGATGACCATGCTCGCCACGATCTCCTCCCTGCCGCTTCTCAAACTGGCCGAACTCGCCGCCTCTCCGCGAATGATCAACTTCTCCGACGGCATGCTCCAGACGTTCGCCCAAGTCGCAGCCTACGAGGCGATCCTCACCGCAGTCGGACAGCTCACCGAGGACGCCAAAAGCGTCGTATCGTCCTCGTCCGCCAAATCGGCCAACAGTCAGGCGACCGAGTACGCCCAAACGCTTGTCGCCCGTTGCGACGTCCTTCGAGCCGAGCTTCTGAGCCGTGAAAAGGTCATGTCGGGCAGGGTCTCCCAGGTCTCGAGTCTCCTTTCCTACATCTCTCACCTTCAGCGCACCATCTACGGTGACTCCGCCATCGAGGCGCTTTCCACGATGCCGGGCAGCGGCATCACCCAGTAAGGAATCCTCATGACAACCGAAGCACTTGACTTCTACGCATACTGGAACGGAGCGCAGGTGGCCGACCTCTGGACGACCCTCGCACTCATCACGGGCACCGACGACTACCGCTCGCTCCTCCTCTGCGTCGCCCTTTTCGGCCTCATCTGCGCAGCCGCAGGCGCCGCCGTCCGCTACAGGGGCGGCGACCTCATCGTCTGGATCGCGGCCATGGTCTTCATCTTCTCGGCCGCATTCGTTCCCCGCGTCAACATCGCCGTGAGAGACGTGCGCTCCGCCAACGTTCAGGTCGTTCAAAACATCCCGCTCGGCATCGGCTGGCCCGCATCCGTCATCTCCCGCGCCTCCTACTGGCTCACCGAATCGTTCGAAACGGCCTTCGGAGACGTGGACGCGGCACGCTACACACGCTTCGGCGTGGCCTTCCCGCAGCGCGTCGTCACGACCATGCTCTCCGTCAAGCCCATCACGGCCGACGGCAAGATGTCGCTCACCAACTTCACGGAACGTTGCATCGTTCCCGAAATTCTCGAGAACTCCGTCAAGCGTCAGGAGCTCCTCAACGCCCCCGACATCAATGCACTCATATCCACCAACGGCTGGGTCAATCCGGCACGTCGCGTGTTCATGAACAACAAGGTCCTGACCTGCACGGAGGCGGCTGAAGAACTCAAGAAAACCCTCGAGAAGACCGAGATTCCCGCCCTTGAGTCCCGCTTGCGCCTCAAGCTCAACGTCGACTTCAAGGACGGCGTCAACGCGGCCCTCTCCACGGCCATTCCGCAGGCCGAATCTCTCATGCTCGGCGTCTCGCGCACCATGGCGGAATCTCTCAGACAGTCCCTCATGATGTCCGCGATCCCGGAGACCCCCATGACCTTTGCAGCCAAGGCCGGTCAGGCGCCTCTTTCGGCAGGCGTCGCCATTGCACGCTCCCAGGGCAACCTCGCCTCCGAGATCAATTACAGAACCCTGAGCGAAATGGCCCGATCGGCCCTCCCGAAGCTTCGCAACATCCTTGAGTTCACCGTCATCGGCCTCTGGCCCATGGTCTTCCTGATGATGCTCGGCACGGGTGCAGGCGGCGCAATGGTCTGCCGCGCCTACTTCACGCTCCTCATCTCCGTGAGTCTCTGGGCGCCGATCACCGCCATCATCAACTACCTCACGCTGCACCTCGACATGGAGCCGATGAACCAGCTTGTCCATTCCGCCGGCGGCGTGACCCTTGCGGCCGCCACCATGATTCGAGACGCAGGCGCCACCTCTCAGGCAATGGCGGGCTCGCTCCTGTGGCTCCTCCCCGTGCTCGCCTACGCCGTTGCCAAGGGCAGCGACATGGCCCTCACTGCCATGACCTCCTCCGTTCTTGCCCCCGCATCCTCGGCAGCTCAGGCTCAGGGCTCCCAGCTTGCCATGGGCAACGTGTCCGCCGGCAACGCCTCCCTCAACAACGCATCTCTCAACAACGTGTCCGGCAACAAGACCGACACTTCGAGCAGTTGGGCGGATCCCAACACGCACAAGGTCGAACTCGCTCAAGGTACGGCTGCCTTCGACCGCTCCGCAGGACAGATGACTGCCATGAACGTCCGCAAGTCCGACCTTGGCGTCTCCTCCGGCATGCAGAACACGCACACGACTCAGGATGCAAACAACTTTGGCACCTCGTCGGTTGCGACCAACGCAAGTTCGCTTGCGACGAATTCTGGGGTCCAGTCCGTTTCGGGCACCGGCGTGACCAACAGCGTCAATCGCGACGATGGTTGGAGCGTCACCAGAAACTCCGGTACTACGTACGGGACGAATGAATCGGCGAATTTCGGCACTCAGAATACAAGCATGTTTAGTACCAATGCTAGCAGACAAGGCAATTCCGCAAATGAGTTCAATTACGCCTCTGGATTATCCTTTAATAGTGGTGCCTCAAACAATCTGAATACAATCTTAAATAATCAGAACGACAAAACGCCTCCAAGCATTGGAGGCAACACTACAACCTTGCCATCCCATAACGCCGACACAACTAGTTTGTTGAGCTCCACAAATACTAGTGGACTAATTGGTCTTGGATCAACAGTGATGAGTATGGGTAAAAATAATCTAGGCCAAACCATCAACAATAAATCGAAAGGAAATAGTCAAAACGGGGCACTGGAACCCGCAGGCAATTTCATCATGTCTGATGTTTTCAGGGTTAACACTGGTCCAACGGGTAATAATTCTGCAACTCTCATTGACAGCGCCGGCGTCACTTTTGGCGCCACTGAAAACTCCACGTTCCAAACAGCCGATAATCTTTCGATCAACGAGCAAACAGGAGAAGCAACTTCTATTACTAATGGCACTAGGAACACTCTCAATGATTCGGCAACAGCTCAGTTTTCAGAACAAAAAGGACTGACTGAAGGCCGGTCGACCTCTGACACAACTTCTGACCTGGACGCTGCTACGCATACTGCCAGCAAAGGAGTTTCGACAAGAACCTCTCAGGCTGAAGACAATATGGTTAGAGAACTTGCTCTTTCCATGGCTGGAGGCGACGCTTTCGAGGCTTTGAAGATGTTCAATTCGAATTCTCAGAACCGAGCAATGCTAAGCGCTTTAGTTAACCAACAAAAACCCATATTGGAGAATGTAACAGCTCCGCCTCAGAAGACTGTCGCCCAAAAAGGAAAAGAATTCGTAGGAGTTGATAGAGGAGATATTGAGACTAACTATAACGCCTCTATCACCAGCGTACAAGCCGTCAACGATAACTCTGTCAAGAACCGCCAAAATGAGAAGTCAATTGATATGCCAAATAAAACTGACTTTATGGCAAGGACCAGAAAGGAACGCGATCAAGCTAATTACAAACTTGGCTTAACAATGGTGGCAAATTCTGAATATTTACAAACTGAAACTGGAATCCGGAGTGTTTTGGAGAGGGCCTTTGGCGGAGCTATGACTTATTCATCTCCAGCGGAAATCTATACTCAACTGAATGAGCAAGCAAACCATTCCGAAACAGTCAAACAGACATTAACAGACTTAGGAAAAATTGCATCACCCGGCATGCCCCAAGAAGAGATCATCAGAATCTATAACAAAACTAGAAACTGATTTACTTTCGAAACAGGTACCCAATTTTCCCAGCAGTTACTTTTATAGGACTGGGCCGTGAAAAACGGGTACCCCTCGGATAAACAGTTTTACTAGACCAAAGGCGCCTGTGTTGAGTTAGCCATTCAAGAAAAGTTGGCTTTCTCGGTATTCCTAGAAATTTCCGATAAAGGTATGGAATCCCCGTCAGTTCAAACACCTCTGAGGCATTAAAGAAAGCCCAACACATACACCAACGATAGGTGCGGACCTGATAAAGAACCGTACCCTCTTCAGTTTCTTCAACATAGGAAAACATCAGGACCTCAATACTTTCTAGACAAAACTAGCCTAGCACAAACTCACCAAAAACGTATCCCCCTACATATTCATAGGACATCGTTCACTTATGGAATTTCTCGAAGCAAAAGCCATTGCCGAGCGCCTTGGCTTCCAACTCTTTGCCGACGTGCGCGGCGACACCAACGCACTTCGCCTCTTTACTGAGGATTTTCGCCAGAAGTACGGCAAGAAGTACCGCTGCGGCGTCTACATGCAGTTCAGGGCCGACGGCTCCTGCTACATCGGCCAGTCACTCGACGTTGACAGGCGCCACAAGCGACACCGCGAACTCGGCGTCATCGTCGACTATCTGGCCTTCCGTTGCTGGCCGCCCAGCGTCCTGATGGAAAAGGAAGACCTGTGCATTCAGGACGCCCTGGCTCTGGGCGTGCCGCTCGTGAACAAGACGCTGAAGTGCGGCACCCTGAAGAAGTCCGACGACTACGATCAAATCTTCACGCCAGATGAGCAGGACCTGTTCATCGAGCGGATCGCAGCCCGCCAGACGCCGCTCACCCAGTGGCCGAACTTCTGCAAGAACGCGGAACGGTCTGAGCTTCGTGACTGGGAGATTTTCAGCCAGCATCCGCGGTTCATGGAGCTCTACCAGAAGGCAGCCATTTATCTGAAGACCACCGTCCCGAATCCAGAAGAGACGGAGTCCGTCACCTGGCAGTGCGCCCTCTGCAATGAAAAGAGCCTACAGGGGGCAATCCGGTGGGTCATCAAGATCCGCTGCGGCGCCACCGTGACTTTCGAGATCTTCCACTACAGTCAGGCGAAGTACCAGTACTTTGTGAACATCGCGGTTGCGCCGGACCTCGTCTATGAAGCCATCGACTCACAGAAGCCGGGACAGCAGTACCTCCCCTTTGCCAACCTGTGCCCCCCTCCCCGTCGCCAAC
>OLFY01003194.1_pt1 | contig 14092 bp, 13 predicted proteins | sample 1605611 | NCBI WGS metagenome assembly OLFY01 (sample SAMEA3888923, study PRJEB22519) | human gut metagenome | biome: human gut; feature: human-associated habitat; material: faeces | place: Denmark | collected 2011
CGTTGGTCTCGATAAAGCGGCGGCGGGGCTCCACCTGATCGCCCATCAGGATGGTAAAAGCTTCGTCAGCCTTTTCGGCATCCTCGATGGTGATCTGCACGATGACCCGGTTGTCCGGGTTCATGGTGGTCTCCCACAGCTGCTCGGGGTTCATCTCACCAAGGCCCTTGTAGCGGTTCACCTTTGCGCCGGGCATCTCCTGCGAGAGGATCGCCATTTCCGCGTCGTTGTAGGCGTACTTGATGGTGTTGCCCTTCTGCACCTTGAACAGGGGCGGCTGTGCCACATACACATGCCCCTGCTCAATGAGGGGGCGCATATAGCGGAAGAAGAAGGTCAGCATCAGGGTGCAGATGTGGGAGCCGTCCACGTCCGCATCGGCCATGATGAACACCTTGTCGTACCGCAGCTTGGAGATATCGAACTCGTCACCGATGCCGCAGCCCAGCGCCAGCACCACCGGCATCAGCTTGTCGTTGCCGTAAATTTTATCGGCGCGGGCCTTTTCCACGTTCAGCATCTTGCCCCACAGCGGCAAAATAGCCTGAATGGCAGAGTCGCGTCCCATCTTGGCAGAACCGCCTGCAGAGTCGCCCTCGACGATGAAAATTTCGGTGCGGCTGGGGTCTTTCTCGCGGCAGTCGGCCAGCTTGCCGGGCATCCGGCTGGTTTCCAGCGCGCTCTTGCGGCGCACCAGTTCGCGGGCCTTTTTGGCGGCGGCGCGAGCGCGGGCGGCCTGTGTGGCTTTTTCAAAAATGGCCTTTGCCACGCCGGGGTTCTCCTCAAAGAACTCCATCAGCTTGGAGTAGACCATGTTGGAAACGAGGGTACGAATTTCGGTATTGCCCAGCTTTGCCTTGGTCTGGCCTTCAAATTCGGCCTCCTGCAGCTTGACCGAGATAACGCAGATCAGACCCTCGCGCACGTCTGCGCCGGACAGATTCTCGTCCTTGTCCTTCAGCAGGCCGTGGCTGCGGCCGTAATCGTTGAACACGCGGGTCAGGCTGGCCTTGAAGCCCTCTTCGTGGGTACCGCCGTCCGGGGTGTTGACGTTGTTGGCAAAGCTCAGAAGCAGCTCGTTGTAGCTGGAATTGTACTGCAAAGCGATCTCCGCCACGCCGCGGTCGGTCTGCCCCTTGAGGTAGATGACATTGGGGTGCAGCACTTCCAGCTTGCGCTTTTCGCCCAGATAGGTGACAAAGCTCTTGATGCCGCCCTCGTAGCACATGACCTCGGAGCGGTAGCAGGGGTCGCCCTCCTGCCCATCCTCCAGCACGGGGGTGTACAGCTGACGCTCATCGGTCAGGGTGATCTTGACACCGGCATTCAGGAAGCTTTCCTCCCGCAGGCGCTTTTCCAGCGTGTCGAAGTCGTAGACGGTGGTATCCTTGAACATTTCCGGGTCGGGTTTGAAGGTGACCCGGGTGCCGGTGACGCCCTCGGCTACCGTGCCGATGCACTTGAGGTCGCCGTCCGGGTCGCCGCGCCGGAAGGTCTGCTCATACTCCTTGCCGTCGCGGCGCACATTGACAGTGAGCCACTCGGAGCAGGCGTTGACCACCGAAGCGCCCACGCCGTGCAGACCGCCGGCCACCTTGTAGCCGGAGTTCTCGCCGCCGAACTTGCCGCCGGCGTGCAGGATGGTGTACACCACGGTGACGGCGGGCAGACCGGTATCGGCCTGAATGTCCACGGGGATGCCGCGGCCGTTATCGGTGACCTGAATGATGTTATCTTTCAGGATCTTGACCTCGATGTGGTCGCAGTAACCCGCCAGCGCCTCATCAATGGCGTTGTCCACGATCTCGTACACCAGATGATGCAGACCGCGCTCACCGGTGGAGCCGATATACATACCCGGGCGCTTGCGCACCGCCTCCAGACCCTTCAGCACCTGGATCTCGCTGGCGTTATACTCGTGGTCGGTTACGGTATCGGCATTTGTACTGGTAATGATTTCTTCTGCCATATCCTTTCTCCCTTTTGTTCATTTTTGCGTTTGTTTTTTCAAATTATAGCAAAGCGGGAACCGGTACACCATGGTGTACTTTTTTCTCGCCGTTTTGTTGTGTTTTCACGCGCTGCCCGCAGCGGGCATTCCGGCTGGCACGGTGCGGCTTTCCGGGCAGTTCCGGGGCTTTCCCATCCCTCTTTTTTCTGTGGATCTTCCGCCCGTTTTCCGCAAATTTCACTCCACCATCTTTTGCGCTCTGCGGCGCATGGCGGCGCTGGACAGCTCCGAAAGATACACCGCATCCACCAGCCCTCCGTCTGCCAGCACATAGCACTGGGGCAGCTCGTCCGAAAGGCTGACCACCGCCCCGTTCTTCTGGGCGTAGTTCAAAAACTCCCGCCCCCGGGGGGAGGTGGTGGTGGTCTCAAGGTCAAAGATACCAATGATGTCACGGTCGTTCAGGACATAGTCCCGCCCCAGATGAATATACATACTGTATTTTCTCCCGTGTCTTTTGTTTGCATAAAGCCCACGAAAATGCAGCTTTTATGCGGTATCGCTTACAACATTTATCCATGCTGTCAAACCCGGTTCAGCACCCCGCCGTCCATGCGGTACACCTCGCCGTCGGTCTTTAAAAAGTCCGTGTCATCGCAGCTGGTCACAAAGGTCTGCTTTTCCTTCATGCAGGTGAGCAGATACTGCTTGCGCCCCTCGTCCAGCTCGCTCAGCACATCATCCAGCAGCAGTACCGGGTGCTCCCCGGTGATCTGCGCCGCCGCCGCGGCTTCGGCCATTTTCAGGCTCAGCACCACGCTGCGCTGCTGTCCCTGACTGGCATACACCCGGGCAGGCTGGTCGTCCAGCAGCAGCTCCAAGTCCTCGCGGTGGATGCCGCACAGGCTCTGCCCGGCGCGCAGCTCCTCCTCCTGCCGCTGACGCAGCAACTCGGCAAGCCCGCCCGGCGCAAACTGGGCGGCATAGCGGATGCTCATCCGTTCTGCCCCGTGGGAAAGCTCCGCGTAGTTGGCACAGGCGCGGGGAGCCAGCAGTTTCAGATACTCCCGCCGCCGCTGCTGCAGAGCCTCACCCTGCGCGGCAAGCTCGGTGTTGAGCACCTCCAGCAGGGTGCGCTTTTCCGCATAGGGGCGCTCCTGCCCGGTTGCAGAGTGGCGCAGCAGCGCATTTTTTTGCTGCAAAACCCGCACATAGCGGCGGTAGCTGGCCAGATACCCGGGGTACAGCTGACACAGCGCAGCGTCCAGAAACTTGCGCCGTCCTTCCGGTGCCCCCTTGACAAGGCTCAGGTGGCCGGGGTCGAACACTACCGCCGGAAAGCTGCCCGCCAGTGCCGCCGCCCGCTTGGGCGCTGCGCCGTTCACCGCCGCATAGCGGCCGGGCTTTGCGGCTTCCGGGGTGCCCACGGTCATGCGAATGTGGGCAGGTTCGGCGGGCTCACAGCCTTCCGGCCTATCCCGCTGGGTATCGGCTTCCAGCACCGCAAATGCTTCTCCCCGGCGCACAAGCTCGGCATCCTTGCCGCCCCGGAAGCTTTTGCCGCCGGTCAGCAGCCAGATGGCCTCTAAAAGGTTCGTCTTGCCCTGTCCGTTGTTGCCGCAGATGACGGTAAGCTCCCGGCCGGGCTCCAGCCGTGCCGCACAAATATTGCGATAGTTCTGTACTTCCAGCGAAAGCAGACGCATTTACTGACCCTGCCCGATCTCTACGCTCTGCCCGTCCAGCTCGATGACGTCTCCGGCGCGGCATTTCTTGCCCCGCATGGTGCACACCTCGCCGTTCACCTTCACGGCACCGCCCTGCACCAGCTCCTTGGCTTCGCCGCCGGTCTCGCACAGGCCGGCAAATTTGAGCAGGGCATCCAGCTTGATAAACTCGGTATGAATGAGAATCTTCTGCATAAAACGCGCTCCTTAGTCGTTTTTAAAGCGTACCGGCAGTACCAGATACAAAAAGTCGTTGCCCTCTACCGGCAGCACCTTCACCGGGCTCAACGGGCCGCTGATCTCCATGCGCACCTGCTCGGTGCGGGCGTTGCGCAACGCATCCAGCAGATAGCGGTTATTGAAGCCGATCTCTACCTCGTCGCCCTCGCAGGCGGCGCTGAACTCGTCTACCACACGGCCGAGGTTGGTCTGGCAGCGCACCACGACTTTACCCTCTGTAAAGGAGATGCGGAGGGGATTTTTTAAACGCTCTGTAATAATCAGAGAGGCACGCTCGATGGTGGAGATAAAGTCCTTGGTATCGATGGTCACACGGGTGCGGCTTCCGGCGGGGATGACGTTGCGGTAATTCAGGAATTCGCCCTCGATCAAACGGCTCATGATGGTGTAACCGGCGGTGGTGAACACCACATAGCGGCGGTTGGCACTGATGTGCACATCCTCCTCGTCATCGTTGGCCAGCAGATGGGACACCTCGGTCATGGTCTTGCTGGGCACGATGATGCGGATATCCTTCACGGCGGTGATGGGGCGCTCCACGATGGCCAGACGGTAGCCGTCCAGTGCTACAATAGTCAGCTTGTCCAGCTCGATCTCGAACAGCTCGCCGGTGTGGGCGGGTTTTTTCTCGTCCTGACTGACGGCGTACAGGGTGCGGTCGATCATATCCCGCAGCACGCCGGTCTTGATGGTCAGGGTCTGCTCCGCGCCGGTGTTGGGCAGATCCGGGAAATCGGTAGCCGGCATAGACTGGATCTCGAATTGTGCTACGCCGCTCTGGATGGTGGTCTTGCCGTTATCGGCCGCCACGATGCTGATCTGACCTGCCGGCATCCGGCTGATCATGCTGCTGAGCAGTTTTGCATTCAGCACGATCTCACCGGGTTCTTTGATGTTGGCTTCGATGGTGGTCACGATGCCCATTTCCAGATCGTAGCCGGTCAGGGTGAGCTGAAAACCCTCGGCCTTCAGCAGAATGCCCTCCAGCACCGGGATGGACGAGCGCATGGTGACAGCTTTGGAAACGCCGTCGATGGCTGCACTGAGCAGTGTTTTATCGCAGACGATGTTCAAAACAGTATCTCTCCTTTTTTCACACTTCCGGCTTGATCCCTGCCCTTTGGGCTGCTGCCGGAAGGCAGTAATATATTGAACTTGTTGTAGTAACCGTAGTAGGGGGTGGGGAAGATGTTGAAAACCCGGAAATGTCTTGTCGGGATGCGGGGCTTTGGCTTTCCACCGGGATGTGGAAGGCTCGTGAAGGAAATGTTGAAAGGTGGGGAACGGTGGTTCTTTCCACAGCCGATGTGAAGAACTGATGTTAAATGTTGAAAACTAAGTGGAAAGTGTGGAAAGCTTCGCCTTTTTGCCACAAGATATAGGCTTATTTTCCCCTTTTTGTTCCGTTTTCTCCCCATATTTTGGGGTTACACCCTGAAATGAGTATGACTTTTGCCCGGTTTTCCCCGGTTTAGGCCTTCACGTTCTTGATGATATCGCTCACGGTCTCCCGCAGGTGCTGGTCGTTCTTCATGTCCCGTTCCATGGTCTTGAGGGAGTAGACGATGGTAGAGTGGTCGCGGCCGGAAAATTCCCGCCCGATCTCCTCCATGCTCATGCCGGTGACCTCCCGCAGGATATAGATGGCCACGCGCCGGGCGGAAGCCACGTTGGCGTTGCGCTTGGTGCCCCGAATGTCGGCAGGGGACACGTTGAAGGTGCGGGACACCTCGCCAATGATCTTTTCGATGGTCACCGGCACCGGCTGGGTCTCGTTGAGGATATCCTTGATGGCGTTCTGCGCCACGCTGATCACCGGCTGGATGCCCTCCAGCATATAATAGGCGTTCAGCTTTTTCACTGCGCCCTCCAGCTGGCGGATGTTGTTTTTCAGGTGGTTGGCAATGAACTCTGCCACGTCCTCGGGCAGGTCCAGATGCAACAGCTCTGCCTTGCGCTTCACGATGGCAACCCGGGTCTCAAAATCCGGCGGCTGCACATCGGCGGTCAGACCCCACTCAAAGCGGGTGCGCAGACGCTCCTCCAGGCTCTTGATCTCCTTGGCGGGGCGATCGGAAGCGATAACGATCTGCTTGTGGGCGTCGTGCAGGGAGTTGAAGGTGTGGAAGAATTCTTCCTGCGTGGACTCCTTGCCCGCGATGAACTGGATATCGTCCACCAGCAAAAGGTCTGCCACGCGGTACTTCATGCGGAAGTCCTCGGTGCTGCCGGCGCGGATGGCGGCGATCAGCTCGTTGGTGAACTGCTCACAGGTGACATACATGATGACGAAATCGGGGTGGGTGCGCTTGATCTCGGTCTGAATGGCGGTCAGCAGATGGGTCTTGCCCAGACCGGAGCCGCCGTAGATGAACAGGGGATTATAGGCCCCGGAGGGGTTTGCCGCCACAGCCTGCGCAGCAGCAAACGCAAACTGGTTGGACGGCCCCTTGATGAAGTTTTCAAAGGTGAACTCGTAGTTGCCCTGCGGGGAGGCGGGGTTTGCCTCATACTGCTGGGCCAGCACTACTTCGTGGGGCGGGGTGCTGGGCACCACAAGGGTGATGTCCACATCAAAGCCCAGCACGGACTTGAAGGCCTCTTTGAGCAGGCCGAGGTACCGGTCGGTGACGATCTTGCAGATAAAATCGTTGCGCACCGACAGGGTGATATGGCTGGAGTCCTCAAAGCTGATGGGCTCCAACCCGTCGATATAGAGATTGTACGTTGGCTCGGCCATCTGCGCCTTGCAGTACATCTGGGCCGCTTCTAAAACGTCCTTGAAAGAATCCATAAAACATCCACTCCATTGAATCGGTCGAAGTTTTCAACAATGCTGCTGATACCATGTTAGTATACCACAAAAATCTCCCTGCGTCTATATTACTATAATGTAATTTATAATACATAAGATAAGCCCCCGCAGCGCCCTTGTGGAAACACGCCAAAAAGACCACAATATCTGGTAGAAAAAGTTTTCCACAGCAAAATGGTGAAAAAGTTGAAAAGCTTTTAACAGAAAAATCAGAAAAAAGTTTGCAGAAAACTGAAAAAAATGCTTGACAGAACGTCATACTATGCGATATACTGTTGAATTGCAAGCCTGTCCCCAATCTGGGACCGATCAAGACCCCATACCGGGGATAAGTTTTTACGGAGGATACAACCATGAAGAGAACTTTTCAGCCCAAGAAGCGTCAGCGCAAGGAAGTTCATGGCTTTCTGACCCGCATGAGCACCAAGAACGGCCGTAAGGTCATCAATGCTCGCCGTGCAAAGGGCCGCAAGAGCCTGACTGTCTGATCTCTGCCTTGCAGGTGAGATCCGGCGCAGAAATGAATATGCGCACAAAAGACCGCTGATATCCCATTGGCGGTCTTATTTTTTTACCCGTCAAAAGTTTTTTCGTAAAAATGCCCGGATGGGCTTTTAAACTGCAAAAATTTTTGATATACTGGCTAAAGAGTGCACCTATGTGCACCCGGACGAAAGGAGGTGCCGATGTTATGCGTTATCGTCCGATCCGCCGCAACAGCGAGTTTGGCCGTGTGTACGCCCGCGGCAAGTCCTATGTGAACCCGGCACTGGTACTGTATGTGCTCAAGACCCGGGGCCGCAACACCCGGGTGGGCCTGACCGCCACCAAAAAGATCGGCCACGCCGTGCAGCGCAACCGCGCCCGCCGCGTGATGAAAGCTGCGATTGACGAGCATCTGGATTACAATATCGGCGGCTACGATCTGATCTTCGTGGCCCGGGGCATGACCCCCAAACTGAAAAGCTGGCAGCTGAGCAGCGTTGTGGCAAAGCTGTTTGCACAGGCCGGTCTGCCGGATAAGGCAAAGCGCCCGGACGCAAAGCCGCCCGCCACCGTGCCCCCTGCCCGCAAGCAAAAGCCGGAGTCCCGCGTGTGAACCGGCTGCAAATGCTCTGCCGCAGGGCGCTGTGCGTGCCCATCCGCATCTACCAGTACACCCTCAGCCCATGGATCGGCCGCAGCTGCCGGTTTTCGCCCAGCTGCAGCAACTACACCATGCAGGCCATCCTGACCCACGGCTGTATCAAGGGCATCCTGCTGGGCGCATGGCGCATTGCGCGGTGCAATCCGCTGGGCAAGTGGGGCTACGACCCCGTGCCGCCGCCCGGCCGCTGGCAAAGCCCCGCCCGCAATTTACAGCCTGCAAAGCTGTTTGAAAAGCGGCACAGGGGATAAAGTTTTCGCTTCTTGTGACGCGCTGCACTGTGGGCGGCGTGTCCTACGATAAAAAATAATGCGTCCCGGGCCACAGCCGGGGCAGAATGGACAAAGGTATGAACTTCTTTTACATCCTGAGCGGTCCTCTCGGCTATGTCATGGAGTGGATCTACAAGCTGCTGCCGAACTACGGCTGGGACATCATCCTCTTCACCCTGCTCATCAACATCGTCAAGATCCCCCTGCAGACCAGCCAGCAGAAGAGCATGGCGAAAATGTCTGCTTTCCAGCCCATGATCGCGGAGATCCAGACCAAGTACAAGAACAAGCCCGAAAAGCAGCAGGCTGAGCTGATGAAGCTGCAGCAGGACTTTGGCTATAAGCCCACGGCCGGCTGCGTGCCCATGCTGCTGAATTTCCTTGTCATGTTCGGTGTTATCGGCGTGGTGTATAACCCGCTGGAGCGTATTTTCCACATCAGCGCCGCTGCACTTGCCAGCGCAGGCGAGGCACTGACCGCCGCCGGCATCTCCTTTACCGCCATCACCCGCGATACCAACATCATCGCCGAGGTGGTTGCCGGCAACAGCGGCGTGCTGGGCTGCTTTACCGCACAGCAAATCGCTACCATCACCGAGTTCAGCCAGCACATGAACTTCTTTGGCATCGACCTGACCCGCATCCCGAAGCTGGGGCTTTCTCTGGATCTCGTGCTGCCGCTGCTGTCGGTCATCACCATGTTCCTGTCCACCCATATCAGCATGAAGGCCTCCGGCCAGCAGATGCAGGGCAGCATGAAACTGACCATGTATATGATGCCGCTGATGTACCTGTTCTTCTGCTTTACCTACCCGCTGGCATTCTCTCTGTACTACGTCATTTCCAACATCGTCATGACCGCACAGACTCAGGTCATGCGCAAGTTCTACGACCCCGAGAAGATGCGCAAGGAAGTGGAAGCGGAGATCGCCGCCAAGCGCAAGCAGGAAAAGCGCGGTGTGAAGAACACCACCATCACGGTGACCGACCCCAAGACCGGCAAGAGCGTGGAAAAGAACCTTTCCGCCAGCGAGATGAACAAGCGCCGGCTGGAGTATGCCCGTCAGCTGGACGCCGAGCGCTACAAGGACGAGCGCACCGTGCCGCTGAGCGAGCTTGACAAGCAGGATAAACAGTAACAAGGGAGGTAAACGGTTATGATCCGTACACAGGAATCCACCGGCAAGACGGTGGACGAAGCCTTTGCCAAGGCCTGCGCCCTGCTGGGTGTGCAGGCTGAGGATGAGAATGTCAGCCGTGAAGTGCTGGAATATCCCCAGAAGACCGGTTTTCTGGGCTTAAAGACCACCCCCGCCAAGGTGCGCGTGAGCGTGGAACTGCCGGATGCCCCCGCCGCTGCACCCGCAAAGCCGGTGGAGGTTGTGGCAGAGCAGCCTGTTGAGACTGCCGCCCCCGTGCAGGAGACTGCCCCCGTGGCCGAGCAGGCCCCCGCTGTGGAAGAGCCTGCCGCTGAGCAGACCCCCGCTGCAGAGCAGACCGCCGAGACTGCCGAGGAGGCAGAAGAGGTGGAAGTGCCCATCGTCATCGAGGAGAACGCCAAGGTGAAGGCTGCCGTGGACTATCTGCGGGAGGTCATCACCCTGATGGGCGTGGAGAACGTGACCTTCAGCGCCGTGCAGAAGGGTGAGGCCACCATCATCCGTCTGGACGGTGAAAAGCTGGGTGCCCTCATCGGCCGCCGTGGCGAGACCATGGAGAGCCTGTCCTATCTGGCAAGCCTTGTGGCCAACCGTCTGGAAGGCGATTACATCAAGCTGGGTCTGGACGTTGCCGGCTACCGCGACAAGCGCGAGAGCGATCTGACCGCACTGGCACAGCGCATTGGCGCAAAGGTGCGCAAGACCGGCCGCAGCTTTGCCATGGAGCCCATGAACCCCTACGAGCGCCGCATCATCCACTCTGCCATCAGCAAGATGGAGGGTGTGCGCAGCGAGAGCAAGGGCGAGGGCCGTGACCGCCGTGTGGTCATCTACTCCACCGCACCGGATGCCCAGACCGAGAACACCTACGGCGAGCGCCGTGGCCGTGGCGGCCGCAGCAATGGCCGTCGCCCCGGCGGCAACCGCAACGGCGGTTATCGCGGCGAGCGCCGCAGTGAGAACGGCAACCGCAATGGCGGCTACCGCGGCAACCGCAGCGGTGCACCCCGCGGCCCGCGTCCGTCCAGCGTGCCGGAGCGCACCTACGCCCCCCGCGACGCTGAGAGCGCAGCACCCGTAGCACCCAAGCGCACCGAGCGCGTGGACGATTTTGCAGATTTCAGCTTCGGCAAGATCGAGCTGTAATAGCGAAAATATTTTTGAAGCAACAGGACCGGACAGCCCGCAGGCTGTCCGGTCTTGTGTTTTTAAAGTCATTCTTCTCAAAATTTGGAGAAACTGCCTGTTTTTTGCCGAAATTTTTCTCTCAAATGGCAATTGTAAAACAATTGGTCGAGGATTTATACTGTAGTCAAGGGCGTTCTGTTCGTGAAGAACAGACAGAATGATGAAAAGAGAGGTAATCGACTATGTCCCAGAACAAGATTTCCCGCCGCAGCTTCCTGCGTGGTGCAGGGGCAACCGCGACCATCGCAGCCGCCAGCTGCATGGCACCCTCTGCAGCCGCCTGTGACATCAAGTCCCTGTGGAGCATGGATCTGCAGATCCTTGCCACCAGCGACACCCACGGCAAGTTCGACCCTTGGGATTACGCCGCCAACAAGGCAGATGCTTCCGGCAGCGTGGCCCAGCAAGCGACCGCCATCAAGCAGTGCCGCACCCGGAACACGCTGGTGGTGGATGCAGGCGATACCATTCAGGCCAACTCCGCAGAGCTGTTCCTGAACGATGACCTGCATCCCATGATCGCTGCCATGAATGCCATCGGCTATGATATCTGGACCACCGGCAACCATGAGTACAACTACGGCATGGATGTGCTGAAAAAGGTCATGGGACAGCAGAAGGCCAAGGTGCTCACCGGCAACGTTTACGCACCGGACGGCACCCCGCTGGCCGACGGCTACACCATCATCAAAAAGGGCACCGTCAAGATCGGCGTCATTGGCATGGTCACCCCCAACATCATCCGCTGGGATGCCAAGAATCTGGAGGGCTGGAAGGTCACCAACCCTGTGGACGAGAGCCGCAGGATCATCGATAAGATCAAGGATCAGGTGGATGTGCTGATCGGCGTCATGCACATGGATACCGAGAACGAGTACGGCGTCTATGGCTCCGGCGTCACCGATCTGGCAAATGCCTGCCCCGAGTTCGACGTCATCGTGGGCGGCCACGGCCACAGGAGCATCCCCAACATGATGATCAACAACGTGCTGGTGGTGGAGAACAAGAACGCCGGTGCCACCCTGTCCGAGATCCACGTCTATCTGGAGCGCCAGCTGGACGGCAAGTGGAAGGTCGTGAACCGCACCTCGGAGAACCTGCAGATCAAGGAGTACGAACCCGATCCGGAGCTGACCGCTCTGCTGGCTCCCTACGACACCCGCGCCAAGGAAGACGCTGTCACCCCCATCGGCGAGCTGAAGGGCGGCGATCTGGCCCCCGAAAACGAGATCGACTGCCTGCCGCAGGCCATGGTGCAGGACACCGCTCTGCTGGACTTCATCAACGAAGTGCAGATGTACTACACCGGTGCGCAGGTCTCCGCAACGGCCCTGACCTCCATGACCTCCCAGATGCGCGCAGGCACCATCCGCAAGTGCGATATGGCCAGCATCTACACCTACCAGAACACCCTGTACAAGCTGCAGATGACTGGCGAGCAGCTGCGCCGCTTTATGGAGTGGTCCGCAGCCTTCTTCAAGACATGGAAGCCGGATGAAGTGACCATCGCCTTTGACCCCTCGGTGCGCTACTACCTGTACGATGCTTTTGAGGGCGTCAACTACGAGCTGGACGTCTCCAAGGAGCCGGGCCACCGCATCAAGAACCTCAAGTGGCCGAACGGCAAGGCCGTGAAGGACACCGACACCTTTGTTGTGGCAGTGAACAACTACCGTGCCACCACCCAGCTGCTGACGGCTGCGGACATCTTCCTGCCCGGTGAGGATCTGCCCAAGCTGCTGGAGATCGATGTGCGCGGCGATGTGGGCGGCATCCGCGAGCTGCTGGGCGAGTACATCCGCACCGTGAAGGGCGGCACCATCGAGCCGCACGTGAACAACAACTGGAAGATCGTGGGCAACAACTGGAAGGCCGCCGATCACCAGAAGGCTGTGCAGCTGCTGCGCGAAGGCAAGCTGGCCCTGAATGAGAATGCCGATGCACGCACGCTGCCCGGCAAGGCCATCACCACGGCAGAGATCGCCAAGTTCTAAAAATCAGGTTCCTGTAAAAAGGGGCTTTCCGTGTTGGGACGGAAAGTCCCTTTTTTGTGTGAGAAACGGGCGGATTTTCAACCGTTTCCCGGGAATTGGTTGAAAAAACAGTACCATTCCGCGGCATTTCGTGGTACAATGAAACTGTATTGGTCTCGCTGCTGTGGGCAGATGGGAGCAAGCGGCCAGATCGGGCGCGGAAAGGAAGCCAGAAAAAACCATGCAGGAAGCGACCATTGCAGCAATTGCAACAGCACCGGGTGCAGGCGGCATTGCCGTGGTGCGGCTCTCCGGTGCGGAGAGCTATCAGGTGGCGGCCCGGGTGTTCCACCCGGCAAACCCGGCAAAAAAAGTGGAAGAGGCCAAGGGCTACACCGCGCTGTTCGGGCATTTCGTGGACAGGGAAGAAGCCTTTGACGAGGGCGTCGCCCTGTTTTTCCGCGCGCCCCACAGCTATACCGGCGAGGATGTGGTGGAACTTTCCTGCCACGGCGGAAATGCGGTGGCGCGGCGGCTGGTGGAAGCCTGCCTTGCCGCCGGTGCGCAGCCTGCCGCCCCCGGCGAGTACACCCGCCGTGCCTTCCTGAACGGCAAGCTGGGGCTGACCCAGGCGGAAGCGGTCATGGACCTGATCTCGGCAGACGGGCGGCAGGGGGCAGCGCTGGCCAACGCCGCGCTGGGCGGTGCGCTGGCGAAAAAGATCAACGCCCAGAAAGCCCAGCTGACCGCCCTGCAGGCGCATCTGGCTGCTTGGGTGGACTTCCCGGAGGAGGATGTGCCGGAGCTGGACCCCGCCCACCTGCGCACCGTGCTGGGTGCCGTGCGGGAGGAGTTGGACGGCCTCATCCGCAGCTACGATGCCGGTGCGGTGCTGCGCGAGGGCGTGGACTGCGCCATCGTGGGACGCCCCAACGCGGGCAAGTCTACCTTGCTGAACCTGCTGGCAGGCTTCGACCGTGCCATCGTCACCCCGGTGGCGGGCACCACCCGCGACGTGGTGGAGCAGGCGGTGCAGCTGGGAGATATCCGGCTGAACCTTTTTGACACCGCCGGTCTGCGGGAGACAGAGGACGCCATCGAGGCCGAGGGCATCCGCCGCAGCTGGAAAAAGCTGGAAGAAGCTGGGCTGATCCTTGCTGTCTTTGACGGCTCCGAGCCGCCCAGCCGGGAGGACTTGGCGCTGGCGCAGCGCTGCGCCGGTCGCCCCGCCATCGCCCTTGTCAACAAGGAGGACAAGCCCACTCAGTTTGATGCAGAGCTCATCGCCCCCTATTTTGCCATGGTGCTGCCGGTCTGCTGCCGGGAAGAGGGGAGCCGCAAGGTCATCGCCGCTGCGGTGGCGCGGCTGCTGGGCACGGGCAGCATCGACCCCCACGCCGCCAGCCTGTCCGGGCAGCGGCAGCTTTCTGCTGCCCTCCGCGCCCGGGACGCCGTAGCCGGTGCACTGGATGCCGCCGCAGGCGGATTTGGGCTGGACGCCGTTTCGGTCTGCGTGGATGACGCGCTGGATGCCCTCTGCGACCTGACCGGCGAAAACGCCTCAGAAGCCGTCATCGAACAGGTGTTCGAGCGGTTCTGTGTGGGGAAATAAGGGCGGG
>OLFY01003195.1_pt1 | contig 14082 bp, 10 predicted proteins | sample 1605611 | NCBI WGS metagenome assembly OLFY01 (sample SAMEA3888923, study PRJEB22519) | human gut metagenome | biome: human gut; feature: human-associated habitat; material: faeces | place: Denmark | collected 2011
GCTGACGAAAGCGCCGACAGCCAAGGCGCTTGTGTATACGCTGGCGGAATATGTGAAGCCGTCACTGGATTATCGGTGCTTCTCGGAGCCGCGCTCGGGGCAGTACGGGCTGCTTGTGCGTCTGGACTGCGAGCCGGTTGCCATGACCGCGCCGTTTTCCGCAAACCGTGCCGATGTGGAAAAGCTCGCCGCGCAGCTGACCGTCCAGCAGAGGCCGCTTGCCGAGTTCCGGCTCCAGTTCCTCAGCGGCGAGATTCCCGGGGTTCTGGACAAAACAGGACGACGAGACGTAGGCGGCGTACCCTACGGTTTTTTGAAAATCATCCGGCTATGCGTAGGGGCCGATTAAGCACATCGGCCCCTTGGGAAGTTGCGAATTCACCGGAGATTTTCGTAAAATCAGGCTCATCTGCCGGGGCGATGTGCTCAATCGCCCCCTACGCGTTGTTTGGAAGGTTTTCCGTAGGAAGTGCGTTACGAAATTTTGCAATGTACCGAATTCTTCAGTGCTCTTCCCAGTCTAAGCTTCTGCCGACGGCCTTGTGCCAGCCGTGCAGGAGCTTTTCGCGTCTTACGGGCTCCATCGTGGGCTCGAACGTCACATCGCAGTGCCAGAGGCTCTGAAGCTCCTCGCAGCTTTTCCAGACCCCGACGGCAAGTCCTGCAAGATATGCCGCGCCGAGCGCCGTCGTCTCGCGGATGACGGGCCTTTTTACGGGCTTTGCGAGCATGTCCGCCTGGAACTGCATCAAAAAGCCGTCGCGGCTCGCTCCGCCGTCGACCCGGAGCTGCGAGAGCGTCACACCGGCGTCCTTTTCCATCGCGTCGACCAGATCATAGGACTGGTACGCAATCGACTCCTGCGCGGCTCTGATGATGTGCTCCGGTTTTGTGCCGCGTGTAAGCCCGACGAGTGCGCCTCTTGCATACATGTCCCAGTGCGGCGCGCCGAGTCCCGTAAAGGCAGGTACCAGATATACCCCGCCCGTGTCCGGCACCTTGGATGCAAAATATTCCGCGTCGCGCGCTTCTCTGATAAAGCGCAGCTCGTCGCGCAGCCACTGAATGACCGCGCCGCCGACAAAAATCGAGCCTTCGAGTGCATACTGCACCCTGCCGTCTAAGCCGACGGCAATCGTCGTCACCAGACCGTGCTCACTTTCCATGGCAGTCTCGCCCGTGTTCATGAGCAGAAAGCAGCCCGTGCCGTAGGTGTTTTTCGCATCGCCGGGTGTAAAGCAGCACTGACCGAACAGCGCCGCCTGCTGGTCGCCCGCAATGCCCGCGATCGGCACCTGCACGCCCTGAATGTTGCACGTGCCGTAGACCTCGGAGGAATTGCGCACCGCAGGCAGCATCGAGGCCGGAATCCCGAGCTCCTGCAAAAGCCGCTCGTCCCAGCAGAGGTTGTGGATATCATAGAGCATCGTTCGCGAGGCGTTTGTGTAGTCGGTGATATGTACCTTCCCGTCTGTAAGCTTCCAGACGAGCCAGGTGTCGACCGTGCCGAACAGAAGTTCTCCACGCTCGGCCTTTTCCTGCGCGCCGGGGACGTTGTCTAAAATCCATTTGATCTTCGTCGCAGAGAAATATGCATCAATGATCAGTCCCGTCTTTTTCTGGTAAACTTCTTCCAGTCCTTTTTTCTTCAGTCCATCCGCAATATCAGATGTTCTGCGGCACTGCCATACGATCGCATTGTAGATTGGTTCTCCCGTCTCTTTGTTCCACACGATGGAAGTCTCACGCTGGTTTGTGATACCGATCGCTGCAATATCGGAAGCCGCAGCTCCGATCATGTTCATCGCCTCCACCGAAACACCTAGCATCGATGACCATATTTCATTTGCGTCATGCTCCACCCAGCCCGGATTCGGGAAAAACTGACGGAACTCTTTCTGCGCCATCGAGCAGATCTCTCCTTTTTCATTGAATAAAATACAACGGTTACTTGTTGTTCCCGCATCTAATGCCATTACATATTTTGCCATGCCTGTTTCTCCTTTCAATTCTGCTGCAAAATGCTCCCCTGTTCTTTTGAACTTTTACCATTTGACTGCACCATAAATCAGACATAAAAATGGGAGATGACACATCGAAAATATACTGCTGCACCCCACAGCAGTATTCCTTTGAATCATCTCCACTCTCTGATTTCTACTCATTTATTCAATTATGTCTGAACTTTTGCTTCCATTGATGGAATCATTATAGCATATATGCATAAAAAAGCAATGTTTTACTGAGAATTTTTATATATTTTTATTGTGCAGATACTGATTTTCTGCCAGGTTCTCCAACACCTCTTCAAAGTCACTTCAATGTCACTTCAAAGTCAACTTCAAAGTCACTTCAATTAAATTTCATTTTACTTTGAAGTACAGTTCTATTCTTCCCATACCTGGTAAAATCGATTCTAATTGGTAAACTAATCGATTTTTCTCATCTTGTATTTTTTCATTAGTCCAGCACTTTTTTACTATAGAGAAATCCACCTCCAGACACAAGCAGAATGCCCGCCCCGATCACCGCAAACGCATAGATGCTGATGGAAAACGGAAGTGCTGCCATGATCGCAGTTGAAATCGGCATGAAGATCACCGCAACCGTAAAAATCGAGCTGAACACTCTTCCCAGCATGTGTTTTGGTACTTTTTTCTGCACCATTGAAAAAAAATGAATATTAAAAATCGTCAGGAAAAACTCAAAAATCAGATTTCCGGTTACTATGACCTCTGCCGGAAGTCCAAGCACTGCAAAAATTGTGATCGCGGCCAGTCCCACACCGCAGAGTGCCAGTGCGATCAGGATACTGTTGTATGAATTTTTAAATAATTTGTTTGCCAGAACTGCGCCTGCGATTGAGCCAGCCGCTCCCATCGTCAAAAGTGTCGCATAACTGGATGGATGCACGAACAGCTGATTCGAAAATGGCGCCAGATAGTTAAACGCCGCGATGAAAAAGTTTACCATTGAAGCGATGACCAGCAGAAAGAAAATCTCCTTTTCCTTTACAATAAAAATCATTCCCTCTTTGATGTCCCGCAAAATACTTTTGATGCTTGTGTTCCTTTTTTCTGTTGTAATATGTTTTTCTTCCTCCCGAATCGAAAAAAGAAGCAGAAAAGAAAGGAAAAATGTCACACTGTCAAGAATTAACGTCGGTTTTAAGCCAAATCTATCCACAAATAAAAATGCAAACAGCGGGGAAGAAATGCTCACAATCTGAGAGATCACTTCCAGCCGTGAATTAAAAGCTACCAGCCGGTCCTCCGCTACGACCGTCACCACGTAGGAACGAAACGATGTTCCTGAAAATGCGCTCATGATCGCAAGTGCCGCATTCACAGCGATTAATCCATAAAGCATGATATTATCGTTTCCGATAAACGCAAGTACGGCACACATGAGTCCACCGATAAAATCCGTTACAAGCAGTATTTGTCTTCGCTTAAAACGGTCTGCAACCGCCCCTCCGATTGGATTTAAAAATAAGGAAATCACGTTTTCAGCTAATTGATAGTATCCCATGTATTTTTGTCCGATACTTCCCAATCCTGCAATCCATGTGCTGTTTCCATAGTCATACATTATATTTCCAATCTTGTTTACTGCCCTGCTCGCCAATAACTTTGTCTCATTTTTCTTCATAAATAAAACCTCCATCTGAATTTAGATACATTGTAACTAATTTCAGGCAGAGGCTTTTCATTTTTTGCATATATGCAATTTTTAACGAACAAAACGCTCAAAATCTTTTTTATAATTATTTGCCAGATTTTCACTTCCAACCCATTCAAAGATCTGGATCGCGTTTTTCATTTCCTCAATCCCAGATTGTTTTTCTCCTTGCTTGTAGTGTAGAAGTCCTGACAAAAAAAGGTAGATCGTCCTCTTATAAAGATCCGTTTCATCATTTAATAAAGGCTCTATTTTTTCCATGTAAAATAAAGCAACTGTAAGCGCATCCCTGTGCAGACAGGTTTCCCAGATATTTAAAAGTGTAATCGTGACAAGATTTTTGTGTGAACCAATCTCCCAATAATAATCTTTTCTTTTCAAAATCTCCTGCCCCATTCTGTGTAGCAGTGGAATATCAATGAACAGATATAGATTACCGATTAAAATTAATTCATACATATTCCATTCTTCCGTCGTAAACAGATAATCGGTCACCTCGTCAATGTACTCTTCCGGAAATGGAACCGTTGCATCGCATTTGCAGATAAAGCTCTGAAGCAGGATCACATTTAGGTGATGGCGGTAAATATCCGGATGTTCTGAAAACTCCCACGCCTCTTCCGCCTGCATTTTCTGGAATCCCGCGATATTCCGCTCATATTCCAGTGGAATTAAGGCACTCATAAAACGGATCTGTTCCGTGCGCTGATAGTTGTTCACCGCATCCATAAATTCGCTGACTTCAATATGCATGTTTGAAAGTGCGATCAGGAATTTTTCCAGTGAGATATCGGATTCCCCGCGCTCAAATCGCGAAATCTGAGCTGCGGAAACCCGCTCATTTGAAATCTGTTTGAGGGAGATGTGTCTGTTTGTGCGCAGATTTTTAAATACCTGCCCTAAATGATCGTAATTTTGCAAATTTTATTCTGTTCCTTTCCAGAGATTTTGCAGCTATGTTTTCTATTCCATAACTGCCATCTTTGATAAGTTTTCTAGCTCGATTATAACAAGTATTTTATTTTGAGTACACCCTAACACATAAACGTTGAGAACACGCAACACCCCGGGCTGAAATCAGATACCTTGTAACTGATTTCAGCCCGGGGCAGTGAACTATCTTTTTATACTTCTAGAATAAACAGAACTCCCTCCTGTTTTCCAAACTCCTCAATGATCTGTTCATGTGAAACCGCTCTGGCAAAGTGTAACGTCATGGTTGCCGCCACTACCTTTTCACCATCTGAGTCTTTCTGCTTTGTTACCTGAATCTCATCTATGATACATGAAACTTCTCTTCCATAAGATAAAAATTTGCTTAATTCCCGAATTCCCGCAAATTCTACATAAATAGAAAACACTTTCACTGTCCGGCTCAGCAATTTATCCACTGAATGCAGAATGCGCATTGCACACCAGAGTGTGAAAAAGCCCACTATTGCTCCAGAATAAAATCCGGCTCCCAACGCAAGTCCCAGACAAGCACCTGCCCAAAGTCCAGCTGCAGTCGTCAGTCCTTTTACCTGATTCTGCTTTGTCACTAGAATAGTTCCTGCACCAAGAAAACTGATACCACTGATGACCTGCGCTGCAATTCTACTTGAATCTGGATCTCCCATATATATTTTGAGGTAAATTCCGGTCATCATTGCAATCTCCGCTCCCATACATACTACAATATAAGTACGAAATCCTGCTGGACGCCCTTTTTGCTCCCTCTCATATCCAAGGATTCCAGAAAACAGCATCCCAAGAATCATGCGGATAAGTATTTCCGTGATTGTCAGATTTTCCAATGCCGGTCATTCCTTTCTGTCTGACATCAGCCTTTTACTGCTCCGCTGACACCTTCTACATAATACTTCTGCGTACATAAGAATAAAATTGCTACCGGTATGGAGATAATAACCGCACCTGCTGCAAAGCTACAGAACCACTGATCAATATATTCCACATCTAACATCTGGTACAAGCCGACTGCAACTGTGTAATACTCCTGATTTGCACCACACAATACCTTTGCGAGCATAAAGTCTTTGAATGGTCCTGCAAAAGAAGTCAGCATCGTGTATACAACAACTGGTTTACTCAAAGGCATAATGATCTGTGTCAGGACCTGCCATTTGCTTGCTCCGTCTAATAGTGCCGCCTCATCAAGCGACATGGATATCGTATCAAAAAATCCTTTAGCTATATGATAACCGCAGCCTGCGCCTCCCGCATACACTGCAATCATTGCCACACGCAGCATTGGTCCGTCACTCCAGCCAAGCATTTTAATAATGTAATATACCGCGATCATCGACATAAATCCCGGAAACAGATGGATGATCATAGCTGCATTCATTAACGGTTTCCTTGCACGGAACCGCAGTCTTGAAAGAGTATATGCCACCGAAATCACAAAAAATGTGGATATGATACAGCTTACCGATGCTATGATAAATGTATTCCATACCATCTTGGGAAAATTAAATACGGAAAAATCGGTAAATAATTTTATATAGTTATCCAGTGTATAACGCGTCGGGAAAAAGGTGGAACTGTAAGATCCCTTTGTTCCGCGAAAACTTGTCAAAATAACCCATAATACAGGCAAAAGCCAGACGACTGCCAGAACAGCAAGAAATGCATGGGCTAAAATGACTTTTATTTTCTTGCCAGTTGAATATCTGTGAAATGTCCCTTTCATCGAAACGCCTCCTCATTCCTGTTTGAACCGCTAAATGTAAATGTTACAAGCGACACAATCGTCAATGTTACAAATGTCATAATACCAACGACTGCCCCTACATCAAAATACTGATTTTCGATTGTCAGTTTATACAGCCATGTGATCAACAGATCCGTCTTTCCTGCCGTAGAACCTACCGATCTTGGCAGACCTTCTGTCGTCAGGAAAATAACGTTGAAGTTATTTACATTTCCCGTAAAGGTCGTAATCAGATATGGTGTTGTGACAAAGAGCATGTATGGCAGTGTTATTTTCATAAAAGTCACAATAGGACCTGCCCCGTCCACTCTGGCAGCTTCATACAATTCTGTCGGGATATTCTGCAGAATACCCGTCACCTGAAGCAGTGTATACGGAACACCAACCCAGATATTGATTAAAATGACAACGACTCTCGCCCAAGTTGCGTCCGTAAAGAACGGCAGTGACTGTGTTGCTCCGATCAGTCCGAGATTACGAAGCAAGATATTCACAGCGCCTTCCGGCTGAAGCATGGACTTAATGATCAGCAATGTGACAAAATGCGGGATTGCAACCGTAAGGGCAAAGCAGAACCTCCACATTTTCTTTGCACGAATCTCTTTCCAGTTGATAAACAGTGCCAGGAGCATTCCCAGAATATAATTAGAAAAAGTCGCAACGACTGCCCACACCATTGTCCATCCAAGAACTGACCAGAATGTTTGTCCAAGGCTGCCACCAAAATCAAATATTTTTCGGAAGTTTTCAAGTCCGACCCAGTCAAATAAAACCAGCTTATTTCCTTCCACACTGTAATTCGTAAATGCCATACTAATCATAAAGACAAGTGGCAGGATTGTAAACATCAGTACGCCAAGTACTGGAAAAGCCAGTAGTGTGATATGCAGATTACCATTTAATAATTCTTTTAACTCCTGCTTTAACGTCAGGATCTGTTCTCCCTTTTTCGACTGACATTCCAGACGATATGCCTGTTTTAAAGAACTTTTGGCTATCAGGAAAAATACCAGAATCAGGGATAGTGTGACGATACCATACAATAAAATGATAAGGGAACGATCTCCATCCACATATTCATATAAACTTTTCGCTTCATTCCATACTTTCTGCTGTTCTACATCTCCCAACGTCCTGAATTTACTTAAATTGTAAAATCCTGTCTGCACCATATAAACGATCAGTAAAATTTCCGATGTCAGATAGAGAATCCCTTTTGCGATCTGTTTGTGTACCAGACATCCCACCCCAAAAACAATAGCCGAAAGACGCACGATGAAAGAACCGTTCTTTAATGCGTTCCGGGCAGTATATTCTGTATAAAACTCTTTTTTCTTTTTTCTGCTTTTCATCCTTTTGCAACCCCGCTCTTATTTCATAGATATATTTCGGAACATTAATTTACACCGGATGTATTGGAGCTTTCCTCTAATGTTTTTAATTTCTCCGCTGCATTTTCATGTGTCATAATGCCGTCTCTTAATTCATTACCAAAGCTTTCTGCCGCTGTCCAGAAATAAGACATCTCTGTGTAGTTCGCACGTGGCACGGCAATGTTTTCGACTGTCCAGGAATCTACTGCTACAACGGCATCTTTCTGGATCTCTGTATCGTTTACAAGCTCTTTATAGCATGGAACATATCCACGGGTTTCATAATGTAATTTCTGGCTGTCATAGCCACCAAGGTACATTGCAAGCTCAATCGCAACCTGCGGATAAGCAGTTGTGGATTTAACACCGATTGCTTTGGATGAAGTAAACGGTTTTAACTGTACTTCTTCTCCGTCAACTGTCATGGAAGGAAGCGGAGCAACGCCAAAGTTATCGCCTAAGATTTCTTCTGTCTGTGCTGCCTGCCAGGTTCCGCAGAAATATGCATTGACATTCCCCTCACGCATCATGGCAATCGCATCTTCCGGGGAAGAAACAACTAAATTCTCATTCTGTACCATATCGATCAGTGCATTGGTCATTGCAAGCGTTTCATCGTTATCAAGTACAATTCCTGCTTCACGCTCGTTACCTTCTTCTCCGAAGAAAGTTGCTCCTGCTCCAAGATAGAAGGAAGCCAGATAGAAACCATTGTTCAGTGGAATCGCTACTTTTCCTTTTTCTAACATTGTATCTAAAGATTTGATATCATCTTCTGAAAATACACTCTTATCGTAATACATAAAGTAAGTGTTTGTTGTCATTGGCACGCCGTAAACACCGTCATCATAAGTTAAGCTGTCTGCTAAGACGCTGGAGTAGTTCTCACGAATCGTATCAAGATACTTTCCGCCAAACTCGGTCAGACTGTTTGCCTGACAGAGATTTTCCAGACCGGTAGAAGAATAAATGAATACATCTGCTGCCGCATCAATATCCTGTGGAACTAATTTCTTTGCATCAGATTCTGTGCAAACACCATAGTTAAATGTAATATCCCAGTTTGGATGCAGTTCATTAAACTGGTCACACATGGTATTTAACCACTGTCCATATTCCGGATCCTGATCCTCTGACGGTGACCATACGGTCAGTGTACAGGTGATCGGTTCTTCCTCCTGTGCATCCTGCTCGGTTGCTTCACCCTGTTCTGTTTCAGAAACAGATGCATTTGCTGATGCAGTGTTCTCTTTTGCATCACTTCCTCCGCATGCGGTCATGGATACTACCATAGCTGCACATAACATTACACTTAATACTTTACGTTTCATACCTTTTCCTCCTGTTTTTCGTTTCCGAAATATTTTCGTTTTGTTTCGCTATGAATCATAGCATTTTTGAGATATCATGTCAATATATAATTCATTTTGTACATATTATTTTTCTTATTGCGTTTTTCTTTGTACAATGTTATGATATTTTCTGCGAAACATTTAAGAAACATTTTGTAAAACACTCTGTTTCGCCAGAAGGGAGTTTTCATATTTATGAAAAAAATAAATTTTCACACACACACCAACCGTTGCCGCCACGCAGACGGGATTGCAGCCGATTATGTCCAGTCTGCACTGTCTGCCGGTGTTACACAGCTCGGTTTTTCCGACCACGCCCCATTTCCCGATTATGATTTTGGAATGAGAATGCCTTACTGTGAATTATCTGAATATATCGAGGATATAAATGCATTGACGGTACAATACCGGACTGATATAATTTTATGGAAAGGATTAGAAATCGAATATCTCCCAGAATACCGGGATTACTATGAAGCACTTCTCACCCGTTCCGGGATGGATTATCTGCTTATGGGAGAACATTTCTATAAAAATGCATCTGGAAAAACCACGAATTATACCGATGCACTTTCTACAGACGAATTTCCTGTCTACGCACAAAATGTTGCTGACGGAATGAAAACCGGACTATTTTTGGCAGTCGCACATCCTGATATTTATATGGCTGATAATTTTGTCTGGGATGACAACTGTAAAAAAGCGGCTGACATTATCATTGATACGGCTGTCACTACCGGCACAGTGTTAGAATACAATGCCAACGGCTTCCGGCGCGAAAAAAAGTTTTATCCAGACGGAACCAGATATCAGTATCCGCACCCTGCTTTCTGGGAAATGGTCAAAGGCAGCGGTGCCCGCGTGATCGTTGGTTCGGACTGCCACAATCCATCACAGGTCTGGGATGTAGCAATTGAAAAAGCATATCAAAATTTATATGCACTTGGAATCCATCCGATAAGTAGTCTCTTTGATACATCTGACGTTCCATCTGCACTTTGCACAAAATCACACGACGAGGAACATTCATGAATATCAGAGATATTGCCAGATTGGCGAACGTGACACCGGGAACTGTTTCCAAAGTTTTAAACAATTATCCCGATATCAGCGAAGCTACAAGACAACACGTACTACAGATCATAAAAGAGAATCAGTACACCACAAAAAACGGCGGCAGAAAGTTCAAACAGGCTGTTACACCACGTATTGGACTTGTCTCGGAAAATGTTTACAACTGGGTTTCCGAGACAATGCAGAACCTGCTTTCCGAGCGCTTTCACAACGCCGACTATACTGTTTTATCCTTTCAGGATAATTATTTTTCACAAAATAAAAATGAAAAATTTCAGGAATTATTAACTTATATCGACCGACACCAGCTTACAGGTCTTATTTACTTCGGTGGAAACTTTGAAGATGTCCCTGCCGATTCCTTTGCCGCACTCAACTGCCCTGTTATCTTCGTCAATACTGTCCTACCACCAGATAACATGATGACCGCCACAACTTACTCAAGCGTCCAGGTCAACCACTATGAGACTGCTTACTGGCAGATGGAATCCCTGATCAAAAACGGCCACAGCCATATCTGTATGCTGATTTCTTCTAAGATCGATACCAGTGTGTACCGCCTCCGCTGGCAGGCATACGAAGATGCGCTGTCTTCCCATGGTCTTTCCACGGAATATCTTGCAGAAAGCGGCTATCAGTGCGAACGTGCTTACCGGGAGCTGACAGAAGTTCTTACTATGCACCCAGAAATCACTGCCATCTGCAGTATTTCAGATATCGTAACGCCTGCCGCGATCCGTGCAATCCATGATCTAGGAAAGATTCCCGGAAAAGATGTTCATATTATCAGCTTTGACGGCATGCCTTCCATGCACTATTGCATCCCTTCCATTTCTACTTTTATCCAGCCACGAGATGAAATGGCAGGCTATATTTATGATTTACTGCTTGGGCTGATTAGTGACGAGCGCCAGCACCAGCATATTACGTTTCAGACACGTTTTTCACCGGGAGAGTCTTAATGATTTTCTTCTCAAATCAGAATATTGCCATATCACTTTGATTGATTATAAAAAGGCAGGGAGAAAAGAAAATTTTTCATTTTCTTCTCTCCCCGCTTTTTTATAATAATATCCACATTTCTATGAATTCTCAATCTTTCACACTACTTTGATTGCATTTTCCTTTCCTAACTGGTCAAATTATCCCACTGCAATTTCCACTCTTTTTCCGCAGAACGCCACACCATATTTATAAATCACTTCTACCCCTGCTGCCCGCAGTTCCGTATCATATTGTTTTTCCTGAATCTGTTTTAGTGCAGTCTCTGACAACTGTTTCAGGCTCTCTTCTGTACCATTTTTTTCTGCTTTCAATTCAATAATAATACCCGGAAGACCTTTCTTTACCGGTTTCAACTGGATATCATAGCGTCCTTCGCCAGACTCCCTGTTCGATGTGACAAAAAAACCTCCCAGCAATGCACAAAGTCCCAGCATAAACCCATGATAAAAATTCTCTCCGGCTGTATCAAACAAGCTTGCCGATTCCATCAGCAATGTCTGTATCTGTGTCTTCAACTTTCTGTTATCTCCTGAAAAAATTGCTTCCTGCACTGCAATTGCAGTTGACTGCGGAATCATAGTTTCGAATTTCTGCAGGATTTCCTTGTGATACACAAGTGCTATCTCACGGTTTGGCAGTGCAACCTCACACATAAAATCCCCATTAAAGGATAATGTTGTTTTTACTGCTTTCAGATAACCTGTAACCAAAAGGAAACTGTAAATCGTTGACGGATTCTTTTTTATCTGTGGATAGATTACACCGGTATCGATATAAGTCGTAATTGTCTCCCCGTTTACCAGTGATGCCAGACGGTGATAGATTTCTTCATCTGCCTCTGCCAGAACCTCACCGATCACATCATTGCTTCCGGTAGATACCCAGAACGCCCGCGGTTCACATTCATTGCTGAAATAGTTCACAACTGACCACGGATTAAATATTTCTGTTTTTCCAAATCGATAGCCATCATACCATTCACAAATTTCATCATATTTATCGGATGCTCCATAATATGCTGCCATCTCTCGCACTTCATCCGGTGTGAAGCCAAAATAAGCACTGTATTTATGGTCTAAAACCGAATTAATGGACAGATTGTTCATTCCACTGAAAATACTTTCTTTTGCCACCCGCAGAATTCCGGTAAGAAAGCCGAATGCCAGATGCTTATTATCCTTAAATCCGCCCGAAAACAGGTTTCTCATAAACAGAGTGATTTCTTCATAATAACCTTTCATATATCCCTGCTGGATAGGCGTATCATACTCATCAATAATAATGACCGGAGCGATTCCATAATGTTTATGAAGCATTGCCGAAAGATCCGCCAATGCACTTGAGAGTTCTACTTCCGTCACATTTCCCTCCGCTAGCCTTGCATATTTCCGTTCATCATATTCATCACACCGGTCACTCGTCCGAAGTTCTTCGTGTCTCTGCGTCTCTTTTGCAAAAATATCCCTGACTGCGGAAAATGTCTCCTCCCAGGTATTAAATTTCACATCTTTAAACGTCAGGAAAATAACCGGATATTTGCCTTGATACGCCCGGTATTTCTGACCACATGCCCAAATTTTTTTATCCTGAAAATATACCGATGTATCCTGCTCTGTTTTTTCAAAAAAAGTCCGCAGCATATCCATATTCAGCGTTTTTCCAAATCTGCGTGGTCGTGTAAAAAGTGTTACCATCGGACGTTCATCAATGAAATCTTTTATCAGCATCGTCTTATCAACATAGTAATATTCCGCCTGTGCCAGCCGGAAATCTGACACACCGATTGGCAGAGGCATGCAGGATGATCTCTGATTTTTCCGGTAATAACCAGAGCGTATTCTTTTATCAGCTGGTTTTAATGCATCTGCAGGAATCTGCCAGTTGCGTCCCTGCCTCATGGCTCCCTTGATTCTTCCATTTCTGCAAAGTTCCGCTACTCTTCGCTCTGTGATGTTCCATTGTCTTGCAGCTTCTTTTACTGAAATCATTTTTATCATTTTGCACTTCCCCCACCATATTTATATATATAGTATATCCATATGTGCTTATTTCTGCAATATTTATCGGAATTATTCCGTATATTTCTCGATATTATTCCGAGTATTTTTTTGCATTATTCTGCTATTATCAGAACAAATAAAATACTTTTTTACTTTGCAGGCACAGAATTTTCTATAAAGTAAAAGGACATGGAAAATGAGATAACCTCATAAATCCATGTCCTTTTCTTTTATAGTTATGTGAACCTATTTACTTTTGCTAACATCAATTATGCAGCTCCAAATTTGTCCTGTTCTGCACCTATACATATTGTACGTATCCTACAATTCCACAATAAACTCTTCCACAAGTTTCGCACAATGCTCCGCCGCTTTTTTCTCAAAAGTAGGATAATCCATCTCCGCAGAATTATCTGCCTTATCAGAGATCGCACGCAGGATCACGAATGGGATTTCATTTAAGTATGCTGCCTGTCCGATCGCAGCCCCCTCCATCTCAGTGCAGAGTGGGTGGAAGTTCTCGACTAATTTGTCCTTCACTTCCTTATCACAGATAAACTGGTCGCCGCTTACGATCCTGCCGGAGAACACTTTCACTTCGGTGTTGACTTTCTCGCACACACTCTTTGCAAGGGATGCCATTCTCTCGTCCGCCGGAAAACTTAAAGTTCCAAGCTGTGGGATCTCGCCTAACGGATAACCGAATACACGGACATCCATGTCATGCTGAAGGACATCTGTGGAAACAACGATATCCCCGATATCGATCTGTGCGTCCAGAGAACCTGCGATACCGGTATTGATGATATGTGTCACGTCAAATAAATCTGCAAGGATCTGTGTGCAGATACCGGCATTTACTTTTCCGATACCGCATTTCATCA
>OLFY01003203.1_pt1 | contig 14031 bp, 11 predicted proteins | sample 1605611 | NCBI WGS metagenome assembly OLFY01 (sample SAMEA3888923, study PRJEB22519) | human gut metagenome | biome: human gut; feature: human-associated habitat; material: faeces | place: Denmark | collected 2011
AGCTGCCGGAGCGGTGCTTAAGCCGCAAGGCGGGAATTGTGCGGTGTTGCCATAACAAAAATGCGATCCTCACATTCAGCAAGGACCGCAGCGGGTTCAGCAATTATTTTGCAGTTTCAACGGTGTAGGTAAAGCCGTACTCTGCCTGCAGTTCCTTCACGGCGGGCTCCAGGTCCTCGATGAAGGTCGGGGAGTAAACGCTCTGGCCGTTATGGGCCTTCTTGTAATCTTCCAGCAGGGCGGTCAGCTTCTCCCAGCCTTCGTCTGCCTTTTCCTGAGAAACCTCTTTCGGGAAGTCGATGATAAATTCGCGGTGTTTGGGAATGCGTGCTTTCATGGTGATTCCTCCAGATAAATTGTTTGCGGCAAAGGCTGCACAGCTTGGTGCAGCGCTGCCTTATTGATTGAAGATGCGTTTTGCATTTTCAGCGGTCAAATCCAGGACGCTCTGGGCATCCATCTGCCAGATCTCGCCGATCTTGGCTGCCACATGGGCAATGTTCCGGCTGTCGTTGCGGGTGCCGCGCACCGGTTCGGGGGACATATAGGGGCAGTCGGTTTCCAGCACAGCCAGTTCGTGCGGCACCATGGCCAGCACCTTGGCCGCGCGCTTGGCTCCTTTATAAGTCACAGCGCCGCCAAATCCAAGGGCCATGCCCTGCGCCGTCAGCCAGGCGGCGTCCTCAGCGCTGCCGCTGTAACAGTGCAGCACCCCGCGGGGGCGGTACTGGCGCAGCAGCTCATACATTTCGGCGTGGGCTTCGCGGTCATGCACCGAAACCGGCAGGTCCAGCTCCTGCGCCAGCTGCAGCTGCGCTTCAAACAGGTCGTACTGTTCCTGTGCTGGCAGCGGCCAATGGTGGTCCAGCCCGATTTCCCCCACCGCGATCACAGCGGGGTCATCAAACAGGGGGCGCATGGCGGCAAGCTCGGCCCGCCAGTCCCCGTGGTAAGTGGCCACAGTGGCGGCGTCCTCCTCGCCAAGGCTTTCGGGGTGGATGCCCAGCGCGGCATGTACAAAAGGATATTTGTGGGCCAGTTCCAGCACCGCAGCGGCATCGCCGGAATGCGTTGCACATTCCAGCACGCCCACCACGCCGCCTTCCCCCAGCGCCCGCATCACTGCATCCCGGTCCGCATCAAACTGCCGGGACGAATAATGCGCGTGGGTATCGAAGATATTGGTCATAGCTTTGCCCTTACGTTGAATGAGGAATTCGCAATTAGAAATTGCCAAACATTGTTCTTAATTTCTCATTACTAATTTCTAATTCCTAATTTTCCTTTTTCTTCCCTGCTGCCGGCCTATTAACCAAATAGATCCCCCCGCACACCAGCACAAGGGCGGCGAGGTATTGCCATTCGAACAGGGGCTCGCCGTTCAGGATGGCGGAGAGCAGAACGTTCATGATCGGAATGATCAGGCCGAACACGGCAATGCGGGAAACAGGGTTGTTTTTCATCAGCAGTGCCCAGATCACATAACCGGCACCGGAGATAAATGCCAGGAAAAGCAGCACCGGCACAGCGCCAAAGCTTTGCGGGTGCAAGCTGCCGCCCAGAACAAGGCCGATGACCAGCAGCGCCGCACCGCCGACCCCAAGGTTCAGGCAGGAGACGGTGAACGAATCCACCTTTTGGGTCACGGCTTTGTTCCACGGCCCGGCCAGTGCAAAAATCACCGAAGCGATCAGCATATAGGCAACGCCCGCCGGGCTGCCGCTGCCGTGGTTGCCAAGAGTTGCCACCAACACACCGCTGAACCCCAGCGCACAGCCAATCGCTTTGCGCGGCGTCATGCGGTCGGCTTTTCCGTACAAAAAGTGTGCCAGGATAACCCCCATAAAGCTCTGGGTGCTGTTCAGAATGCCGCCCATAGCCCCGGTCAGCAGGGCAACGGCGGAATAATAAAAGGTATACTGTGCAGCAGTCTGCCACAGGCCCAGCCCGCAGCAGGAAAGCAGATTTTTGCCCTTTGGCATGGGCAGCGCCGCGCCCCCGGCATACACCAGCAGCGCGCTGAGCATAAAGCGGACACCGGCAAAGCACATGATGGAAGCGGTATCGGTGGCGTCAATAGCAAACAGCCGGTACCCCATTTTGATAAACGGAAACGCTGACCCCCACAGCACATTGCACACCACCGCCATGCCCACCGCAGCCGCCGGGTTGCCAAAAAAGGCATCCAAACGAGAGGGAGAGGAAGATTTTGTCATAATTTTTTTGGGGGAAGCGGGAGTTAATTAGGAACCAGCAACGCAGAATTAGCCATTTGAGTGTTCCAAACGCTTTCCCATTTTGTTTTATCTTCTGATACACTTTTCCTAATTTAGGTTATCTGGCAGTTTCAAATCTAATTGCTAATTCAAAACGGCCTTTGCGCCCCAAAAATTCCTAACTCCTACTTCCTAACTCCTACCTTCCTCAGTGTACTCTCGTTCCGGTGGGCACATTATCGCTGTAGAAAGCGATCTCGCAGCCGCCGTCAGCGGTGTCAGCGGCAACGATCATGCCCTCGCTGGTATACTTGCCCTTCATCATCGGGCGGGGTGCCAGGTTGGCCACAATGGCGATCTTTTTGCCGATCAGATCTTCCGGCTTATACCACTTGGCAATGCCGGACAGGATGCAGCGCTCGCGCTCGCCGTCAAACACGGTCAGGTGCAGCAGCTTCTTGCTTTCTTTCAGGTTTTCACAGGCGCGCACTTCGGCCACGCGCAGCTCCACCTTGCAGAAGTCGTCAAAGCTGATCTCCGGCTCATGGTCGGTGATTTCAGCAACGGCTTCCTCTTTCTTTTCCTCGGCCTTGGGGGCAGCGGCGGCTTCGGCAGCAGCCTTCTGCTTGGCGTCCTCGGCTTCCAGATACTCGATTTCCTTCTTCACGTCAATGCGCGGGAAGAGGGCTTCGCCCTTGTGCACATGGTATTCGGCCGGATGGTTTGCCAGGTCGGCATAGCTCAGGTCGCTCAAACCCAGCTGCTCGGCCATCTTGGGTGCGGTGTTGGGCAGGTAAGCCTGCATCAGCACGGTAACGGTGCGCAGGGCATCGCACAGGTTGTAAAGAACAGCTTCCAGGCGGGGCTTGGTTTCCTCGCTCTTGGCCAGCACCCAGGGGGCAGTCTCGTCAATATACTTGTTGGCGCGCTGCACAACCTCAAAAATAGCGATCAGTGCAGTGGGTACATCCAGAGCATCCATGGCGGCATCCACCTTGCCGGGCAGGGCGGCAGTCAGGCTTTTCAGCTCATCGTCCAGGGCATCGGCCTGGCCGTTGGCGCTCACAGCACCGCCAAAATACTTTTCGCACATAGCGACCGAACGGGACAGCAGGTTGCCCAGGTCGTTGGCCAGGTCGGTATTGATGCGGTTGATCAGGGCTTCATTGGTGAAAGCACCATCGTTGCCGAACGGAACTTCGCGTAACAGGAAGTAACGCACAGCGTCCACGCCGTAACGGTCGCACAGCTTGACGGGGTCTACCACGTTGCCCTTGGACTTGGACATTTTGCCGCCGTTCAGCAGCAGCCAGCCATGGCCAAACACCTTGGTGGGCAGGGGCAGATCCAGAGCCATCAGCATGGCAGGCCAGATGATGGTGTGGAAACGCAGAATCTCCTTGCCGACCATGTGGATGTCAGCGGGCCAGTACTTATCAAAGTCGTGGTAGGTATCGTTATCATAGCCCAGTGCGGTGATGTAGTTGGAAAGTGCATCGATCCACACATAGATGGTGTGCTTGGGGTCAAACGGAACCTGGATGCCCCAGGAAACGCTGGTACGGGATACACAGGTATCCTGCAGGCCCTGCTTGATGAAGGCGATCATCTCGTTTTTGCGGGTAGCGGGCTGGATGAAATCCGGGTGCTCGTCATAATATTTCAGCAGGCGGTCAGCGTATTTGCTGGTCTTGAAGAAGTAGGCTTCCTCCTCTGCCTCATAGACAGGGCCGCCGCAGTCGGGGCACTTGCCGTCTTTCAGCTGGGCTTCAGTCCAGAAGCTTTCGCACGGCTTGCAGTACATGCCCTTATAGGTGCTCTTGTAGATATCGCCCTGGTCATGCAGCTTGGTAAAGATCTTCTGCACACTCTTGACATGATAGTCATCGGTGGTACGGATAAAGCGGTCATAGCTGACGTCCATGGTCTTCCACAGGTCCTTGACGGTAGCCACAATGGCATCCACGTATTCCTTCGGCGTTACACCCTTGGCGGCGGCCTTATCCTGGATTTTCTGGCCGTGCTCGTCGGTGCCCGTCAGGAACATGACATCATAGCCCTGCATCCGCTTATAGCGTGCCAGTGCATCACAGGCCACGGTGGTATAGCTGTGGCCAATGTGCAGCTTATCGCTGGGGTAATAGATGGGTGTTGTGATGTAAAACTTTTTGTTTTCCATATTTATAATAACTCCTTCCCGGAATAAAAACGATAATGCGCAATTAGCAATCAGAAATGCGGAATTCGTAATTTGAGGTAAGGCTAACACCGCAGGCAGCTCTTAGGCCGGAGCCGAGCCGTTTTTTACGGAGCTTTTTCAACTCTCAGCCGCTCCGTTTTCCCTACCGCAAAAACTCCTAATTCCTACTTCCTAACTCCTAACTCAATCCTCAAATCCCACCGGCTCCACGCCGCAGGCGCGCATGGCGTGCTTGCAAAGAACCTCGGTGCTGTCGATGAAAAACGGTCCCAGGTGTTCGTCCCGCTTCACAAGGCTCAGTTCCGTGCAGCCAAGCACCGCCATATCGCACCCCTGGGCGTGCAGGTCATCCACCGCTGCGTTAAACAGCTGCATGTCTACGCGCTTGCCCTGCTTGATCTCATCATAGATGATGGACATGATACCCTTTTGGGCCTGTTCGCCGGGGGCGGCCCATTCCAGGCCGATATCCCGGCAGGCGATCTGATACGTTTCCGCCAGCAGGGTGCCGTCCGTTGCCAGAATACCCAGCTTATGGCACCCGGCCGCCTTGGCATCCGCCGCGGTCAGGCGCGGCATGTTCAGTACCGGTACCGGCAGGGCCGCGGCCAGGCGGTCATAAAAATAATGCGCGGTGTTGCAGGCAATGGCCAGCACGGTAGCACCGTAGCGCACCAGGCTGATGCCGTCCTGCTCCATCACATCAAAGGGGTCATCCTTGCTTTTGCCCACAATAAAGGCTGTGCGGTCCGGGGTGGACGCGCGCGAGGAGATGACGATATCAATGTGGTCCTGATCTTTCTGGGCGGGGGTATGGTCGGTGATCATCTGGTACAGGTAGCAGCTCGCCGCCGGGCCAAGGCCCCCCATAATTCCCAATACCGGGTGTATGGCTTTTGTTGTTTGTTCCGGCGTAATTTGCGCCATGCGCACCCCTCCCATCATAGATATTACTCATTATAAAGCGTTGGCGCAAATTATGCAAGCAAATCAAGCAAAATCCCGCCGGGAGCCATATGCGCAGCTCCCGGCGGGATTTTCAACTATTTATAGGGCAATACCGCATAATTCTAAGTGCCGATACGGCGAGCGAGGTGCGGCAGATGCTAAGCCAAAAGCGCAGATAATACTGGATGCTGCAAAGGTGAGCGCCGCCAGTGGCGGAAACAGCGAACCGAAGCAGGGGCAGCGGTCGCAGAGTGCGAGGGGCTTTTGCCCCCGAAGCACGATGCGGGTACCGCAACCCGACATTATCGAGCATTTTGGCAACGCAGATGCCGTGCCGCAGCCGCCGAAGCGGTGCTTAAGCCGCTAGGCGGGAATTGTGCGGTGTTGCCATAGAGAACGCACGGACGAAAAATATTCCGGAAATTCATGTACAAATGATGGAGAACGGCAACCGAACAACAGACAGCACAAAAGCACCCCCTGCACCAAAAGCACAATGCTTTCCGGTGCAGGGGGTGTTGTGGTTCAGTTCAGCCGGTCAGCCAAAACCATCAATCTTCGATCGTGATTTTGGTGATGACAGGCATCTGTTTGGGCTTGTTCCAGGTTTCAGGGCCGTAAGTGGGCTGGTTGGCAATGGCGTCCAGCACATCAAAACCGCTCTCCATTTCGCCAAAGGCGGCGTAACGGCCGTCCAGCTTGGCAGCATCCTTGTGAACAACAAAGAACTGCGTGCCGGCGGTATCAAAGTCATCATCGCGCGCCATAGAAAGGGCACCGCGGATATGCTTGAGCGGGTTGTTGACGCCATTTTCCGTAAACTCGCCCTTAATATGCCAATCACTGTCCGTCATGATGTCATTGTCCGGCGAACCGCCCTGAATGACATAATCCTTAACGATGCGGCACCAACACAAACCATCATAAAAACCGCTGCGTGCAGTTTTCACAAAGTTTGCCACGGTGAGGGGGGCATATTCCGGGTACAGCGTAAAAACCATAGTACCAAAGTCCCTGGTTTCAATCGTGCAACGCATTAGCCGACCTTCACATCCTTGAAGAACAGGTTGCCGGAAGCAGTCATGTAGAAACCGCTGATGTTGTCATGCATCAGGTAGTTGTTGGACTTGTAGTACAGGGGCAGAACAGCGTAATCGTTGGAAACGATAGCGTCAGCCTGCAGGGTCAGCTCAGCAGCCTTGGCCGGATCGTTCTCAGCCTTGACCTGATCAACCAGAGCGTCATAATCGGCGTTGGAATAGAACAGGTTGTTGGAAGAATCGCCGGTCTTGCACAGGGGCAGGAAGCTCATGGGGTTCACGTAGTCAGCGCTCCAGCCCATGGCAGCAACCTGATAGTTGCCTTTCTGAACGTCGTCATAGAAGATGCTCCACTCGTTGGAGGAAACTTCAACATTGATGTTCAGGTTGTTCTTCAGCATTTCAGCCATAGCTTCAACGACCTTCTTGACGGTGTCGTTGTCGTAGTAGCTCAGGGTCAGAGTGGGGAAGCCTTCGCCGTTGGGGTAGCCAGCCTCTGCCAAGGCAGCCTGGGCGCCCTCAACGTCAGCGGTAGCGGACAGGCCAAAGCTTTCGCGGCCTTCGGTGATATCCTTGCCATCAACAGAGTAGCCGGGGGCCAGGAAGCTGTAAGCGGGCTGTGCATCGACCTGCACAACGTTGTCGATGATGGACTGACGGTCGATGGCCAGGCAGATTGCCTTACGGACCAGAACGTTGTTCACAGGCTCGGCAGAGCAGTTGAAGTCATAGTAAACAGTGCCGTAGCTGGGGCTGGTCTGCACACCGGCATTCTCGGCCTTCAGGCGGGCAAAGTCAGAGGAAGGAATGCTGGCAACGCCGTCAACCTCGCCGGACTCGTAAGCGGTCAGAGCAGTTGCCTGATCCAGAACGTAGCGGAAGGTGACCTTCTGCAGGGAGACATTCTCAGCATCCCAGTAGTTCTCGTTCTTTTCCAGAATGACGTTTTCGTTCATGCTCATGCTGGCGATCTTGAAGGGGCCGTTGCAGATATAGGTATCTGCTTCGGTGGACCACTTGTCGCCGTTGGCTTCAACGGTGGCTTTCTGAACAGGGGAGAAGGTCCACATGCTCAGGATGTCGATGAAATAGGAGGTGGGCTGGACCAGGGTGATCTCCAGGGTCTTGTCGTCCAGAGCCTTCACGCCCAGGTCGTCAGCGGTGGCGGTGCCATCGTAATACTCCTGAGCATTCTTGATGTAATCGGTAGCCATGCTGACGTACTGTGCGGCGGTGGCCGGGGTCAGAACGCGCTGAATGGTGTAAACGTAATCTTCAGCGGTCAGGTCGCTGCCATCGCTCCACTTCAGGCCGTCGCGCAGGTGGAAGGTGTAGGTCAGGCCGTCGTCGCTGATATCCCAGCTTTCAGCGTTGCCGGGAACCAGGGTGCCGGTGCTGTCATAGGTAACAAGGCCTTCGAAGCAGTTGATCAGAACATACTGTGCGAAGGAGTTGTTGGTCACGCTCGGATCCAGGCCATCGGGAATGTTGCTCAGAACAAAGGTCAGTTCCTGGGCGGCATCACCGGTAGACTCGGAGGAAGCGGTGGTGGAAGTTGCTTCGCTGCTGGCAGCAGAAGAAACATCGGAGATGTTCTGGGGCTCATTGGAAGCGCCGCAGGCGCTGAGCAAGGAGACCGCCAGCGTGCCGGCAAGAGCGGCACTGATGACTTTCTTTTTCATGTGTATCCCCCTCGAAAAGAAAATAATGTATGTTTGCCGTTCCTTTGCACCGGCAGAGCGCAGCAAACCGGGCAGGGGAGCCAAAACGGAACAGCACCACCGTGTTGCATATCCCGCTTTGGCCGCCGGTACCCGTTTGCGGCAGGCTGCCGGAACAAGAAACGGAGAAACCAAAATAAAAAGGCTTAATACAGGTGGCAGGCCACAAAATGGCCGGGTGCGGCTTCCTTCATGGCCGGGGTCTGCTCGCTGCAAATGGGCTTTGCATAGGGGCAGCGGCCACAGAACCGGCAGCCGGGTTTCGGGTTGACCGGGCTGGGCAGATCGCCCTCCACACCGGCGCTCGCATGGGCGCGGGCCAGCTTGGGGTCCGCGATGGGAATGCAGCTCAGCAAGCCCTTGGTGTAGGGGTGCAGCGGGTTTTTGTAGATCTCTTCGGAATCGCTGCTTTCCACCAGCTGGCCCAGGTACATCACGCCGATATCATCCGAAACGTAACGCACCATCGAAAGGTCGTGGGCGATAAACAGGTAAGAGGTACCTTCGGCCTGTTGGTAGTCACGCAGCAGGTTGACGACCTGCGCCTGAATGGAAACGTCCAGTGCGGAGATGGGCTCATCACAGATGACCAGCGCGGGGTTCAGCACCAGGGCGCGGGCAATGCCGACGCGCTGGCGCTGGCCGCCGGAAAACTCGTGGGCATACCGTCCGGCGTGTTCTGCCGTCAGGCCAACGCGGTTCAGCATGGCAAAGACTTTTTCGTCAACTTCCTGCTTGCTTTTGCAAACATGGTGGGCTTTCAGCGGCTCGGCAATGATATCGCGCACCGTCATGCGGGCGTTCAGCGAAGCATACGGATCCTGGAAGATCATCTGCATGTTGCGGCGCACCGGCTGCATCTGGCGGGGCTTGAGGTGGGCGATATCCTGCCCGTTGAAGATGATCTTGCCCTGCGAAGGCTCATAAATGCGGATGATGGTGCGTGCGCAGCTGCTTTTGCCGCAGCCAGACTCGCCAACCAGGCCAAAGGTGCGGCCGCGGCGCAGCGTAAAGTTGACGTCATCTACTGCATGAACTTCCGCGTGCGGGCCGACAGAAAAGAATTTTGTCAGGTGCTCTACCTGAAGAATGGGCTGTTCCATTAGTGTGCCTTCCTTTCGGCTTCTGCCAGTTTTTCATGCAGAGGATTTCCCTCGGCCGGGGCGTCCGGCTGCAGCAGCCAGCAGCGTGCCTGACGGCTGCCAACCTGGACAAACGGCGGGCACTCGGCTGCGCAGATGTTGCGCGCAAACTGGCAGCGGGAAGCAAACGGGCAGCCCTTGGGGGGCTTGGTCATATCCGGCGGGCTGCCGGGGATGGACTGCAAGCGCTCGCTCTTATCCTTGGTCAGGCCGGGGATGGAGGCCAGCAGGCCCATGGTGTAGGGGTGCAGCGGGTTTTCAAACAGATCGTTGATCTCTGCTTCCTCCATCACAAGGCCGCCGTACAGAACAACAACGCGGTCGCACAGCTCAGCCACAACGCCCAGGTCATGGGTGATAAAGATGATGCTGGTGCCGTATTCCTCCTGCAGGGAGCGCATCTGTTTCAAAATCTGGTGCTGGATGGTCACATCCAGGGCGGTGGTGGGCTCGTCCGCAATCAACAGGTCGGGGTGGTTGGCCAGTGCCATGGCGATCATGACGCGCTGGCGCATACCGCCGGAAAATTCATGCGGGTAGGATTTCAGCCGCTTTTCGGCTTCGGGAATACGTACTTCGCGGAACAGCTCCAGCGTGGCAGCCTGCAGCTCGTCGCGCTTCATCTCCGGGTGGTGTACATGGATCATTTCGGCAACCTGTTTGCCAACGGGAATCAGCGGATTCAGGCTGGACATGGGGTCCTGAAACACCATGGCGATCTTCTGGCCGCGGATTTCGCGCATCTGCTTATCGCTGACTTTGGTCAGGTCGGTGCCTTCAAATTCAATTTTGCCGTTTTTAATGCGGGCAGTATCGGCCAGCAGGCGCAGGATGGACATGGAAGTAACGCTCTTGCCGCTGCCGGATTCACCGACAATACCAAGGATCTCGCCCTATGCACTTCAAAGCTGACGCCGCGCACAGCCTGCACTTCGCCGGAGGAAGTCATAAAGGAGGTTTTCAGATCCTCTACCTTCAAAATCGTCTCGCTCATTTTGCTCTCCTTACTTCTTCAGCTTCGGGTCCAGTGCATCACGCAAACCATCACCGACAAAGTTAAAGGCAAACATGATCACACAAATCATCAAAGCAGGGATCAACAGCTCGTGCGGGCTGGTGCGCAGGTTGGCAGATGCATCGTTGCACATGGTGCCAAGGCTGGCCAGCGGGGGCTGCAGGCCGATGCCCAAATAACCCAGGAAAGCCTCCATAAAGATGGCAGAGGGGATGAGCATGGTAATGGTAACAAGGATGGAGCCGAGCGCGTTGGGAATCAGGTGGTCAAACAGAATCGTTGTGGCAGAGGAACCAATGGTCTTGGCGGCAAGAACGAATTCCTGCTGCTTCAGGCTCAGGATCTGGCCGCGCACAACACGGGCCATATCCACCCAGTACACGCTGCCCAAGGCAACAATGATGCTCTGGATACCGGCACCCAGCACCTGCATGATCAGGATAACATACAGCGTCAGGGGAATGGTGGAGATAATATCCACAATACGCATCATGATCATATCCACGGTGCCGCCCAGGTAACCGGAAATACCGCCATACAGAATGCCGATGATGAGGTTGACGAACGCAGCCATCAAGGCAACCAGCATGGAAATGCGGGTGCCGTACATCAGGCGGGTCAGCACATCGCGGCCCAGGGCGTCAGTGCCAAGGATGTAGGATTTGTTCAACATCGTCTTGGACGGGTAGATGCTGCCGGTGGCTTCATCGGCAATGACATAGGGGCTGCCGCCGTAATACAGGGCAACCTCGGTGCCGTCGGCATCAAAGATGGTCATGGATTTATCGGATTCATCGCGCACCTTGCGCAACTGGCCGCTCAGTTTGCCGTCCGGGGTAACGGAGATGACTTTCAGAGCGGTGGTAATGTACAGGTAGTCGCCGTTGGGAATTTGGTAAACCTTCATGACCGGCGGAACGTTGACAACTTCCAGATTCTGCACGGAGTAATCATACGGGGTAAACAGGGGGCCGACCAATGCAAAAAGCATCAGGGCGATAATAATCACAAAACCGGCGATGGCCGTCGGCTTGCGGCGGAAACGGAACCAGACGTCACCTGCAAAGGTGCGGCTTTTGGACCAGATTTTTTCACGGTCGCTGTTATCGGTAGCAAGCGGTTCCCACTTGTTCTGTGCGGTTAAATCTGCCATAAGTGTTTTCACCTTTCCTCAACAATTACGCGTCAAACTTGATTCTGGGGTCGATCAGGCAGTAGAAAATATCGACCAAAAACACCATTGCCATCAGGAACGCAGCAAAGAAAATGGTAACGCCCATGATGGTGGTGTAGTCGCGCTGGGTCACGCTGTTTACAAAATAATAGCCAATGCCGGGAATGGCGAAGATCTTTTCTACAACAAAGCTGCCGGTCAAAAGGCCAGCCACCGTGGGGCCAAGCACCGTGATGACGGGGATCAGCGCATTGCGCAGGGCATGCTTGGTAACAACGGCGAACTCGGTCAGGCCCTTGGCGCGGGCGGTGCGGATGTAATCCTGGCCCATAACTTCCAGCAGGCTGGAGCGCATCAGGCGGGCCAGATAGCTGACGGAATAGCCGCCCATGGCGATGACGGGCAGGATGTAGCTCTTCCAGCTGTCCAGGCCGAAGGTAGGCAGTACGTTCAGCTTAAAGGAGAATACATAAATCAGCATGGAGGCGATCACGAAAGACGGAATGGTAACGCCGATGGTGGCAATGGCCATCAGCAGCATATCCTGCCATTTGCCGTTTTTCAGCGCCGCTAATATGCCCATGGGGATGGAGGTAAGCAGCACAAACACCAGGGTGACAAGGCCCAGCTTAGCGGATACCGGCGCACCAGTGGCAATAAAATCGTTGACGGTTTTGCCAGTATATTTATAGGAAGGGCCGAAATCGCCATGCAGCAGGTTGCCCAGATATTTGACAAACTGCACCGGCATGGGCTGGTCCAGGCCGTACTTGGCTTCCATGGCCTGGGTAACCTCTTCCGGCACGCCTTTGGTGTTGGTGAACGGGCCACCGGGAATGGAGTGCATCAGGGTGAAGGTGATCAGAATGATCATGAACATGGCAATGATCATGGTTCCGATGCGCTTCAGGATAAATTTAACCATTACGTTTTCCTTCTTTCGTGTACACGGCCGCCGCACAGGGAATGGCGCCCCGACGGCTGCTCTGTGGCCATAGTGTGCACATGCGTTGTTCCTGGCGGCGGTACAGACTGACAATCCAGCCGCCTTATAATTATCTTATTATATAGCGGCAGCATGCGGTTGTCATCGATTTTTATTCATATTTTTTTCACCTTTATAAAAATATCCGATTTGCATACAAAACAAACGGATATGGTGAGAAAATGTGTAGAATAAGACCACGGATTATGAGGGAAAAAGCGATGAACAAAGCAAATGTGTCCTTGTGATGAGAACAAAAAAAGAGAAAATATGGGAATGAATGCAGTATTGCCGACCCGGAAAGTTGGAAATTCCAGCGGGGCGGGCTTTGTATGGGTGGTTTAACGGCTTAAGGCAACACCGCACAATTCCCGCCTTGCGGCTTAAGCACCGCTCCGGCAGCTGCGGCACGGCATCTGCGTTGCCAAAATGCTCGATAAGACATCCAGTATTATCTGCGCTTTTGGCTTGGCATCTGCCGCACCTCGCTCGCCGTATCGGCACTTAGAATTATGCGGTATTGCCTTAACACTCTAGTGAATCGCTGTGATGGTTGAAACAAAGCGCAATGCTCTGCCACTGGAACGTGGGAAAGCGCTTCCGGCGCAAAATCGTGGGATCACTGCGGAATGGCAGGGGAACAAGCAGCGTACAGGGGGATGTGGTGGACTGTTACGTGCGGAAAAAGGAAAAGTGAGACGAATGGAGGCGGACGGAGAAGATACATAAGCCCAAAGAGACGCCCAACTCATCAAGTGAAACACGGCGCGGAAAAGCATAACGGCCACAGCGAGATGCCCGAACCACAGACCAAAACGCAAAAAGGCAATGGAAACGCAGCAAAATAGTAGAGGTGAGGAACAACAGAGCAAAATATCTGTCCTTGAATGGAATACACAAAATACAGGGAGTGGAAACGGCGTATGCAAGCCCGCCAAAACTGTATATATAACGCAAAAACCCGAATATATATACAGTTTAACGGTAAAGACTCCTCCGATGATAAAAGCGTAAAAATCGGCTATCCATGGCACAGGAAGCCAGGATGGCGGCAGGCGCTGCAAAGTCAAAAGGCGCAGAATCTTTCCCGATATGTCCTCTACGTAAAAACATTTTTGTTCTGCATCCCCGATTCCCGCACCTGTTCGGGGGGAGTTTTGGTATTTCCGTATCAGATAGAAAACAGCAGGCCTGTGCTGCGGCAGTACAGATTTGCGGGGCGTTCTGCTTTCCCTATACCGCAGGGGGGCTGCATATTGCAGAAAAATTACCGTTTCCCCGGTGCAGAATGGATGGCATATTCATTTATAGTGTGATAGAACGATTTCATCGAGTTAGTCAAGACTAATGTGGCAGCAAAGAGCAGCACCACGAAAGAATGGCTGCCGGAAACCATGCCGTAACCCACGGTCCACAGCAGAATGTTGAACACCGTCACAAAAGCGCTGGCACGAAGTGCAATGGTTATAAAGTTATAAGCAGCCTGAAGGCATTGCCGCACATGGTGCCGGGAGGGTTTTTAAGCGATTTAAGGAGATTTAGGGCAATACCGCATAATTCTAAGTGCCGATACGGCGAGCGAGGTGCGGC
>OLFY01003205.1_pt1 | contig 14019 bp, 10 predicted proteins | sample 1605611 | NCBI WGS metagenome assembly OLFY01 (sample SAMEA3888923, study PRJEB22519) | human gut metagenome | biome: human gut; feature: human-associated habitat; material: faeces | place: Denmark | collected 2011
CTCCCGTGTATATGTTCCGGGCCGCTGTGCGGCGGATGGCCTCTTCCGATTCGGCATGTGTATGTCCCCGGTTGATACGGGTTAAAGTACGGTCCAGCGTGCTCTCCAGGCCATATTCGATCATCACGAACTTCTTTTGGGATAAAGTGGAGAAATAATCCAATAGTGCGTCCGGCATGCAATCCGGCCGTGTTCCGACGATCAGTCCGACGACACCCGGACAGGCGAGTGCTTCTTCATATTTAGAAGTCAACGAATCCAGTTCGTCATACGTGTTTGTATAGGCTTGGAAATAGGCTAGATATTTCATCTCCGGATATTTGCGGGAGAAAAAGCGAACGCCTGCTTCCAGTTGTTCCGTTACACTTTTTTCTGTATGGCAATATTCCGGGCTGAACGTCTGATTGTTGCAGTAGGTACAACCGCCGAAACCTTTCGTCCCGTCGCGGTTCGGACAGGTAAAGCCGGCATTGATTGATATCTTTTGCACTTTATAAGGAAATACTTCCCGCAGGAAATCTCCGAATTCACGATATGGTTTGCTGTTTTCCATAAGGGCAAAGATAATAAATCCGCAAGAATGTAGTAACTTTGCAATCCGTTCTAACTGAAATATTAAGATAAAAATAGAATCATACATGAAACGATTAGGTTTTGGTGCTTTACTTTCGTTCTTGCTGGTTGGGAGCCTGGCAGCCCAGAATGGGAGCAAACGTGTCGATTTAAAAGAAATTACAGACGGTCAGTTCCGCCAGGTTACTAATATTGGAGAAATGCGTTCTATGCCTGATGGCGAGCATTATACGGCGATGAATGATGCTCGCAACATGATTATAAAGTATTCTTATCGTACTGGAAATCCGGTCGATACTTTATTCAATACAGAGAAAGCGCGTGAGTGTACGTTTGACAAGTTCGACGGATACACGATTAGCAGTACCGGACACCATATTCTTGTATGGCGCGATACGGAACCGATCTATCGCCGTTCATTCAAGGCGAATGTGTATGACTACGATGTGCGCCGTAATTATGTGAAACCGATTTCAGATTCGAAAGGCAAGCAGATGATTCCGACATTCTCGCCGGACGGGAGGATGGTCGCTTATGTAAGTGACAATAATATATGGATTCGTAAATTCGATTATGATACAGAGGTCCAGGTGACGAAAGACGGTGAAATGAATAAAATCCTGAATGGCATTACCGATTGGGTCTATGAAGAAGAGTTTGCCGTAACGAACCTGATGGCTTGGTCTCCGAACAGCGAGCAGCTGGCTTTTGTGCGTTTCGACGAATCGGAAGTTCCCGAATATTCGATGCAGATGTTCGGAGAGGGATTATATCCCGGCTATTATAATTATAAATATCCGAAGGCTGGTGAGAAGAATTCGAAAGTTACGTTGCATTCTTATGACGTGACGACGAAGGATACAAAAGAATTGAAAGTTCCGGTAGAAGCGGACAGCTATATTCCGCGGATTGTTTTTACGAATAATGACGATCAGTTGGCTGTGATGACCTTGAACCGTCATCAGAATGTTTTCAATATGTATTATGCGAATCCGAAAAGCGGTGTTTTTCGTTTGATCCTGCGTGATGAAAATAAGGCTTATGTCGATTCGGAATGGTTGAACTCCATCCATTTCTATGCGAACAGTTTCTCATATGTAAACGAACAGGATGGTTATGCGCATATTTATCTGTATTCTCCTACGGGTGTCATGCAGCGCCAGGTGACGAAGGGCAATTGGGATGTGACTGCGTTTCTGGGTTATGATGAAGCGACAAAGACGGTCTATTATGAATCGGCCGAAGAAAGTCCGATCCGGCGTGCTATATATAAAATCGATGCGAAAGGAGTAAAGACGAAACTTTCCACACAGGAAGGAACGAATAATGCCACATTCAGCGATAACTTCGCTTATTATGTAAATCAATATTCAAATGCAAATACGCCGGTTAAAATCACCGTAAACGAGACGAAGTCGAATAAAGTCCTGCGTGTCCTGCAGGATAATGCCCGTTTAGTCGATAAGCTGGCTGGCTATTCATATGCCGAGAAAGAGTTTATCAAAGTGCGTACAGCTTCCGATTATGAATTGAATGCATGGATCGTGAAGCCGGTCGATTTCGACGAGTCGAAAAAATATCCGGTTCTGATGTTCCAGTACAGTGGCCCGAACTCCCAGCAGGTATTGGATAAATATAGCTTTGACTGGGAACAATATCTGGCGGCTAACGGGATCATTACGGTTTGTGTGGACGGACGTGGTACAGGAGCCCGCGGAGAAGCCTTCCGTAAATGTACCTATCTGCGGATGGGGGAACTGGAATCCAAGGACCAGGTGGAAGCGGCACAGGCTTTAGGTAAATTGCCGTTTGTCGACAAGAGCCGCATGGCTATCTGGGGATGGAGCTTCGGCGGTTACAATACGCTGATGGCCATGAGTGTTGGCAATGGAACTTTCAAAGCCGGTATTGCTGTTGCACCTCCTACCGATTGGAAATATTACGATTCTGTCTATACGGAACGTTTCATGCGTACGCCAAAAGAAAATTTTGAAGGGTATGCCGCTACTTCACCGATCCGTCTGGCGAAGGATTTGCAGGGGAAGTTGTTGTTGATTCATGGCACAGCCGACGATAATGTGCATTTCCAGCAGACAATGGATTATGCTGAGAGCTTGGTACAAGCCGGTAAACAGTTTGAAATGCAGGTTTACAAAGACCGTAATCATAGTATTTACGGTGGAAACACCCGCTATCATCTGTATACCAGAATGTCTAACTTTTTATTTGATAATTTGTAACTTATAATGTCAGAACATTTGAGAAAGCCGGATTGGTTAAAAATCCGGCTGGGTGGGAACGAACAGTTCACACGAACAAAAAGCATCGTTGAATCCCACTGCCTGCATACGATCTGCACCAGCGGGAAATGTCCGAATATGGGAGAGTGCTGGAGCAGAGGGACGGCTACCTTTATGATTGCGGGAGATATCTGTACGCGTTCTTGCCGTTTCTGCAATACGTTGACTGGCAAGCCGCTCCCGTTGGACCCGAAGGAGCCTGCGAATGTGGCGGAAAGCATCCGACTGATGAATTTGAAACATGCGGTGATTACTTCTGTCGACCGGGATGATTTGCCTGATTTGGGTGCGCAGCATTGGGTGGATACGATCCGTACGATAAAAGCGGTTAATCCTGAAACGACAGTAGAGGTCTTAATCCCCGACTTTCAGGGACGGTTGGAACTGGTGGATAAAGTGGTGGCAGCCGCTCCCGAAATAATATCCCATAATATGGAAACCGTTCGCCGTATCAGTCCCGAAGTGCGTAGTGCCGCGAAGTACGAAGTGAGCCTCTCCGTGCTTGCGCGTATAGCTGCACAAGGCGTTGTTGCCAAGACCGGTATAATGGTAGGCCTAGGTGAAACAGTCGAGGAAGTTTGCGAATTGATGGATGACGTGCGGGCTGCCGGTGTCTCCGTCTTGACAATCGGGCAATACTTGCAGCCAAGCCGGAAAAATATTCCGGTAAAAGAATACGTTACGCCCGAACAGTTTGAGTCTTATAAATCAATTGCTTTACAAAAAGGGTTCAAAAAGGTGGAAAGCGCTCCACTGGTCCGTTCCTCTTATCACGCTGAAAAACACGTATGATGGCGAAAACATTTCTCTGTACAGTTTGTTATGTTATAAAGGGAAAAAAGGTGGAAAGGGTATGAACAAAGTGAAGAGGAGCCTGGATAATCAGGCTATAGGCTTAGTGCCACTGTTGCTGTTTATGTTTTTGGATAATTATTTTTCATATTTGTTATCCTTCATAATCGGCGTTACCTTTTGTTTCGTTTGTATTTTTTTGTTTCAGATACTGAGTAAGGATAAGGTTTATCAATTTTTGTTATTACCGGCTGCGACAACATTAGTTCTTTATTCGATTTTTCTTTGCCTTCGGCTTGAGCCGGTGTTGTTTATTTATTCTCCGTTGATAACAGAAGTCTTGTTGGTAGTGGTATTGGCGTTTTTAGGGTTTGCCAAGCGAACAATATTGCGGCGAATCCGGACGTCTCAGCATCCGACCTACAAGCGGACATTGATGCGTACTACGTTAAATGAATTCTTTTTTGTCGCCCAGCTGATCCAGAACCTTTATACATTGCATCTGTTTATTATTTTGGTATACAGTATTCTGCCCGAAACGATGCAGAGCGTGCGTATGGAGCGTTTTTTATACAGGGAGCTTGGGATCGTTATCGGAGTCTTTTTGATTCTATATGAACAGATAAGGATTTCGATGATGCAAGGTAGCCTTCGGAAAGAAATGTGGTTACCTGTTCTGAACGACGGTGGAAAGGTGATAGGTTGCATAGCTCGATCCGTAAGTCGTTCGTTACCAAAAAAGTATTATCATCCTGTCGTACGTGTGGCTGTTATTTATCAGGGAATGCTTTATCTGGTAAACAGAGGGAAGAAGTCTTTTGTATCTCCGGATACGATCGACTATCCGTTCTACAGCTATGTTTTGTTCCGTCATAGTATAGAAAGTACGGTACGTGAAACAATGGGTGGCTTGGGTGAAAAAGAAGATGTCATGCCCCGCTTCCTGATTCGGTACACATTTGAGAACGAAAAGGTGAAACATCTGGTGAACTTGTATGTGATGTGTGTGCGTTCAGAAAAGGTCATGGATCAGATCAAACAACCGAACGGAAAGCTCTGGACTTCCAAACAGATTGAAGAAAATCTGGGTTCGGGTGTTTTCAGCGAATATTTTGAACAGGAGTTTGCTTATTTGCAAAACACGGTCCTGCTGGCAGAAAATTTCTGTTGTGCTGGTTGTTAGAATCGATAAGGAGGTATGTCAGAACAAATTACTGTTTACTGAAAGATCGTGATGAAGATGTTTTGACACCTTCTTATCGGTTCCCCAATTCAATAACTTCCAAATCCTTGATCTGTTTCCCGTCTATAACGAAACGTACCAGAGTCCTTACCTGATGAAACCCGCTTTTACCGGCTGCTCCCGGATTTATATACAAACAATTCAAACTTCTGTCGAAAGCGACTTTCAGGATATGCGAATGTCCGGCAATGAAAAGATTAGGGCGGGTGTCGTACAGTTCTTTCCGGATAAGCGGGTTATAACGTCCGGGATAGCCTCCTATATGTGTCATCATCACGTTTACTTCTTCAACTTTGAAATGAGCGACCTGCGGATATTGCAGCCGAAGCGATTGCCCGTCGATGTTGCCATATACGGCACGAAGCGGTTTCAAGGCAGCCAGGCGTGCCGCCAGTGTGTCCGAACCGATATCTCCAGCATGCCAGATCTCGTCACATTCCGAGAAATATTCCATGTACTTGTCGTCCCACCAGGCGTGGGTATCTGAAAGAAGTCCTATTTTAAGCATAACAATTTCTTTTATCCCACAAAAGTATTTATATTTACCGACCGAAGATAATAATACGATGGAGAATTCACATAAATACTTTAAACGTGATATTAGCTGGTTGTCCTTCAACTATCGCGTTTTGCTGGAAGCGGAGGATGAAACGCTCCCTATCTATGAGCGTATCAAGTTCCTGTCGATCTATTCGTCCAATCTCGAAGAGTTTTACGAAATAAGGGTTGCCGAGCACCGGGGAGTAATCATGAAAAAGAACTTCACCGAAGAAAGCGGGGCGGAAGCCGAAGAGACGCTTGCCGAAATCACGGAAGAGGTGAACCGACAGCAGCGCGAATACTATCGCATATTCTCCAAAGTATTGCAGGAATTGAACCGGCAGGATATCTACCTGTATCAGGACAGCCGGCCGGAACCGTTTCATGAAGAATTCGTGCATAACTTTTTCAATGAAGAGGTGTTCCCTTTTCTCTCGCCGGTCATGATACAAGCGGGGGATATCCGTACGTTCATACGCGACCGTCGTCTTTATCTGGTGATCCGGATGGTGAAAAAGAGCAAGCGGATGGCGGAGCCGGATTATGTGCCGGACTATTATTATGCCCTGATGAAAATCCCGTATGCGAAAGTACCTCGTTTTATCGAATTGCCTACGCATGAAGGAAAACACTATATCATGTTTATCGACGATATTATCCGGGCCAATTTGTCCAGTATCTTCCCCGGCTATGTGGTGGAGAGTTGTTATAGTATCAAGATTTCACGGGATGCCGATATTTACCTGGATGACGAGAAAGGCGGGAATATCGTGGAAAACATTCGTAAGAAAGTGAAAAAGCGCAAGATCGGTGCCTTAAGCCGGTTTATGTATGACAGCAATATGCCCGATGATTTCTTGGCGTTTATATGCAATGCTTTTGGTATTACCACAGACGATCTGGTATTGGGAGGACGGTATAACAATTTGCAGGATCTGATCAAACTGCCGAATCCAAGAGGAAAAGAACTGGAGCAGCTGGTCCCGTCTCCCATGCGTGTGCCTTTTCTGGACGAGATGGGCTCTGTCTTCCGGGCGGTGAAAAAACGGGATATCCTGTTGCATTTCCCCTATCAGTCTTTCGACTACCTGATCCGCTTCTTGATGGAGGCGGCTTTTGATCCGAAAGTAGATGAGATCAAAATCACGCAATACCGGGTGGCGGAGAATTCGGCTGTTATCAACACGTTGATCAGCGCTGCTCAGAACGGGAAGAAGGTGACGGTCTTTGTGGAGTTGAAAGCCCGTTTCGACGAAGAAAACAATATGAGTACGGCCGAACGGATGGAGCAGGCGGGTATTCGCATCATCTATAGCATTCCCGGTCTGAAAGTACATGCAAAAGTGGCGGTTATTCTGCGGAAAGATACGGAAGACGGCTGCAAACGGCGGGATTTTGCCTATTTGAGTACCGGCAATTTCAATGAAAAAACGGCACGCATCTATTCCGATATGGCGTTGCTGACTTCGAATGCGGAATTGATAACCGATATAAACAAAGTGTTTGCGGTGCTGGAAGGGAAGCTGGCCGGACCGACATTCCGCCATCTGCTGGTCGCCCGCTTCAATATGGTGCCGGAACTGACTCGCATGATCCATCGGGAGATTGAGCACGTGAAGGCCGGACGTAAAGGACGCATCGTGTTGAAGATGAACGGACTGCATGACCAGAATATGATCAATGAATTGTATAACGCAAGCGAGAACGGGGTGGAAATCGATCTGATTGTCCGGGGAATTTGTTGCTTGGTTCCGAACCGTCCGTTCAGTGCGAATATCCGGGTGACCCGTATAGTGGATATGTTTCTGGAACATTCCCGCATCTGGTACTTCTATAATGACGGCGAGGAAGATTTGTTCCTGACTTCCGCCGATTGGATGCGCCGGAACTTGAATCGCCGTATAGAGACGGCTTTTCCGATTCTGAATGCGGAAATCAAGCAATGCATTATAGATATTCTGAAAATACAGTTGCAAGATAATGTGAAAGCCTGTCTGATCGACGAACATTTGCATAACAACTTCAAACGGGATGATAACCCGGTGAAAGTCCGGGCACAGTTGGCTATTTATGAATATCTGAAAAATAAAATGTAGCTGTTATGGATCTTCCTTCTCCGATCTTGAGTAAGGATAATTATGGCAAAAGTCGGTGGACACCTACGGCAACCGTAGCCGCTCGCCTATGGTAGGAGTAGATGCCCACCTATGGCAGCCATAGATGAGCACCTACGGCTACCATAGGAAAATATCTGTTGAAAGCCGTTAGAGTTCTCCCGGTCTTTCATCTTCGCCACTGCCACCGCTACTTGGAACCTTGCCGATGTAAAGGGGTGTATATATCAATGTACGGGGAGATTTCAGAAATGTGTTGTTGTTGCTGTAATACGTTTCGATCTCCAGCCGGTATGTCCCATCCGTAAGGCTGGCTGGGACGACCAGTATGACACGCCCCGGATCGTTGATCGTCAGCGAAGCGATCGTTGCCGCCACCGCGTCTGTTTCGACATTGACGAACTTGATGCTTCCGATGCCCGACCCGTCGGCGTTGAGGCTGCGGATCTTCTTGCCCGTGATGTCGATCGTGTTGCCCGGTGTCATGAATCCGTCCGTGCGTCCGGTGGCCGAGTCGGTCACCAGTCCGATGTATGCGCCGCCTGAGTCGAGCACGTTGCCTGAAAAGACGGGCAGTACCGTTTCCAGTTCCTTGCGGAAGCCAGTCGAGGGGTTGATGTTCACATACGGTTTGTGCTTGGTGCGGTCCACCACGCCGTCCGTCCCGATGAACGAGCCGGGCAGGGCCGGTGCGTAGAGCGTCGAGCCGGTGTTGACGGTGTTGCCCTGGCAGACCGATTCGATGATTTTCTTGTCATACAGGGTGATGACGCCGATGACTGTCTCGCGATTGTAGGCCGTTTCCTTCACGATGTCATCGGCGAGGTTGTCGACCGTCTTCGGAAGGAGGGTTTTCACTGTGGCGATGTAGTCGTTCGTCACGTCTTTTGTCAGAAGGTTTTCGGTGAGGTCGAAGAACCATTTGTAGCTTTTTGTAGCCATATTGTTTGTATTTATGTTGAAGGCAAACTTACCTTTTTATATTGGATTATGGCTTTGAATATCAATATATTTATTATGTTGTTCAACACGTAAGCGAAGTGGGAGGCGGTTGATAGGCGTGACATGTGGTCGGGCAGAGAGGCGTGACTGCTCCGTCCGGCCGGAATCCCCTGGAAAGTGTCTAATATATTTACACCGCTGTCAAATAATTAGACACTTCTGATGGCCTTGCATTGTTGCAAGGTGTTGTATATTATATAATTATGCGTATTGGCATGTTTTTTGCCCTTGTTTCAAGAGTCGTAACTTTAATTAGATGGTATCATGCTTGCACTTTATCTGAAAATCGCTTTCCGCAATATGTGGAAATACAAGACGCAGTCGCTGACCGGTATTTTCGGATTGGCCTTCGGACTTGCCTGTTTCGTCCCGGCGCTCTATTGGTTGCGTTATGAGACGTCGTATGATGGTTTCTATCCTGATGCTGATCGCATTTATCGTGTTTACTCGTTTGACAAACAGGCAGGCAAGACAAACGATATGGTGTCGGGCATTCTGGACCGGAAACTGCATGACCGGTTTCCTGCCATGCAGACCTCTACCGTCTTTTTTATCGATCAAAATGACTGCAAGACCGAAGGGACGCCCTACGTCCGATTGCTTACGCTTTTTACGGACAGCGCTTTTTTAGATGTTTTTCCGCAGACAATCGTGAGTGGCGACGCCTGGCATCCGTTGCAAGTCGCCAATAATATGATCCTGACGGAAACGGTTGCCGTACGTTTGTTCGGGGACGTGGAAAAGGCTATCGGACAGTCTGTAAAAAGTACAGGCTTGACTCAATATGATCCGCCTTATACCGTTACGGCAGTCATTAAAGATCCCCCAAGCAACACTAATTTGTCGTTTGAGGCTATTCTTTCCCATGAGCAGATAAAGATGCATAAGACCTTTGTGGATGAATCCGGGAAGGCGATATGGAATTTTGCCTCTTTGCAGATGTATGCGAAGTTGCCTCCTTATACGGATGTCGGTCGCCTTGCCGGTCAATTGCGTGATTATCCTTCGCGGTCACTGGCGAACGAGAATGTCGAAATACGGATGTTGCCGATAGGAGACGTACGCTACCGGCTGAAGGATGAGGCTCCGTTTACACTGAATTTCATACGTTTGTTCGTTGTCGCCGGAATGTTGTTGCTTTTCAGCGCCTTGTTTAACTTCCTGAATCTGCATCTTGATCTTTTTCGTCAACGCATGCGCGAGTTGCGTCTGAGGGCTGTGAATGGAGCGTCGGGCGGACAGCTTATCGGGCAAATGTTGTTTGAATTGACTTGTGCCATTCTTTTGGCTTTGCTTCCGGCCTGCTATTTGGTGGTGGCTGTCAATCCGGTCTTTTCCGGATTGCTGGGGATTTCGATGGAGATGCCGCGGGTATTAGGGCTTTTTGCCCTCTGCGGAGTAGGAGTGATGCTATTGGTACTCCTTGTCGGTTCTGTCCTTTTTTGGCGGTTAAGCCGGTTGGCTGTCCGGCCGCGGGCGGAAAGGAAGACGACCGGGCAATTGGGCTTGCAACGTGTTGCCGTTACCTTGCAATTGGCTGTCAGTATTCTATTTATTGTCGCTGCGTGGGTGGTGATGTTGCAAATGCGTTTCGTCAATCACAAGGATCTGGGGTTCGACCGCAATGGGATTGTCTATTTGTCCGGCATACAGCTTTTTATTAATGAGGATGTGCGGGTGGCCTTATTGAAGGAGTTGGCTTCGATCCCGCAAGTCGGGAATGTGACGGATACCTATTTTACGCCGAAGCACAGTGCGACTCCTTCTGACATAAAAACGGATATCGAGTGGCCGGGGAAGACGCAATCCGAAAAATCGGCATTCTGTGTCGTGCCGACCGACAGCCGGTTTGCCGAAACCTTCAAGGTCAACATGCTTCAAGGGGAGTGGTTGGGTGAAGGCGGAGAGCGTAAAGTCGTGCTCAACGAGGAAGCTGTCCGGGCGATGGGGCTTGAGGAGCCGGTGGGTACCATTATCCGCATGACATTGAATGAGCCGGAAGAATACCGGGTGGTCGGTGTTGTGAAGGATTTCCATCTCTTTTCGCTTCGTAGCCGCATTCTTCCAACGATCTTCTTCCCATCGGTTTATCCGACAAACAGTCTGTATGTCCGTGCTGTGCCGGGGCAGGAGCAAGAGGCGATCCGGCGGATAAACGCAGTGTTGCCCGAGATAGATGCTTCTTTTGTAGATGTTCATCCGGTACGGTTAAGCGAGATGTATGACCGTCTGAATTATTCGGAGCAAGCCGGCTTGAAGATGTTTTCCGTCCTGGCGATCGTTTGCCTGCTGATCTCGTTGTTCGGCATTTATGCCGTAGCCTCAGCCTCCACGCAGCGCCGGCGCAAGGAGGTTGCTGTCCGTAAGGTGGTGGGGGCCAGAGTGGGCGATATCATCCGCATGTTCTTCCGCGAATATACGGTGCAGGTGATGCTTGCCGGCGCGGTCGCGCTCCCGTTGGCTTACATCGTCATGAGCCGTTGGCTGCAAGGGTATGCCTACCGTACGGACATCCCCTGGTGGTTGTTGGCCGGCGTGATAACGGGAGTGGTCGCGGTGGTGCTCCTTACCGTGCTGGGGCAAGTGTTGAGGGCGGCCAACAGTAATCCGGCGGAGGTGGTGAAAAGCGAATAGTGTCTATCACAAGCGGCCGTCACGTCCCTAAACCTTCATTTCGAATGTCTTCACCTTCTCCGGCACATACCCTGTGCGGATGCGCCATTCCTGCGGGTAGAGGTTGTTGGCACGGTTGCCGAGATGTTTGGCGAAGCCGAGCGGGAAACCTTTATGACAGACCAGGACATAGCCTTTTTCGGTGCTGTCGGGGAGGAGAAGGGCTTCTTTTTTCAGATACCGGATGGCGTCCTCCCAATCGAGGTCGACCGTAGGAAAAGCCTCCCGGCGCAGGGCCGTGCTGAGTGCCAGCTCTTCGGCGGGGATGAAGTCCTTTCCTTTGGCTTCGCCCATGCAGATCCCGGCCGAAAGAATGCGCAGGTGCTCGCGGAGCAGGGGATACACGTCTCGGACGGGTTCGGGGAGCATCCAGAGGGTACTTCCGCTCCATTCGGGTGTGAAGGAGGTGGTGTCCAACAGATAGGCTCTGGCTGCTTCCGGGACGGCAGGAACTGTTTTTCCCTTTTCTTTTTTATTCTTGTTTTTGAACCGGATCTCCTCCGTCTCGCCGTCCGCTTTGCGCAGGGCGGCGAGGAAGAAACCTTCGCCCTTGGTCTTGTGCGGGAAAAAACGGTAGACCGGATGGTCGTATTTGAGCGGGCCGGTGATTTGCCATTCGTCCTTCACGGGGATGGGCAGTGCTTCGGCTCCCAATTCTTCCGTTATATAATGGATATTCTCTTCATCCTCCTCCATGTTGTAGGTGCAGGTACTGTAGATCAGCAGACCACCGGGCTTCAGTGCGTTCCAGACATCGTGGATGATGCGGCGTCCGCGTCCGGCACAGAGTTCGACGTTCGCGATACTCCATTCGCCTGTACTATCGGTATCTTTGCGGAACATGCCTTCGCCGGAACAGGGTACGTCGGCGACGATCACATCAAAGAAATGCGTAAGGCAGCCGATCTCTTTCGGATCATTGTTTGTCACGATGCAATTCGGATTTCCCCACTTGGCGATATTTTCCGCAAGTATATGACTCCGGCTACGGATCACTTCATTGCTGACCAGCAGGCTCCCTTCCGGCAGGCACGCCGCCAGATGGGTCGATTTACCTCCCGGAGCGGCACATAGGTCGAGACATCGGACAGGCGTTTTCACATGACTGCGGATCGCCTGTTCGAGAAACATGGACGACGCTTCCTGTACGTAGTAGGCGCCGGCATGGAAGAGCGGATCGAAGGTGAACGAAAGCCTTTCGGGCAGGTAATAGCCTGTCTCGCACCAGGCCACCCGTTCGCACGGCGCACCGGTCGTCGACGGAGCAGGAGTGCCTTTCTTCTCGTTGATACGGATACTGACAGGGACATCGGCCTGCAACGCCGCTTCGAAACTGTCGAACTCATTTCCCAGCAATGCGCGGGTACGTGTGATAAAATCTATCGGAAGTGCCATCTCTTTTCGCTTGTTTTCGGCAAAAATACTACTTTTGCGTAAGATTTAAGATTTATGATTTATGATTTATGGCCATGTCGCCTTTTTTATCATGGTCATAAATCATAAATCATAAATCATAAATCATAAATTCATGTCCGCTCTCTATCTCATCCCTGTCACGCTTGGCGACGTCGAACATCGCCGGGTCCTTCCCGAATACAACCGGGAGGTTATCCTTTCCATCCGTCATTTCATTGTCGAAAATGTACGTACGGCACGCCGTTTCCTGAAAAAGACAGAGCCTTCGATCGTGATTGACGATCTTGTCTTTTATGAATTGAACAAGCATACGTCGGCCGAAGCCGTTGCCGCTTATCTGGCTCCTTTGGCGGAAGGCGAGTCGGTCGGTGTGATCTCGGAGGCCGGCTGCCCGGCGGTTGCCGATCCGGGGGCAGATGTGGTGGCTATTGCACAGCGTAAAGGTTACAAGGTGGTTCCGCTGGTCGGCCCTTCTTCGATCCTGATGTCGGTGATGGGTTCCGGTTTTAACGGGCAGAGCTTTGCTTTTCATGGCTATCTGCCGATCGATGCTTCACAGCGTACGAATGCGATCAAGAAGCTGGAAGGGCGCATTTATTACCGGTTCCACATTTTTGATGGACGGCGGCGCAACAGCATCGTATTTCTACGGACCGCTGAAACCGGATCAGGCATAAACTCAGATGAAATATAAACTTGGGAGGAAACCGAAATGGAATTTGTAACGTTGAACAATGGCGTAAAAATGCCGCTGGAAGGCTTTGGTGTGTTCCAGGTGCCGGACGCTGCGGTTTGTGAGCAGGCAGTTTCCGATGCCATCGCCGCAGGCTATCGGCTGATCGATACCGCTGCCGCATACTTTAACGAAGAGGCAGTGGGTGCGGCAATTGCCAAAAGCGGTGTGCCTCGGGAAGAGCTGTTCATCACCACAAAGCTCTGGGTGCAGGACGCAAGCTATGAGGGTGCAAAGAAAGCCATCGATACTTCGCTGAAAAAGCTGGGACTGGATTATCTGGATCTGTATCTGATCCACCAGCCCATGGGAGACTATGTGGGCGCATATCGTGCCATGGAAGAGGCATACCATGCCGGAAAACTCCGTGCCATCGGTGTCAGCAACTTCTACCCGGCACGCCTGGCAGACCTGTGCGCCACTGTTTCGGTCATTCCGGCAGTGAACCAGGTGGAACTCCACCCGTTCTTCCAGCAGCCGGATGCGCTGAAACTGATGCAGGAATACGGCGTAACACCGGAGGCATGGGGACCTTTCGCAGAGGGGAATCACGGCATTTTCACCCATCCGGTACTGACCGCCATCGGCGAAAAGTACGGCAAAAGCCCGGCACAGGTGGCACTGCGCTGGAAT
>OLFY01003208.1_pt1 | contig 14012 bp, 17 predicted proteins | sample 1605611 | NCBI WGS metagenome assembly OLFY01 (sample SAMEA3888923, study PRJEB22519) | human gut metagenome | biome: human gut; feature: human-associated habitat; material: faeces | place: Denmark | collected 2011
CAGCTTCTTTTTTTGACACAAATTCAAATACTGCAAGGCTTTCATTCGCCCTGTTGCTTCTTTTCTTTATTGCAATATACATATTCTTTTTCTCCTTTTTTTAACTGTTTTTTTTATTATTTTTTCTTTTTTTCTTTCTCTTTTTTTTCTTCATCTACCGCCATCTTCAGCGCCAAAATTCCGCCTTCAATGTCATAACTTCCACCATTTTTCATTATTTTTTCATATAGCTCTTCAGCCGTCATAGTTACCGTCTTTACACGGTTTCTTTTTCTTGTGCTAGCATCTTTTCGGCGCTGAAGATTTCGTCTTAGTTGTTCATTTTTTATGCCTCTCTTTGCTGTCATTTTTGTCTTTTATCGACGGGCGGGAAAACCGCGGCCAATTTTGATAACTCCCCGGCTTTGCCGGAGTCGTTACTAGAATAAATGAAACCCCGCCCGCGTCTGGTACACGCGAGCATAGCTCGCGGTATCATAGTTTACGGCGAATCACAATCCTCGCATAAACAGAATGCACATATTCGCCCGTTTTTTCGTTGTAAAGAAAATTTCCTTTTTTAGGTTTTTCTTTTATGACCGGATTTCCGTTTGCCTTTCCTCCCGAAGCGCCTGTGTATGACATATCTTGCCGCATTTCGCGAAAGCTGTTATAAAAGCGCAAGTTTGGAATGCCGGCCTGTTCATCGGTGCTTGATTGAAGCATGCCAATAATCTCAAATTGTTCAGGATTGTATTTGTCCAAATATGTAATCGGAACTCCAAAAACTCCATTACAATACCTGTCTGACAAAGATTCTTGCGTATTTCCGTTTTCCGGCGATATGCCATCCATCACTTCCAGGCGAGAGCAATTCAGAGCTTCTTTCTGATGCAGATTCGTGCGTAGACAGTCCGCCTCTGCTCTGCTCTGCTCTGCTCTGCTCTGCTCTGCTCTGCTCTGCTCTGCTCTGCTCTCAAGATTTTATTCCTCTTTCACTTTATGTCAACAGTTTATATTTCACATTACAAATTTCGCAATCCATTTTTCTCAGTAGTCACTTCTTTAAAAATTTACGCACAATTTTTTTAATAATTTGAATATTTTGAGTAATATTATAAACAATGGCAAAAAGAAAACAAGTCGCTATTGTTAGCATATTAGACTGATTCAAACAAACTGCAGCTACAAGAAAACAACTCATTCCAATTACAATTTCTCTTTTATTATATTTGATTTCAATAACCTTATTAAGGTCAACTGCTCTATAAACCGCAATCACCAAAAAAGATACCGCAGTTGAAATGGATGCAGCATACAGCCCAATTTTCCCAATAAGAAAAATATTAATTAATGCATTGATTGCAGCACCGGCAACCGATGAATATCCTACCTGTTTTGTTCTTTTTAATGCAATATAGATTCCACTGTAAAAATTAACAAGACTATTAAAGAATATTCCAAAGTACAATATTGGCACCTGAAAAAAAGCAGTTCCATAATCGCCTTTAACCAGCACTTTAAAAATAATAGGGGTCACTGCTATCAAAGCTAACATAACTCCAATCAAAAACTTAAATAAACCAGAAAAGAGTTTTGTGTAATATTCAGCGGGATCCCCATCATCAGAAACTTTTGAAGCGGTTTCTGTCCACGCCAAATTAAAAATACCGTACGCAGTACTATATAACGAAGGTATTTTATTGGCAACAGCATAGATTCCATTTTCCGCCGCGCCCATAAAGTTAATGATAATCAAACGATCTGACAGGTTTACAACCCATAATGCAATAGAACTAGGAACAATAGGCATTGAAAAATCAAGCAGTTCCTTAAGCGCCTTTCTGGAAAACTCGTCCAGTTTAAAATAGGCAAGCATACCAGATACGAATACCATATAGAGATCTGAACTCAAGTAGCCTATTGTTAGAGATATAATCACCCCTTGAAGACCCAAATGAAATCCAATCAGCATAACGGCTGTTGCAGCAAGATTGACCGCTGAATAAACCACAACACTTACAGAATATTTAGCATTGTATCCTAAACCACGAACGATTTGCCCCAAAAGTGAATAAAGAGCTTCGCTTAAAAAAAGCAAACAAATTAAAACTGCCGATAATGAATCGATTTTGAATAGTCTCAAAATCAAATACACAATCGGATAACATACTACAGACGATATGCCAATATAAACCAGCGACCCTGTCACATAAAGCGTTTTATTTTCAGCGCTCTTCGATGCAAGTAAGTAACGAAATACTGCTTGCTGTATTTGCATGGTTACAACCGGAATCAATAAACTCGCAATGCTTAAAATCAGATCGTAATTTCCATATTCTTCTGTTGTTAAGTATGATGTTAACAGCGGCAACAACACAATTGCCAAAAATTTAGGAATTAGCTGTCCAATTCCAAGTATAACTGTATTTATAGCTAGTTCTTTATTTCTATCTACCATATTAACAAATGTTCCTTCTTATTTTACAATAAACACATCCTCAACATTCTTTCGTAGTGACATTGCATAGGAAAATTCATTTTTATAATATCCAGTTGCAACAAACAAAATAATACGCTCGTTCTCCGGAATGTTTTTGCAAATTTCCTTGAATTTTTTATTTTTCTTATAGTATTCGCCATTTTGGAGAATACAACTTCCAATTCCATAATAATGTAATGCCTCAACAAGAGCCATTGAAAACAGTCCGGCTTCAACATATACTTGATTTCTCTCAAACGTGTCATAAAACGCAGAGACATCTGCCGTAACAACAAGATAATTTGGTACCTCTTGCTGAAAACCAGTATTTCCTGCAATCAGTTCTCCTAGAGCATCATTTGTTGCCTTATCCTTATACAAATAAACTTTACTTGCTTGCCGATTACATGCAGTTGGAGCTTTTTGCGCGATTTTAATAGCTTTTTCCACATCTTCAATGTTAAGGGATTTACTTTCAAACTGCCGCATTGAATGTCGACTATAAAAAAACTCTGGAAAAGGCTTGTCTATATTACTCATTAGATTTGCTCGTGTATCATACTTGATGCCTGCTGTAAGACCATCAATCCGATATGTATCATATGTTTTCAGTTTTTCCACCATAGCAGAATTTTCATAGCCAAGTCCTTTTTGCATGTCAACATAAGCATTCAAGACAATAATTGCATCTTGAAATGGCATACCATCGGAAGGGTATCCCATTTTCAAGTATTGATCCATCATTTCAAAAAGCACTGCAATCTTTTGCTGTCCGAACCCTTTACGTGGTTCTGACAGTGACATACCCTTTTCAATCATATGGGTCTGACGCAGCATTTTCGATTCCTGTGCTGCTCTTGTAACAACTTTAGGATTATTATAATTCCATCTCCTATAATTACAGTAATCACACCAAAATTCATATATCATCGAAAATCTATCAATGATGAATTTAATTTTTTTCTTTAATTCAGGCATTTGTTACTCCTTTTTCTTGCAAGAAATTAACTACAATTTCCGTTGTTTTATACGCCTGTTGCTTCATATCCGAATGAATATTTTTCAACCTATTTTTATAAGCATCATGATTTGCTTCCAGTTGCCCAAACTTTGCAAATAATGTTTTCTCTGACAACTCATTCAAATCAATACAGTACTCACTCAAACCTATAGATTGCATAAATCCCTTCATTTTTTGCTCATACGATACTGATACAAATGGGATTCCCATTTTTGCTGAAAAAATATTACTATGATATCTCATACCGACTACAGCGTATAACTTGCCAATAACATATTGCTGAAAGTAAGTATCTCGTTCTTCTGAAAAAGCATCAATCATAAATGTATCAGAGTCTAACATGTAATCATTCATGACCTTTGTATCATTCAAGTTACCATATAACTGTGGAATAAAAACAACGCCATATCCTTCTTTGACTTTTTGAGTTATAAATGCCTTGAATGCTGTTGGAATCTGTTCTATTATCTTTTCATTTTTATGTACTGGATGCCACTTTAAATCCGTTATTGTGATGCCTATACATTTTTCGTGGTTCTCAATAAAATTTTTGAGTTCTGGATAGTTATTGTATTTTCTTTCGTTTTTATCAATATCAATATCATGCTGTAATGCTGAGTCCAACGCCTGTTCAACCTCAACACCCGGCAAAAAGTCCTTAACATATTTTACCGAAATAGGATCTCGTAAAACAATTCTTTCCGCACCAGAAATCACTTCTTTTCTTAGTTTATTTCTAGATGTGCAATTAAAAGGTCCCATTGATGGAGCATAAAAAATATATGGGATTCCCATTCGACGGATCAAATTCAGACGCCATAAATACAATTTTTCCGCTTTAAAATATGTATCGCCAATGGATGGACCTCCTGGTGCATGTAAAACAACATCTGCTTCTTTTAATGCACGAATAAATTTTCTTGCTTCTTTTGTAAATGCAAACTTTCCTTTAAACAACAGAACAATGAAAAATTCCAATTGCGCCATTCTCGATTCAAGCTTCGGAAAGCGATCAATTTGGATTACATTTTCCGGCATACCAGGATATGGTGTGAATCCATTATTAGAAATCGTAATCGTGGCTCCCGGATATTTTATAAGGAGTTCATCAACCATTGCTTTAACAGCAGCTTCATCTCCTCTATTTGCGTTATGTGAATGAATAACAAGTATATTCACAATATTACCTCCTCTATAGTCAACTGTCTTTTCTTTACTATCTATTGGATAAGGAATCTGACTCTGCCTCATATCCTCTCGTCATTTTGTTTCTCTTTTCTTAACAGTATGCATATAAACATCCAAAGCAAGAAAGTGACACTCAACTCTTCTGTAATCTGTAAAATAGTATCTTCAATAAGAATACATATTACAATGCCCAAAGCTAGAGCAATATATTGATTGCCTTCTTTACGGGCTTTTCGCAATCCAGCATGTACTGTACTAAAAAAGAACATGTAGTATACAACCGCTACAACAGCTCCTAATTCAAGAAATCTCTTAAGTAACCCACTCTCTGTGACAAATCCTCCCCAATTTGCCTTTGCTCTAGCACCTGTTGCAGCCGGTCCAATTCCGAATATCCAATTTGTCTTCTCCTTAAATTTTTCTATGGAATAAAGCCAGCAATCTATTCTACCCGTATTAGATGCGCTATTCTCAGACCAGTCAAAAATGGATTGTAGTCTATTCAAATAAAAAGCAATAGTCGAATTATTTCTACTCAAGGTAGTTCCCAAAATTGCTAACAACATTCCTATGATAAACATTATCAATATAACTTTAAAAACCTTTAAAAGATTCACTCTTCCGCCAATATAAACATAAATAACTATTGCACTTATGACAAACGCTACTAATGGCCCTCTTGATGAAGACATAAGCAACCCAACTACATTTATAATCAAACAAATTAGATTAAGTTTGCTTGTATTTGTATAAAAATCATAAAACGAAACTACTGAAATCATTGCCATTATTGTTCCAAATGTAAGGAATGACCCTGAAAATACCATTGCTCTTATCACACGCGAACCATTATACATTATTCCTAAATATTCATTTTGAATAATATATGAGCCAGAAAACACCTCGTATATGGCAAATATAGAGAGAACCACTCCAATAGTCTTGAATAGATTTAGTATTTTCCTAATTTCACAGTATTCCAATAAATACAGAATAGATGGTATCATCATCATAAAAAAAAACATACTGATAAAAAGCAAGATTTCTTTGGCTACTATTTTCAACATTTATTACTTGAATCAAAAATAATCCAATACAAAATATGTACAAAATCACACTGTCTTTTGCAGTTGTCTGTATTTTTCCCTTATTTACTAATAACCTCTTTCCGTAGCCTATCAATCCAATAAGTATTACGCAGAAAAAAAAATATTTAAAAAACATTCCAAACTTTGTATCCCAAAAATTAAAAGAACACAAATATATTATGCAATACAGAAGCAAACTTTCATTTATCTGTGTTTTTTTAATCATAAAATACCTCCAGTCAAATTTCATCTCTTTAAACAATAGAAAATATCCGTTATCCAAAATCTACTCCGGCCATAATATTTTATATATGGGAAAGCAAGGAAAGCCCGAATTACATTTTTGGTTTCTAATATATTTTTTCTTTTTTTATACACCACTAATTGCTCACTTAAAAAGCTTATATGTTTTTCATTTCGTATATTTTTTTTGCAAAAAAGAAGCATCCTTGAAATTATATCAATTTCGGTATTTAGTCCTTCCAGTCTATATTTTAGACTTCCTCCACCTCTACTAGATGCGTTCTTATCATGCCGTCTAAATTCTATAGTGTCTTCATTATATATATATGCAGTTTCAGACAAAACAGCTTTTCCCCATAAAAGGCAATCATGTGCATAATTTTCAAACCACACATCATCATAATTCTCTAGCAAACATCTACGAAAGCACATTGAACATCCAGGTCTTGCTGGTTTTATCCAACTTCCAATACGATTAATCTTTACCAATTGTCCATAAAATTTCTCAAAATTAACTTTTTGTGGATGTTCCCCATCATAAAATGGGTGAACATTAGATGCTAGCAGTTGAATTTCCGGGTGTGAATTCATTATTTCTGACATCACCTTAATTTTATCTAAATGCCATATATCATCTTGATCGCAGAGAAAGACTATATCTCCATGCGATTCTTTCATTGCATCGCTAAAATTCAAAGAATACCCTTTATTCTCTTTGTTTCTTACGACATTCCATTTGTCTAATTTGTTTGTTTGGATATACTCCTGCACATACTCATATGTTCCATCAGTGGATCTGTCATCGTAGATTAAAACCTCATCCGGTAACACTGTTTGATTTTTTATTGACTCAAGCTGTTCAGAAATATACTTTAATCCATTATATGTTGTCATCACTAATGAAATCATAGCATCCTCACTCTACTCCAGACTCAATAAAGCGTCGATAAAAAGCATCTCTCTTCTTATTTAAGTCTTCTTTATTATATTCTTTTGATTTTTCAAAATTCCGTTTTGCTTCTTCAATTTGCATTTTTGGTTTCATCATTTTTTCGAGTATGTCAGCAAGTCTAACATAATCAGCTTTTTCAAACAGGCAATCACTTGAAACCAATTCATAATTTCCGCCAACATTCGTGCATATCACCGGACATGCTCTACTCATTGCCTCAACGATAGATCTGCACAAACCTTCCATAAAACTAGGCTGCACATAAATATCGATTGAATCAAGCCATGAAAAAACTTCACTGTGCGGCTTCGCTCCCAAGATAGAAACACAATCTTCCAGATGCAATTCAGCGATTAACTTTTTCAGTTTATCTCCTGATCCATTTCCAATCATTTCATACTTGAAATTATTTAACCCTCTATTTTTTAACTCTCCCATGGCACGAATAACATACTCCTGCCCCTTCCAGCCAACATCCAAAAAAGCAGCTGTTCCTAGCACAATCCTGCCTGTATGCTTTTGTATTTTCAGAATACGATTTTCAAGCAATTTATCGTCTGAAGGCATAAGCTCAACATCAGAGCATCCCAACATTTCTCCTTTGCATGGATATCTTTTTTGTAAGGCTTCATTTGTCACATACACACCATACTTTACATTTTTCATTAATCTCTTATATTGTTTTTCTTTGAATCCTGCAACAAATTTTCCGTGCAAGCTATGATACCACAACGATTCCCATGCAAAACCAGTAACCTCAACCAAATACGGCTTATGATACTTTTGTGCGTATTTTAACGCCGTATTAGTATAGATATTTCCCAAGGATCGAATAATCACTTTGTCTGCTTTTTTCACTTCAGATTCAATGGTTCTTTTTACCAACATTCTCTTTTGACACGACAATGCATTTGAAAGAGGTCTATACATATCAGGGAGTGCCACACAGTGATTAATTGAGTTACCAATTTCATTAAATTTAATCCGCGCTTCTTCCTTTGTGTAAATTCGACTCTCTCTACGCAATACTACAGTTAACTCGTCACAGTATCCTTTATATCGGCTCCAAATCTGCGAATTAAAATTCGGGTCTGTATAAAGTGTTCCTTCTGAGTCATATTTCCACCTAGAGCCACCCTGTATAAACAATAAATTCATTACTGTTCCTCACATCAAACATTTTTTACTCGCTTATTTCAGTCAGCATTTTCATAGTTCTTTCCAGGCCTTGTTTAATATCATATCTAGCTGTCCAACCAAGTTTTTTCAGTTTAGAACCATCAAGTCTAGCCTTTGTTGCCTTACTGTATCCAGCTTTTTCGGTTTCGTCAGGCAATTCAAATACGACCTCTTTACCCGCAAAATCAGCAATAATCTTTGCAAGATCTTTCAGCATAATATCAGACGCTTCATCCGCAATGTTGTAGGCTTCACCACTTTCACCTTTCAGAATAACTGTTAAAAATCCTGCCACTGCATCTGCCACATAGGTGTAGGAATAGTACTGTGTTCCAGTACTCTTCAAAACAATGTTATCGCCGTCCACTGCCTTTTTAATAAACTGTGAAATAGCTTTTGTATCGGTCTTTAACATAGTCGGACCATAAGAGCGGGTAAATCTAGGAATAACGACATCCAAGTTTTCCTGTTTTTTATATGCCTGACATAGAGCTTCACCACAACGTTTACTCTCTGGATAACCAGCTCGCAATGTATTCGAATCAATGTAACCACAATACTTCTCGTCGAAGAATTCTACATCTCCTCTGTTTTCACCGTAAATTTCATTTGAGGATGCGAATGCAAAACGTTCTGCATGATGTTTTACCGCAAATTTCAGAAGATTATTTGTTCCGATAATATTTGCAGTCACAGTTCCAATCGGATCTGTTGCATATGCCACCGGATGCGTATTACTTGCGAGATGAACCACAAAATCTACCTGATCAGCCTTCTCCAATTCCAATGGCTCATTAATATCATGTGACACAAATTCAAAAAAAGGTGATGTCCAATACCTCTCAAATCGATTCTTTGCCTTTTCAAGATTCCGTCCCAATGCATATACCTTGCAATTCAATCCATGCAGGTTTTTTTCCATTAAAACATCAATCAAAAAGCTGCCAATCAAGCCACTAGCTCCGGTAATTAAGATACTTTTATTACTCAGCTTTTCCCACGGCAGATCCAAACCAGCTACATATTTAATGTCTTCTCTGTAAATTGAATTATCTATCATAGTCCTCTCCTTATTTCAGCCAGCTGTCTTTATCTGCCTTTAAGTAAGCCTTGAACATTTCAAGATCATCTTTGGTCGTCAATTTGATGTTCTTATCGGAGCCGGCTGCAAAGTAAAGGCGCTCTCCTAATTCAACCATCATTGTGTTCGTATAGGATGATCCATAAATACCGATTTCTTTTTCAAACGCTTCATGGTATTTACGATCCAGCAAATCAAATTTGTAAGCTTGCGGTGTGGAAACTCGACGTAGCGTTTCACGCGGAATATACTGCGTGGTCGTGGCTTCATTCTCCTTATCCACGACAAAAATCTGCTCATTGTACGGCATGGATGTCACAGCATTTCCATATTGCTTGCATTTACTAATAACATCTGTAAGAACAGACGGTTCAACAAGAGGGCGAATACCATCATGAATAATTACCGTATCATCCGGATTTGCCTTACCCTCCAGGCTATAAACACCGTTTCTAATAGACTCCTGACCCGTGCTTCCGCCTGAAACAACCCATTTTAATTTATCAATATTAAACTGTTTTGCATAAGCCCACAGAATGTCATGCCAACCGTCAATGCAAACTACTTCAATAGCATCAATTTGAGGATGCTTCTGAAAACTTTCTAACGTGTAAATAAGAATCGGCTTATCATATACATTAATGAACTGTTTGGGAATGTCTTGTCCCATACGATGTCCCGAACCGCCTGCGATAATAATTGCAATGTTTGCCATACTGCTTAATCTCCTTTTTACTTCACATTAAAAATACTTTTTAAAGAAACTACCATAACCATAAAATTCAAAACAAAATAGCCTATGGTAAACAAATCCATAATGTTAAAAAGCACCGCAATCAACATCAATACTTGAACAAATCCTGCTATAGATGTTAAATTCAGGGCAATCAGTTTAACGAAACCATATTCTGATTTATCTTTTACCGTCTTCATAGAACCTTGATCACCCAGTGTAGTAATTGCTTTATGCATTATGAAGCGTGGAAATATTACAAATATTCCAGATAATGCACCGAGAATAATATAGAAGTCCATCGGTAACTGAACAATACTTTGGAATAATCCAGGATTGTGTGCTGCTGCCACACCCCATCCAAAGAAGGATAAAACCATAGCGATGTAGCCGCTCATTGCATCATATACACTGCCCATCTTCGAAAATTGCTTTTTATATCTTGCAATGTTTCCATCTACTCCGTCTAGAAGATTCCACAGGAAAAACATTAACCATCCTGCAATCAGCATTGTCTTTGTGGTTCCAATACACATAAGTACAAATCCAATAATAATTGGAATGATAGAAATCAAAGAAACCGCATTTGGAGAAATATTTGTATATAAAAACGGAATGGTCAAGATATAAGACAAGGGCCTTCCAACATAAAAAGCGAAATAGTCATTTTTTGCAGACTTTCTCTTTTCAGGACTCATTGTTTTATTTTCAATATCTTTAGGTGTAATCATTTTAATTTTCTTCTCCGTTAAAATTTAAAAGTATTCTTCCGTCCCAGCCAATTCTGGTCTTTATCGCTCAGGTTCAGCGCAGTGCCATCTTCCAGCGTGTAACCCTCTGCACTCGCGTTGCTTGCTCGTTACTTTCGTTAATAGATATAGACGAGTGCCCGATCCACCTGCTAAAATAATGCCTTTCATAACATCTATTCCTCCGTCATTTATAATCTCTCAAACAGTTTCCCGTGTTCTTCTGAAACTCTCCGAGCGTTAAACCTACTATGCACATCTTCCATGCCCTGCGTCACCAATCTATTCTTCAATCCATCATCCTGATAGATTCGCAACACAGCTTTACTTGCTCCGGTAGCGTCATCCACTCCAACAAGCAGACCATTTTCTCCATCTCGGATTATATTAGGAATGGCATCCACCCGACTTGCCACAATCGGCTTGCCCGCCATCATATACTCAGGCAATGCCAGTCCGAAGCCTTCCCATCGACTCAGTAAACATGCGACATCAAAAAGCTCCACATAACTCATTGGATTATCAACCCAGCCTGTTATATGTAGGCTATCCGAAATACCGTTGGCTTTTGCATATTTTCTAATCTCGGCTTCCTGGTTTCCGTTGCCAACAATAATAAAATGTGCATTAGAGACTCTATCTTTCACTTGCCTTGCCATCTTAATAAAGACATCCGGTGCCTTTTGTGGACTCATTCGCCCAACCATGCCGACAACAAACGCATCTTCCGGTATACTCAGGTCTTTTCGTCTAACCGCACCATGCACTCCATTTTCATAGGCTTCGATGTCTACACCGTTAAAGATGACTTGCAGCTTATCCTCTTTACAAATCTTCTTGTCTAATGCCGATTGTTTCTCTGCATCAGAAATACAAATAATCTTATCGCAGAACGGTGCTGCAATTTTTTCTATCATTGTGTATATCGCTTTTTTCTTTGCCGAGCAGCGCATATTAAAAGCCCAGCCATGCGGATTATATACACAGTGATTTCTCAATCCTATATCCGCAACACGAGCAATAGCCCCCGCCTTGCTGGAATGAGCATAGACGATATTCGGGTTATATTTCTTTATCAGTGCTCTAACCTCTCTAATCGCCTTTAAGTCATTGCCACCAATGGCTCGCGTCATCTCGACTTGTTCAAAAGAATCAGCCAAACCTCTGTAGTCTTCTTCATGGAAATCCTGTGAGCAAACCAATATATTCTCGAACTTTTCTTTGTCCAAATACTTGAGAAGCATTCGGATGTAGCGATCCACGCCACCTGCGGCCTGCGCCACATGCAGTATTCTAATTTTATTCTTCCTCATCCCTCAAATACTCCTCGCCATTTTTCTTCCGCAAATCTATGTACACATCTGCTTTTCACAGATGGTATTTCTTTTTCCTCTTGCCGCTCACACGGCTAAGTGTTTTCTTATACTGTCGTATCCAATTATCCCAGCAATCATGTTTTCTACTCCATAAAACATCCGTTGAGTACACTCGTCTCTATTCCTCTATAACCGAAGTGATGATTTATACAGTCGAGCCCCGTATACCCTGCAATGACGTTTTTTCTAAGTGTTGGATTATTGAATCGAACCCTGTCGGTGCATGAGTTTTGTTAAAACCGTATATATCACCTGGCCAATTTCTCGCCATTCATTGTTCACTATGAACAAATCATTCACTCTCACCGCACAAAACATGTAATTATCATCACCATTCATGCTCTACTCAACAGCTGTTTTTTGAAGTAGAAATCATCTGTTTTTCTCTATTTTTCATGACTCAACAAACCGTTATGATGTTGGTGTCATTAGCGGGTTAGATAGTGTACTCAACAGCAGTTTCAGACGTTAATGATAAACTCATGGATTTTTGTTGTTTTCACCCGTTTTTCGCCATTTCCTCATAACTTCTGAAAAAGATGTGCCAATTTTGTGTCGCAGGGGTCAAAAGTTCAGCGTTTTGTATATATTTTTCGTGTTTTCAGTTCATGTAGCTGTGAAATATAACCAATTTTAGCGCCCCATATAGTGTGCAAAACAGGTTCTTTTCGACGATGCTACGTCAATACGGTTTGTTGAGTAGACATTTGTCGGTGCAGCAATCACCACGAAATCAGCATCACTGTATGCTTCCTTCGCATCCAACGTTGCGGTCAGATCCAGTTCCTTTTCTGCCAGATACTTTTCAATGTACTCATCCTGGATCGGAGACTTCTTATTGTTGATCAGCTCTACTTTCTCAGGAACGATATCCACAGCCGTTACCTTGTGGTGCTGACTAAGAAGCGTAGCAATGGAAAGACCAACATAACCCCCTGATGTCAAGATAGGGGCGAAAACTTTTTAGAAAAAATCGCAAAAAAATAAGCCCTACAAGGCTTTTAGTCAGTTCTGTGAACCGACCTGAGCCTTGTAGGGCTTTACTCGCTATTCTATTTTCAATGGTAGCTTATCGAATCCAATCCATCAATTTTCTTACGCCGCTTATCACACTGGCATAATCAATTTCTGCTGCATACGAGTATTTCTTCTGATATGCTCTCCACAGCACTCGAAGCTGTTCATCTGCTTCAATAATTTTTATAATCTCCTCGGCCTGCTCCTGCAGATGATCTGTTCCTCTCTTGTTACAAGTTGCCGCAAAAGCATCCTTCAAAACAGCCTTATTGACTTTATCTTCGTATGTATCAAGCAGCATCCGTATATCGTAAAAATCTCTCATTCGGGTGTTTAAGATGCCCCTCGCCAAAACTGTCTGCAACTTCTCGGCTAATATAGTTTCCAAATTATACGACCATAGACTGATAGAACGATCTTCCAGCAAGAGATCATAATTGAACTCGATTGCTCGTGGGGTAATCACGTCGCCCGTGGAAATGTCAATTTTCAAAGGCGTAATCAATCTTCCCACATTGGCGTTCATGGTAACGCGGATTCCCGGATACTCCATTTCATCCATGATATTGGAAACATCTTTAACCTCAAAAGAAACACCATCGTCAAGGTCAATATCTTTGACCTGATTGACAACTCGCAAGGCATCCTCCGCAGACAGATTTAGATTCTTCATGCTGGTGTCTATGTCCATCGTGGAACGGTGCGCAACACCAATCATTGCCGTAACTAGTATTCCGCCTTTGATAATGAAGTTATCCCGATATTCTGATTGTGCCAGTCTTTCCAGAAAACGCTCCATCATATAGATTCGCATGAGTGTCCTTGCGTCTGCATTGTTCTGTTTTGCAACGCTCTTGATACGCCCTTTTATCTGTTCAGGTGTAAATCCCATTTACAGTAGTACCTCCATATAATTTCGGATGA
>OLFY01003209.1_pt1 | contig 14007 bp, 10 predicted proteins | sample 1605611 | NCBI WGS metagenome assembly OLFY01 (sample SAMEA3888923, study PRJEB22519) | human gut metagenome | biome: human gut; feature: human-associated habitat; material: faeces | place: Denmark | collected 2011
CCGAAATTGCCGGTGACGGAACCGGTGTAATAACCCAGCGTTTTAAGGTTCTGCTGAAGGGTGCGGACGGCTTCCGAGTTGGTGCCGTATTTCAGCAGGCTGCTCGACGACGAGCCGGAACTGCCGCTTGACGACGAAGACGACGAGCTGCTCGAAGAGGAAGAGGACGACGAGCCGTTGACCGCTTCCGCAATTTTGGCCAGCGTCTTCGCGCCCGCAATGCCGTCGGCGGAAAGGCCGTTTTTGCGCTGGAAATTCATGACGGCGGCTTCAGTGATGCTGCCGTAATGGCCGCTGATCGTGCCGGAATACAGGCCGAGCGCGGTCAGGTTCTGTTGGAGCTTCATGACCTCGTCGCTGCGCGTGCCATAACGGAGGATGGAGCTGTCCGACACGGTGGAAGAGGAGGAAGAAGACGACGACGAGGAGGAAGACGAGCTGCCGGAGGAGGCGGTATAGGTGATGCCCGCCGCCTCATACAGCGCGGCGCGCGTGGCCTCGTTCACAATGCCGTTGTCCTCAAGCGCGTATTTCTTCTGGAATTTCTTGACTGCGGTTTCCGTCTTTTCGCCGTAGTGGCCGGTGATCCCCGCGCTGTAGAGCTTGAGCTGCTTGAGCGCGGTCTGGATCGTCGCGACCTCGTCCGCCTCGTCGCCGAGGCTGTAGTTCTGCGCAGAAGCACTCGCACAGACGCATACCATCAAAGCGGCGGAAAGCGCCGCAATCCATCTTTTGTTAGACGCACGAATCGACATACAGGCATGCGTCTCCTTTCATTTCAAGTATGTGACTATTTTATTACGAGTTGTAACATTTGTCAAGCGAATTTTAATAAAGTCGCGTTATAGCGAAATAAAAAGAAGCGGAATCGGGCTCAAAAAAGCGGAGAAGGCATGCTATAATAGAGCAAACGGAAGACGGAGGGCATGGATTGTGCTGGACATGGAAGGCATTTATCAGATGGTACACAACCAGACGACGATAAAGCGGGCGATTGACTACGTGCGCGAAGGGCGGATGCAGATGTATGGTGCATGCGGCTTTCGGCAGGGCTGACGCGCCTGCGCCAGCTCTGCTGCGATTCGTGGCTCTGTCTGGAAGATTACGCCGGCGCTTCGCGAGATTCTGAAAGCGTGAAATGCGCCGCGTCGATCAACCCGGCGCAGGCGAGCGGCTGCTGGCGCGCATACGGCGCGGCGGCCTGCCAGAGGACGAGCGCCGCGTCCTTGTATCCGGCCTGCGGGCGGCAAGCGTCGGCCAGCGCCAGCGCATGCAGCAGCAGCGCGGCAGGCGAGGGCAGTTCCGAATCCCAAACCGCGGGGATGCGCGGGAAGAACGCCGCCGCGTCCTGCGGGGTGTGCATCGGCATGCCGTTTGGGGCGATGAACAGATGCAGCGCCGCGCCCAGCAGACGCAGACCGCTTTCCCGGTAAGCATACAGCGCTTCGTCCTGCCCCAGCGTCAGCAGCGCCAGCGCCAGCGCCGCCCCCGCGCCGCAGGTGAGCTGGGCGTTGAGCGCGCTGACCGGGGAATACGACGGCGGCAGGGTGGGCGACAGCGCGGCAAGGTAGCCGACGGCGCGCTGAGCCGCCTGAATGTAGCGCGATTCGCCCAAGCGCCTGCCGCACAGCGCGAATACGGCCGCCGCCAGCGCGCAATCCTCGCTGAGGATGCAGGGCGCGGGGGTCGGCGGCGTTCGGGCGGCGCGTACGCGCTGGAGCTGGGGCATGACCCGGCGCAGAAAGGCCGCGTCCTCCGGGATGAGGGTTTTGGGGAGCGTCGGCGTTCGGGGCAGATCGGTCTGCCCCGCATCCTCAACCGGCGAAAAACGGCTGGGCGTGACTTTGGGCGGCGGGCCCGCGTATTGGCGGCGCAGCCCCAGCAGGCGGCAGACGCGCAGGCCGTCCTCCCCGCCGAGCGCGGCGCAGACCTGCTCCGGCGTGAAGGTGCAGCTCTCCCTGTCGTAGGTGAGGCAGGGGTTCAGCGCGCCGCCCGGCGCAAAGCAGGCGGAGAGCAGAAAATCCAGCGTGCGGACGGCCTCGGCGCGGCGGCCGCTTTCCAGCAGCGTCAGCGCCAGCAGAGCGTTGAGCGCCAGCGGTTTTTCCGGCACGAAGACGCGCCAATCCTCCGTCAGCGTCGCGCGGAAGAACGCGCCGTCCAGCGGGTCGTAGAGGTCGGAGGCGAGCATCGCGTCGAGCGTCTGGTCAAGCGCCGCGTGCGCCTTGGCGAACGCCTCCCGGTGCGGGATTCCCTTGTAGAACTCGACGCGCGTGCGCGGGTGGATGATGAGCTCGTGGATGGGATAGCGCGCGAACACATCCAGCAGGCGGTCAAATTCATCCGGACGGGTGTAGCCGATGCGCGTCTTGATGGAGACGGGGAGCGGCGACCGGGCAAAAACCCCGTCCAGCAGCCGCTCGAGCGCGGGCACGTCCGCCAGCAGCCCCGAGCCCTTGCCCTTGGCCGTCACCGTGCCGGAGGGGCAGCCGAGATTCAGGTTCACCTCGCCATAACCCATGTCGCCGAGCGCCTGCGCCGCCCAGAGGAAGAACGCCGCATCCTTGCAGAGAAGCTGGGGCACGCCGAAGCCGTTTTCCGGCGCAAGGATGGAAAGGTCGCGCGCGGTGAACGCGAGATTCTGCGTCGGGCTGACGAACGGGATGAAGTATTTGGCCACGCCCGAAAAGCAGTCGCGGTGCACCCGGCGGAAAACCGCGTCCGTCACGCCCTCCAGCGGCGCAAGATAGACCGTCATCGCTTTTCCTCAACGCCGATGCGGCAGATTTGATCCGCCGTCCCGTCCTCGACGATGGCTTTCAGCAGGGCGACCACCTCCGCGTCGTATTGATGCGAAAGCGTCGTCAGCTCGGCGATGGCGCTGCGCGTGGACATGCCCTTTTTATACGGCCGCTCGGAGGTCATCGCGTCGAAGGTATCCACAGCGGAAAGGATGCGGATTTCCAGCGACATCTGGTCGGCAGTCAGCCCGTCGGGGTAGCCGCTTCCATCCAGCCGCTCGTGGTGGCCGCGCGCAATCCGGGCGACGTCCGGGGAGAAGCGGGCGGAGAGCAGGTTGAAGCTGTCGATGGGGTGGCGCTTCATGGCGGCGTATTCCGAATCGGTCAGCCGCCCCGGCTTGGACAGGATCTCCGTCTGCTGGTAGCATTTGCCGACGTCGTGATACAGCGCGGCGAGCAGCAGCGCGTGCTTTTCGCGCGCCTGCTGCTCGCAAGACCCGCCGCCGTCCTCATGGACGAGACGACCTCGGGGCTCGACGACGCGCTCGCCGTCAGGCTTCTGACGCTCCTCAGGGAGCGGCTCCCCGACACCACCTTCCTTCTGGTCTCGCACCAGCCCGCGGTCCATCGCATTGCGGACCGCCTCTACGATCTCGGAGAACGAGCATGAACAAAATCAGGACAGGCCTGCGCGCCGCACTGCTGGCCGCGGCCGTGTGCGAGGCGCTTTTCATCATGACGGGCTGCACCGCCGCGGACCGCACGGGCGGCGCCGAAGCCGCCCGCAGCGAGGCGACCGTGAGCGAAGGCGTGCTTCCGACGGCATCCGCCATGAAGCGCCGTGTTCTGCCCAACGGCATGACGGTGTTCCTTTATCCGCGCAGGGATGCGACGGGCAGCCTCGAAGTGCGCCTCGTCGTGCGCGCGGGCAGCCTTCAGGAGACTGAGGAGGAGCGCGGGCTTGCACACTACGTCGAGCACATGGCCTTCAACGGCACGCGTGACTTCCCCGACCAGAGCGCCTTCAAGGCGCTTGAGGCCGACGGCATCATGCTCGGCGCGGACGTCAACGCCGTCACGTCTCTCGGCGGCACCACCTACAGGCTCTCCGTCCCCCAGGCCACCCGCACGGGGCTCGACACGGCTCTGCACATCATGCGCGAATGGGCCTTCAACATCACGTTCAGGCCCGAGGCCTTCGAGCGTGAACGCGAGATCATCGTCGAGGAGTGGCGCCTGAGGGAAGGCGTGGGCGCACGCATCAACGGGCCGCTCCAGACCCTTCGCTACGAAGGAAGCGCTTCGCGCGACCGCGATCCGATCGGTCTCATCGACGTGATCCGCACGGCGCCCGTCGAGCGCGCGAAGGCCTTCTACGAGCGCTGGTACTCGCCGCAGAACATGACGCTCCTTCTCGTGGGCGCCTTCGACGAGGCAACGGCGGACGAGCTCATCGAGCGCTATTTCGCCTCCGAACCTGCCCGCGGGCTCGAGACGCCCGCCGACTGGGGCCGCTTCGAACCCGTTGCAAACGAGGATCGCCTGACGACGCTCGTGCTCGACCCCGAGGTCTCGGACCGCTTCGTGCAGATCCAACTCCAGCGCACGCTCGAGTCGACCTCCGACACGGTGAACGAGGCGTGGCGCGAGACGATCGAGCGCCTCACCCTCGACATCCTCGGCCGCCGCTTCGCGCTCATGAAAGAAAACGGCGGACAGGGCTCGCTTCAGGCGCCCGAGTCGAGCTGGATCCTGTCGCCCTCCGAGACGCAGGTTCTGCTCCTTGCGCGCCCCGGCACGGACGAGCCGCTTGAGGCCGCACTTGAGCGCGCCTCGGGTGCCCTGAAGACGCTCGCCGCCTTCGGACCCTCGAAGGAGGAGCTCGACGCCGCCGTGAGGGCAAGACGCGACGCGGTCCGAAGCCGCAGGCTCGCCGCCGTGCGCATTTCGAACGCGAGCGTCGCCGACGACTTCGCCGACGCCGTCGTCTACCGGCTGCCGATGCTCGACGAGACGCAGCAGGACGAAATGGTCTCGGCCTTCCTCGCCGAGGTGACGGCGGACCACGTCAGGGCCTCCGCCTCAGCGCTCCTTGCCTCCCGCGTCAAGCTCGGCGCCGTTGCGGGCGCCTCCGAGAAGACGTCGAAGGCCTCGCTTCGCGCCGCTTGGACGAAGGGCGTCGCCTCGCCCGCAAAGCCCTGGACCGAGGTGAGGAGGACCGTGTCGCTCGATCTCACGCCGCCCGCCGGTCCCGTCACGGCCGAAACGACGGTTCTGCCGTCGCCCACGGGCTCGGGCCGCGCCCGTCGATTCGAATTCGCCAACGGCCTGAAGCTCGTGATCATCGAGGATCCGTCGCTCACGGGCAGGACGACCCTCAACCTGAGGCTTGCGGGCGGCACGTCCGCGGTCGATCACGGCCTTCTCGCCGTGCCCGCCGCACTCACGCTGCCGATGAGGTCCGGGATCGGCTCTCTTACGGCCGCCGACATCCGCCGTGTTGCAAGGGACGCAAAGGTCTCGGTGATGAGCTACGCCGAACAGCTCCACCACGGCATCAGGGCCGAGGCCGACCCTGAGGGCGTGCCCGCCATGATGGCGATCCTGCACGCCAGGCTCTCCGCTCCGAGGTTCGACGAAAAGGCGCTCGCCGACATGCGGCGCGACCGCATCAGGGACCTCGAGCATGCACCCGCCGAGCGCCGCTTCATGGACGCAATCGCCCGCGATGCGTTCACGGCGGGCGGCACGATGGTCGCAGGCAGGGACGACGTGGATGCGCTCGCCTCGACCGAGAAGCTTTCCGCCCTTGAGGCGAAGCTCCTCGGCGACCCGTCGCGCATGACGGTGACGATCGTTACGAGGGACTCCGTCGAGAAGACCTATGAAGAGGCGGCACCCTGGCTCGCCTCGCTCGCCAAGCGCGGCGAGGGTTTCGAGTTCTGGCGCGATCAGGGCGTGAGGCCCGCGTCCGGCACGGGCGTGAAGGTCTGGCCCTGGGCCACGGCCGACAAGGCCATGGTGCAGATGCACTATCGGTCCGCCATGCCCTGGAGCGAGGCCGACGCCGACAGGCTGAGCCTCATCGGCTATGCGGCGAACCGCGCGCTGCGCGAGTCGCTCAGGACGAAGGCCTCGGGCGTCTACGTTGTGAACCTCAATCCGCTCCTCGTGAAGGAGCCCGCCCCGTACTTCATCGGCCGCCTCAACTTCACGTCCGCGCCCGCGAGGGCCGAGGATCTGGCAAGGCGCGCCGACGAGGTTCTGAAGACACTCGCCCGCACGGGCATCGACGCGGCGGCCTTCGAGGAGCTCAAGGCCGAGTGGCGCGTGCGCCATGAGCGCGACGTGCGCGACGCCTACTACTGGTGCGAGTCCGCCGCCATGACGGACGGCTCGAGGACGGCCTTCGAGGATCTCGCGGGGAGGACCGCACGGTTCGAGGCGATCGGCCTCGAGGACACGAACAGACTTCTCGCAACGCTTTTCGGGGACGAGCCCCGCACCTACATGATGACGCCCGCGGACCGAAGGAGCTCCGCGACGGCCGGAGACAAGTGATGACGAACTTCAGGAAAACGGCCCTCGCGCTTGCGTCGGCCTTCATGATGGCGGGTGCCGCAGGCGCGGCCGGCCTGCCCGACATTCTCGAGCGTGACGCCGCGGGCACGTCTGCCGCGCAGAAGGCGGGCGCCGAGCTCGCCCGCCTCGTCGACGGAAAGGACGACGCCGAGGCCGCAAGGCGGATGGAGGAGCGCGAGGCAAGGCTTCTTGCGCACTACCGCGACAAGCTCGCCGCATCCCTCTCGCGTCTCGAGGCCTCCGAGGCCGCCATCGAGGCGGAGCGTGAGTCCGTGCGCCGAATGCGCATGGAGACTGGGCCCCTCATGGACGAGATGGCGGCCTCGCTCGCCGAGGTCGTGGCGGCGGACAGGAAGTTTCTTTCGGGCGAACGCCGGGCGAGGCTCGAGAACCTGCGCGCCGTGCTTGCCGATCCGACGCTCACCGACGGCCAGAAGATGGACGTACTCCTTGATGCCTGGCAGGTGGAGGCGAGCTACGGCCTCACGGTCGGCGCCGACCGCGGTGTCAACGACTCGGGCGCGCTCGCCGTCTTCCTGCGCATCGGCAGGCTTCTTCACGCAGAGGTCTCCGAGGACGGGCGCCGAGCTCGCATCGAGACCGCGGACGGCTGGCGCGAGCTCTCCGAAAAGGATGCCGCCATGCTCGCCGAAGCCGTGAAGACCGCTTCGGGCGCCGTTGCGCCCGATCTGATGCTCGTCGCCGAGTCGCTCCTCGGCGAGGCCGTGAAGGAGGCGAAGTGATGATCTCCCGTGTTTTCAAGAGGACCGTTTTTGCCGCAGTCGTTGCTGCCGGCATTCTTGCCGGAACGGCTGCGCACGCCACCACGCTTGACGACGTATACCGAGCTGTCGCTCAGGGGACGAGGGTCGAGGCGGCTGATGCGAAGGCGGCCGTCGATGCCATGAGGGCGTCCGCCGCCGCTGCAGGCGCGGCCCGTGACGAGGCCGCCCGAACGAAGAAGTCGCTCGAGGCCGAGGTTGCAGCGCTTGAGGAAGCCGTTTCGGCCGCTCAGGAGCGCGTGCGCGAGAGGCGCGCGAAGCTCGAGAAGGAGAGGGCCTCGGTCGAGGCCGTGCTCGCCTCGATCGAAAGGCACGAAGGACTCCTCACCGAATCGGTGATGAAGACCCAGATCGGCAGGAGCAAGGCCTTCATGGACGATGCGCCCGTCTCGAAGACGGACGGCGTCGCACGCCTGCGCCGCCACTGGGTGAGGGCCCTCGGGGCCGTCGCTGGGTCGGCGGGCGTGAGGACGGTCGAGGACGCCGTGATCTACGACGCTGCGGGCGCGCCCTCGAGGGGCACGGTGACGCTCTACGGTCCCTTTGCCGCGAAGGCGGGGGACGGCGCGTGGCTCCGATATCTGCCTTCAGAGCGCGCCTGGCGTCGCCTTGCGGACGATCCCGGCATTCCAGCGGGCGTTGTGGCGCTTGATCCGTCCTTCGGCAGGCTGCTTGCGGGCTACGCCGAGCGTCATTCGGCCTGGGCCTGGATGAAGCCCGCAGGCGTCATCGGCATCTTCATCGGACTCGTGGCTGCTGCGGCGCTTCTTCTGGGCTTCCTGCGCTGGACGGCGCTCGCCCTTGAGGAAAGGCGTGTGCGCAGGCAGCTCGAGGACATGGAGAATCCGCGCGAGGACAATTCGCTCGGCCGCATGCTCGCGGCCGCGAAGGAGAGCACGGACGAGCTCCTCGAGGCGAAGCTCGATGCGGCGATCGTCGCCGAGCGTCCCGGGTTCGAGCGCGGCGTCGCGACGCTTGCGGTGCTCGCCGGCATTCCGACGCTTCTCGGTCTGCTCGGGACTGTGAGCGGCATGATCGAGACCTTCACGGTGATGAGCGAGCACGGCTCGGCCGAGCCCGGCCTTCTGGCGGGCGGCATCGCCGAGGCGCTCGTCACGACGGAGCTCGGCCTTGTGTCCGCGATTCCGATCCTGCTTCTTCACTGCGCCGTGAAGACGAAGCGCGACGCGCTCTTCTCGCATCTCGAGGAAGCCGCCTCGACCCTTGCCGTGCGCGAGGCCGCGGGCTGCTGCGGCGCCTGCCGCAGGGACGAGTGAGTCGGGGAGGCGCCATGAACGAAGCACTTGCAGGCTTCTGGTGGTTCGAGGACCTCTCGCTCCTGATGGACAGGGGCGGGCACGTCCTCTGGGCGATCCTCGTCCTCTCGACGGTGCTCTGGATGATTCTTCTCACGGGCGCGAGGCGCCTGAAGGACGCGGAGAAGGCCTGGACGGCCGCCACCGCCGCGCCCGCCCTCGAGTGGGCGACCGCGACCGCCGCGTCGCGCCGCCGCATGATGCAGGCGGCCCTCGTGCGCGTGAGGCGCACGGCCGCGGCCGAGGCCGCCTGGGCCAGAGTGATCGTGGCGCTCCTGCCGCTCCTCGGACTTCTCGGCACCGTGACCGGGATGATCGAGAGCTTCGAGACGCTCTCCGCCGCAGGGGGCTCCGACCCCGGCGGCCTCACGGGCGGCATCAGCGCGGCGCTCCTCACGACCCTTGCGGGACTCGTGACGGCGCTTCCCGGAGTCTTCGTCGTGCACCGCCTCGAGCGAAGGACCGACCGCCTTGCGGACAAGGTGCGCGCAAGGCTGCGCAGGTTCATGCGGCCCTCGTGCTGCAGGTCCTGAATGCAGGTTCAGGAAAAATGAAATGAGGTTTGATCATGAGATTTGAACACAGGGACGGCCGCGAGCGTGACGCGGGCATCGACATGACGCCGATGATGGACATCGTCTTCATCATGCTGATCTTCTTCGTGCTCACTGCGAGCTTCACGCAGACGCAGACGCTCGACGTCGAGCGCCCGTCGACGGCCTCGCACGACAGGTCGGCGCCCGAGGCCCTCGTCGTGAGCGTGGACCGCTCGAACATCATCTGGTTCGACGGCAGGCAGGTGGGCAAGGAGGAGGTTGCGGGACTCGTGCGCGGCGCGGCCGCGGGCAGGCCCGTGAGCGTCGTCGTCAACGCCGACAGGCTCGTGCCCTCGGGCCTGCTCATCGAAGTCATCGACCAAATCCGTCTGGGAGGCGTCGCCAATGTGGCCGTTGCAACCAACGCAGGGCATTCCTGACCGCCTCGCCGCCGCCCTGGCGGCCCTCGTCGTGACGGGCGCGGTGCTCACGCTCATCCTGATGCTCACGATGGGCGGACGGCATGAGGCGAAGCGCGCGGTGACGCTTCCCGTCGTCTACTGGTCGGGTCCTCCGCCCGAGGCGCCCGACGAGACGCCGCCCGAGGAGGTCCCCGTCACGGCTGAGACCGTGCCCGAGGTGTCGGCGCCCCCGAAGCCCGTCACGCTCGCCTTCGAGTCGCCCGCAATAGCCGCGGCCGGCCTGCCGATGCCGAAGTACGAGATCGGCAGGCCCACGGTCGATCGCGTCATGACCGTGCCCGACTTTTCGTTCGAGTCGCCCGCCGCTCCCGCCGCCGCAGCGCCCTCAGCGCCCGCCGTGAGCTCGATCGCGCTCGCAAGGCCCGTGCACAGGGTGCCGCTTCAGTATCCCGTGAAGGCGAAGCAGCAGGGCATCGAGGGCTACGTCGTCATGGACCTGCGCATCAACGCCGAGGGCCGCGTCGAGGATGTGCGCGTCGTGCGCGAAAAGCCCGAGGGCGTCTTCCGCGCCTCCGCCCTGCGCGTCGTGCGCCGCTGGGCCTTCATGCCGCCCGCGGAACCCGCGTGGCAGCGCCTCACCATCCGCTATGAGCTGGAGAAATGATGAAGCTGATTCCGAGTCCGCCCCTGAAGTCCGTCGCTGCCCTTGCGGCCGTTGCGGTTTTTACCTGCATGCTCGCGGCCTCGCCCGTCAGGGCGGGCGCCTTTGAGGAGTACCGTGCGGTCGACATGAAGCTGCAGTCCGTCAGGGAAGGTGACGCCGAGGGGCTTCGGGCAGCGGGCGTGCTGGTCGAGTCCTTCTCGAAGCGCTGGTCGAAGGGCGCCGCCTCCGAGCGCACGATGGCCGCCTACCTGATGCTTCGCTGGGGCATCGCGTCGGGTCGCCATCAGGCGGCCTACGGTGCGGCGCTCGTGCTTCTCGAGCTCAAGCCTTCGCCCGAGCAGAGGCCGGGACTTCTGAAGCTCGCCGCCAAGCTGGGTTATCAGAGCGAGCGGTTTGAGGCCGTGCCCGGACACGTGGACGCCTGGATTGAAGTGAAGGGCATGCCGCGCACGGCGACCGAACGCGCCGAGACGGCGGAGATGATGACGCTGGCGGCCTATGCGCTGCACGAGCTCGGACGCGACCGTCAGGCGCTCGCCCGCGTGAAGGAGGCCTACGGAATCGCACCTGCCCGGGCGCGCGGCGACTTCGTGCTCGCGCTCTGCGCCTCGCTCGGCGACGTGAAGGCCGAGCGGGCCTTCCTGCCCGTGATGGTGCGCGACTGGAACGAGACGCCCTACTGGAGCAGATGGGGCTCGCTCGTGCAGCAGGCGGGCGACGGACGTCAGGCGCTCGACATTCTCTCGAGCGCCCGCAAGGCGGGACGCCTTGACGAGCGTCTCGTGCCGCTTCTTCTTTCGCTCGTGATCGAGCATGACGCGCCGACCAAGGCGCTTCGCATCCTCGAGGAGCATCCCGAAGCCTGGAAGCCCGAGGAGCGGCGCATGCTGCAGACGGCTCTTCTCGTGAAGTGCGGCCGCAGGGCCGAGGCACTCGAGCTCTTGAGAAAGGCGGGGGACGGCGGCGCAGGGAACGGGCGCGAGCGCATGGCAGTGGAGCTTGCCTTTGCCGAGGAGGACTGGACGGGTGCAAGAAAGGGCGCGATGAGGCTCGCCGAAAGCGAGACGAAGCCTGCCGAGCGGGACCGCTGGCGCTTCCTCTCGGGGCTTTGCGCCTACAACCTGAAGGACTATGCGGGTGCGGCCGAGGCCTGGGCGTCGGTGGAGACCGAAAGGTGGCGCAGCCTCGCGGCGCCCTGGCGGGCCGAGGTGAAGTTTCTCCTGAGCTGATGCAAGTCGGGCCGCCCGAATGAACGGGCGGCCCGACTCGCTCCGAGGAGCAGGGGACTTTTGGTCGGATTCTGTTTATCCGAAGAAGATCATGTTCGCGATGATCGTGGTGAACATGCCTGCGATCATCGGGATCCAAGTGCGGCGCACGACGGCCATGGGCGAGATGCCCGCAGCGCCTGCGACGGCGATGATGACGCCTGCGACCGGGCTCATGGCGCGCAGCATGCCGGAGGCGAACTGCATCGGCGTGACGAGTGCGGCGACGGAGCCGCCGAGGCCCGCGGCGACGTCGGGAGCGAGCGAGGCGAAGGACGAGTAGGCGCCGACGCCCGAACCCGTGAGGAACGTGACGGCGGAGACGATGGCCGTGAGGATGACGGTCATGACGCCCATGCCCGCTCCGATGCCCTGGGCGGAGTTGATGAGCGCGTCGATGAGGCCGGAGACCTTGAGGCCCGTGGCGAAGAACTCGGCGCAGATGATGAGGGCGACGATGCCCGCGAACATCTTGCCCATGCTCTGGAACATGGCCATGGCGTCCTTGAAGACCTTCTTGACGGACTTCGTGCGGATGATCTCGACGATGACGACGCCGACCCAGACCATGAAGAGCGCGGAGATCGTGTCGAGCTTGATGGACGTGACGACGAGCTTCGAGAAGATGATGAGAAGGACGATCGGCAGGACCGGGAAGATCGCATACCACTTCGGAGCGGCGGGCGCGTCGGAAGCCTTCACCTCGGCGGCTTCGGAGTAGACGTCGTCGTTCTTCCTGTCATAGTGGCGCTGCACGAAGTAGTGCGCGATGCACACGACGATGAGCGTCGGAATGGCAAGGACGAGCTGGTACTGCACGAGGTAGATGATCGGGTCGAGGTTCGCGACCTTGGCGGCGAGGTTGGCGGTTCCCGCCGTCGGCGCGAAGGTCATGCCGGCGGAGGTGCCGATGACGGCCGCGGCCGATGCGGCCGAGGTGCCCACGGCCTTGAGGATCGGGAAGAGCGCGACGAGAAGCAGCATGGCGAGGCCGGCTGCGGACGGAATGACCATCACGAGGATCTGGCCAACGAGGTAGCCGCCCACGAGCACGAGGTACGGCGCCTTGAGCATGCTGAGCGGCTTGACGGCGATGTCGACGAGCGCGCGTGCGGCGCCGATGCGGTCCATGTAGGCCGCAAAGCCGCCCGCGGTCATGATGAGGAAGCCGATGCCGGCGCTCTGCTTCGTGGCGATGCTCTTCAGAGTGTTGAATATGTCGAAGAGGAAGAAGCCCGAGGGCTTCACGCCCTTGGGCAGGAAGCTCGCGTCGGTGAGGCCTGCGGCGCAGAGCAGCAGGACGAGGCCCGCGAAGAGCAGGACCATGTGCGTCTGGTAGCGCTTGATGAGCGCCCAGCCGGCGACGATCGTCACGGCGACCGCGATCCAGGGCATGAGTGTTTGCATGATGTTGTTCTCCAGTTTGTTCGGACGTTTTCAGCTCTGGCTTCAGAGAAGCTTCCTGAAGGCTTCGTCGAGGTCCTCGAGGGCCTTCGCGACGCGGGCCTCTTCGGCCTCGCGTTCGGCGCGCAGGGCGGCGAGCCTGCCTGCGTCGGCCTCAAGCATCTTCCTCACCTCGGCGGGCGAGGCGCTGCCGGCGGTGCGGCGGGCGGCGACGATGCTCCTCGGGTCGAGCGCGGCGCGGAATTCCTCCTCGCTCATCGGAAGCTCGGCGGGGCCTTCGGGGTATTCCTCGGAGACCTCCTCGCGGTAGATGCGGCGCATCTGCGCATAGGGGAATTCGAGCGGGAGCACGTTGTTGGCGCGGGCCCAGCCGACCATGCGGCTCGCCATGTGGTGGCCGATGCGGAAGGGCAGACCGTGGTCGCGCATCAGGCGGTCGGCGATTTCCTGGGAGGCCGTCCAGTCGCTGTTGAGTTCCTCGAGGGCGCGGGCGGGATTGATCGTGAGCGCCGCGAGCACCTTGCGAAAGCGCGTGAGCATCGTCATGGCGGTCTTCATCATGCGGGCGTTCTTCTCGACGCGCTTGCCGTCGATCATGCCGGGCGCGACGTTGTGCGCGCGCAGGAAGGCCGCGTTCATCTCGCCGATGACGTCCGAGCAGTCCTCGCGGCAGTTGTTCATGAGGCCGGGATTGCGCTTTTGCGGCATGGCCGAGGAGACGTAGGTGTTCTCGCCGCCTTCCTGCAGGATGATCCAGGGGCGCGGTTGTGCGTACTGGACCATGATGTCGTCGACCATCGAGCCGATGCGCACGGCCGCGGCGGCGAGCGCTGAGGCGACCTCGAGCGGCATGTCCACGGGCGCGAGGCTCGTCGCGTCGAGCGCGTTCTCGACGGGACGCGGAAAGCCGAGCGCGGCGGCCATCGCGTCGCGGTCAAGGGGCCAGCCCGTGCCGTTGAGGACGGTGGCGCCCATCGCGCACATGTTGAAGCGGGTGTGGCATTCGGAGAGGCGTTCGCGCACGCGAAGGAGCGAGGCGGCGATGCCGAGGAGATGATGGGCGTAGGAGGTCGGCTGCGCGGCGACGCCGTTCGTGTAGCTCGGCACGATCGTGTCGACGTGGCGTTCGGCAAGCGCAAGCAGGTCGCCGATCACGTCCTCGAGGCCTGCGGCAAACTCAAGCGTTTCGTCGCGAAGGATCGCCGTGCGCTGCGTCGAGAGGATGTCCTGGCTCGAGCGGCCCGCGTGAATGGCGGTCACGCCCTGGCCCGCGGCCTTGATGAGAAGCGGCTCCC
>OLFY01003212.1_pt1 | contig 13976 bp, 9 predicted proteins | sample 1605611 | NCBI WGS metagenome assembly OLFY01 (sample SAMEA3888923, study PRJEB22519) | human gut metagenome | biome: human gut; feature: human-associated habitat; material: faeces | place: Denmark | collected 2011
CCGAGGTCGTCCCTGATGTCGCTGCGGACGCTTCTGTCGGAGATCAGGGAGGCCACGGCAGAGGACTCGCCCTCAAAGTCGTGCAGCACGGATGCGCGCAGGTACACGAGGTCCTTGTTTTCGGGGAAGGGGAAGCCCGTGCGCACGCCGACGCGACCGATGAACGCGTCGAAATCGTCCTGCTCAACCTTCACGCCGTTGCCGGTCGTGAAGCTCGCACCGATCACCTGACCGTACGTGAGTTCGGCCTGCGGCTCGATGAAGGCGGCTTCGCCGAGCTTCAGGTGCCAGCCGACTTCGGCCGACACGCTGTAGGCGTTGTTGTCGTAATCGCCCGTCATGCCGTTCAGGGCAAAGTCCGTACTCATGCGGCTGTACTTTGCGATCAAGTCCACGAACTGTCCGTTCTGGGCTATCCAGGTGCCGTAAATGCCAAGGCCGTAGGACTTGCTGTCAGCGTCGCCTTCGTCATAGGTGGCTGAGCCGTCGGTATAGCTGAACGCGGCGCCAACCTTCCAGCCTGCACCGCCGTCGCGCGCGCAGCCTCCCTCTGGGGGAGCCCCGGTCGCACCGTGCGCATCCGCATGCCCGTGGTCTTTACGCTGAAAAAGGGAAGGGGATGATGAGGAACAAACTTCCGGCCGCGACTTTTTTCGCTCTTGCGTGCTCGATCGTGGCTGCTCAGACAGCCGAGCCCGTCTGCACGATGAGCTTCCTGAAGGGAAGCGTGACCGAGTCGGGGAACCGTCCCGTCACGGTCTTCTACGTGACCGACGGCGCAAGGCTCGGTCCCGCCGTCGACGGCGTTTGCCGACTGCTCTCGGGCACGAAGGGATCCAAAACGGAGTGCGCGACAGTCGCCGTTGACGTTCCGGAGCGCACCGCCTTTCTCACGCCCACGGCCTCGAGTCTCGGGCGCAGCGGACTCGAAACGGGCGGGCCGCCCGCGGGCGGACGCGCGGCCGAGCTCGTCGAATGTCTGGAAAAGATCGTGAAGCCCGAAGTGAAGAGGCGGCTCGAAGGCCGCGCCGTGACGCACGTTCTCATGGGACACTCCTTCGGAGGTCTCTTTGCACTCTCGACGATGGCTTCACGCCCCGAGCTCTTTGACGCCTGGGTGGCCGCCGATCCGTCGCTCTGGTGGGACGGCGGCGTGCTCATTCGAATGCTGGAGGACAAACCGGCTGCGGGGCACTCCGGCGCCTTCGTCTACGCGGGCTTCGGCTCTGCCCTGAGGAAGACGGGCGGCACGACGGCAAGCCGGAATCTCGCCTCCGAAGACCGCTTCAGGGCGGCGCTCGAGGGCTTTGCCGGGCCCGATGCGAAGGTTGTCGTGGAGGACTATCCGCGCGAGACCCACGGCACGATTGCGGTCCCCGTGTTTCACGAGGCGATGAAGCGGCTTCTCATCCGAGGAGTGGCAGGAGTCGCGAAACAGCCCGTCGAAGGCAGTGACGGGCGGTAGGAAGGAAGTGTACGAATGAAAGAACGCCCGGGCCTCCGTGAGGAGGCCCGGGCGTTTCGTCAGGTCGGAACCGTGAACGGTCGATTAGAAGTCGACGCGCATTGTGGCCTCGATGGCGTGGTTCTGACGGCCGGCGTCACCGGCGGAGAGACCGTAGCTCATGCCGAGGTTGAGGTTCTTGTAGGTGGACATGTAGCCGACCTTGAGGTCGCCCACGAAGCTGCCCGAAACGTCGTAGTCGATCGTGTCGGTCGTGGAGGAGCCTTCAAGCGTGTAGGACGATTCCGTGTCGCCGAAGCGGCCGCGGAGCGTGACGTCCACATAGGGCTTGACCTCGAAGGTCTGGAACATGAAGGACGGGGTCTGGACCGTCATGCCCACGGGCACTTCGAAGATCGTGGCCTTGTCTTCGGACACGTCGAAGAGCTTCGTGGTGCCGGCGGCGATTTCATAGTCGTCCATGTCGACGATCGAGAGGCGGGCGCCGGCGTGCGGCGTCAGCGTGAAGGCGCCCGTCTTGAACTCGCGTTCGGCACGGATGCCGGCGGAGAGGGCCTTGGCCTTGAGTTCGGAGGCGAGCTCGAGGTTGCCGAGCTGCATCGTCACGTCGCCGTCGGTCGTCACATAGGAGAGCGTGCCGATGACGTTCGTCTCACCGTACATGCGGGAGCCCCAGAGGTGCAGGCCGACGTTCTTGACATCGGTCGAGACGGGGAGGACGTCGCCTTCGCCGTCGGCATCACCCGACTGGTAGGAGGCGGCGGCACCGATCGTCCAGCCGTTCTTCAAATGGGTGTCGAAGCCGCCCATGATGCCGTAGGTGTCAAGGGAGTAGCCGTAGGCGGAGCCGCCCATGGAGAGGTCGTCCGTCTTGAGGCGGGCGCCCATCGGCTGGACCCACCAGCCGCCCATTTCCTTGGGCATCGTGGCGGCATGATGCTCGATCATGTCGGCCGTGTAGCCCTGGAAGTCAACCGTCATGGCCTTGACGCCGGAGATGGCGCCCAGACCCGTCACGGAGTTGATCATGCTGCTGATCTCCTGGAGCGAGGCGCCCGTGGAGAGGATCTGGTTGATCAGCTGGGTGTCGGCACCCGTGGAGCGTTCGCCGGCGAAGATCTTCGAGACGAGGTTCTTCGCGGAGACGTTGAGGCCGGAGCCTTCGACGGACGTGCCGCCGGCAACGATCATCCAGTCGCCGTCGGAGTTCTGCTTGATCTCGAAATTGTTGCCGACCTGGTTCTTCCAGGCGTCGGCGGCGGTGAGCTTGCCGTCCGTGAAGGTGAGCTCTTCTTTAGCGATGCCGGACTGGTCAAAGTTCTCGAAAAGCTTGTAGGCACCCCAGGTGAGGTTGGAGCCTTCGAGGTTGATCGTGCCGGTGGCATCGATCTTGCCCTTGGTTCCTTCGGCCGTGAAGAGCGCGTTGCGGTTGAAGTTGGCCGCGTCGAACTTGAGTGTCGTGGCGCCGGCGAACGTGAGCTCGGCACCGACCTTATCGGCGTCGGTGCCGGCGGTCGTATTCGTGGCAGGGCCGCCGAAGGTCACCTTGGCGTCTTCACCGAACACGACGGGCGCGCCGACTTCAAGGACGAAGTTCGGAGTGGTCTTGGTGGTCGTCGTGTCGGCCTTGACCTTGTCGGCCATGGACGTGGCGACGTTGAGACCGAGGTAGCCGGATTCAGCCGTCAGCGTGCCGTTGATCTTGTCGGTCTTGTGGATGATGACGTCGGAGCCCTTAATGTTGAGCGTGCCGTTGCCGAGCGAGAGGGAGCCGACTTCAACGCGGGACTTGCCTTCGATGTTCAGCGTCTGGGTGCCCATGGCCTGGGTGATGGCGTCGACAGTGACGGAGCCGCGGTCAGCGGGCGTGTTGTCACCTGCACCTTCGCCTTCGCGGCTGGTCACGACCTTCGACGTGGCGGCCTCGATGGAGCGTTCGACCGTGGCAAACGTGATCGAACCGATGGCGACGTCGCTGCCCTTGATCGTCTGGGTGGCGTTGGTGGGCTGGATCTTATCGATCGCGAGCTTGTTGGTTTCCTTCTCGATGTTCGCGTCGTAGGACGTCTTGAACGCCTCAAGCTGCTGTTCGTTCATCTTGCCGAGGAGCTCTTTGAGCTTCGTGGCGTAGTTGTCCTTCGTCCAGTCTTTGAGTCCGAGCTTTTCGATGTCGATGTCTTCAGCACCGGAGTCAGTGAGGGCGTTGACAGCCTTGACCGCAGTGTTGACGAAGCCTGTGAGTGTTTCAACCTTGAAGGACGGCGTCACCTTGAGGGACGTCGAATTGAGCGTGAGGCTGCCGAGCGACAGGGAAGGCGTATAGCCATGGTCGCCGAAGTCGGCAACCTTGTTGTTTTCAATCGTGAGCTGGGCGTTGTTGTAGACCGTGACGGAGCCGAACTTGGTGACATCCCAAGAACCATTCTTTTCCGTTTCGGCATCGCCTTCGGTGCCGGTCTTGGAAGTGGCGTTTTCTACTTTCCAGTCGGCCTTGTAGCCGGAGAGCGTGACGGTGCCCTTATGGTAGTCGCCGTCGTCGATCTTGCCGTCCTCACCCTGCTCGAAGGCCTGAGCCTTGCCGAAGATGAGGGAGGCGCCGGAGGCGAGGTACTTGTTTTTGTCCTTGGAGAGGTCGAAAGAGCCGTCGTTAGCGAAGGAGCTCACGATGAGGCCCTTGTTGACGGTGAACTTGCCGCCTCCGGTCACGGAAACGAGGTCGCTGATCTTGGCGGTGTTGCCGGCGTCATAGCCGTACTCGAGGTAGTCGGCGGAGAGGGTACCCTTGTTGCCGACGGTGATGGCCTTTTCCTTCTGGGCGTTGATGGTGCCCCAGGTGGACTTGCCGTTGATTTCGGCCGTGTCTGCATCGGAGGCGATGGTGAGGCTGGAGCCGGTGTCAAGGGCTTCCGCGAAGTTGACGAACTTGCCGCCGGTCTTGAGCGTGACATTGCCGTAACTCACGCGAGCGCGCGTTTCGGGCTTCTTGTCGGCTTCGCCTTCCTTCTTCTCGGCTTCGGTCTTGAGCGTGTAGCCCTTGTCGTAGTTCGTCAGGGTGGCGTTCGTGAGCGTGATGTCGCCCATGACGACGGAGGCCGGCGCAGACTCAAGATCGGTGTTGACGGTGAGGCCGTTGATCCTCACGTTCGCCTTGTTGTTGGCGTCAGTGCCCGTGACTTCGATCGTGCCCTTGGCGTTGTCGAAGCCGCCGTTGATCGTCAGATTGTCTTTGATTTTGAGCGTGCCCGTGTTGACGAGGGAGCCGGTGACCGTGATCGCCTTGTTGGCTTCGAGCGTGCCGTTGTTGACGAACGTGCCGCCTTCAGCGACGTCAAGGCCGACGTTGAGCGTCAGGCTGGAAAGTTTGTTGGTGAGCTTGCCGGCAGTCTTGTTGGCCTCGTCCTTGCTGATCGTGATCTTGTCACTGTTCTGGCCCTTGATCGTGACCTTGCCTTCGGCGTTCTTGAAGTCCTTGTCGAACTTCTGGGCCCAGGCTTCGTTCCAGGTCTGTTCGTTCAGGACCGTGCCCGCGACGGTTTTGTCAGTGAAGTTCTCGGCGGTGCCGACGGCCAGCGTGACATCCGTGGGTTTCCCGGCATCGGCGGCCATGGCGCCTGCGGAGAAGACGGCGAGCGTGGTCAGGACGGCCGCGACGAGCGGCTTCCTGGAGAAGGTGGCGTTGCTCATTGATTTATCCTTTGTTGACGATCCTGGTGTCGTACATGAGTGGCAAATACCCGCAAGGATACCAAAGACAGGCGTTGGGAAGAGCGCCTCTCTGGGGTCGCCTTGACCTGCATCAGCTGCAGGGACGACCAAAACCCTTGGAGGGGTGGTGATCCTGCTCAAGTTTCGGGATGTCCCTCCCGTGGAAAACCCTTATGCGGATCTCCCGGGAAGGGCAGGGGCGTCGAGAAGGCAGGTGCCATCGCCGTTCAGGCGCATTCGCGCAAATGTCTGTATCCTTTCGTCATCATGGAGAACGGACGGCAGAAACCCCTTATATATAGTGGTTGTCCGGCGAAATCAGATTTAGGAGACCGAAGATGGGACTCGACTTGTACGCGGGCACCTTCACCCGCTATTACACCCGCAACTGGAAGACGGTCGTGGAAGCTTGGGCCGAAGCCAACGGCGTCGACTTCAAGCGCACGGAGACCGAGGACGAGGAGAAGCTCTCCCCGGAGGAGGTGCAAGAGATCGTCTGCGCCTGGCGCGACGAGATGCTTCAGGCGGTGACGCCTGAAAACCAGCTTCCCGAGACCTGGGAGGAGAGCAACGACAAGGCCTACTACACGGACAAGCCCGACTGGGATGCCTTCGGCGCGATGTTGCTCGTAACCGCCGCCCACACGTACGAGGAGACGATTCCCGAAACGCTCGAAAAGGGCTGGGACTTCACCGAACATCCGCTCATCAAGCGCCTTGCCGAGGACCACGAGCACGTCTACTCGCTTTTCCGCAGCGTGATGGTCTGGGTTCCGATCACGAAGTCCACGATGGTCTTCCGCGGTCCGATGCCCACGGGCAATGAGGTGATGATCGGCACGCTCGGCGCGCTTGAGCAGGAACTCGAGCACATCAACGAGATCTGCTGGCTCGCCAAGGAGGAGACGATTCTCTCGTGGACCGAAACCGAGGGCTATCCCGCCAAGACGCTCAAGGACGTCGAGACGGGGGTAGAGGACGGCAAGAAGGAGACCTACAGCACCGAGTCCCTCGCCAAATTCGCCTTCTCGATCTTCTGGCGTGCCATGAAGTTCGCAAAGGAGAACCGCACGCCGGTGCTCTTCGACTACTAAGCCGACCGTCGAGCAAGACCGCAAGCCGATTCCGAATTCTCATTCGGGATCGGCTTTTTTTATTCATTCGGGATCGCCTGGGTGGAGGTGACGGTGCTTTTGAACATGGAGTTTTTTCTCGGCTTCAGGAATGGTGAGGCTTAGAAAACGGTCTTGTGTGGTAAATCAGCAACAAATACAATGAAGTAGAAGGCAACGAAAAATACTGTTACATTTCGACCGCTTAAGTTTCCAGAGGGGGAGGGGATAGGGTTTCCCCGCCTATGCGGGAGACATGAAATCGCGGAAACTTCGCCGCACATTGTGCTACGGCACGGTTGTCAAACATAACAAGAGGAATGGCGAAATGAATTCTACATTCAAGATTGTCTTTAACAGGGCGCGCGGCGCCATGACGGTTGTCAACGAGATGACGAAGTCCCATCAGACGGGCAGGAAGGCTGCGGTGGCCGTTGCCGTTGCGGGCGCTCTGGCGTTCTCGGCCGGGGTTCAGGCTTCCGAGTATGTTGAAGCGCAGGGCCAGGACAAAACGGTGACGCAGGCTGATGTCGAGAAGGGTGGCAAGCGCGTGGTCGGCGGTTGGAGGAATTGGAGTGACACCGCTCAGCAGGCTAAGCTTAACAACACGGTGACCGTTGAGAGCGGCGAATGGCAACTGGTGATCGGCGGCCATTACTCCGGCGTCGCAGACAAGGCCATCACTCATTCGGTTGAGAACACGAACGTCGTGATCAACGGCGGCTCCATTACAAAATCCGTTGTCGGCGGCACGGGAGCCAGCGACAATCTAGAGGTCACCCGCATCAACAAGAACGCAGTCGCAAGTGTGACCATCAACGGCGGCTCCTTCGGTGTTGCGGGAGAAGTTGGCAACACTACGGAGCTTTTCGTGCTTGGCGGCGACCTGATGAAGCACAGAGGTGGATTTAAGAATGATCCCAAGGATCCTGACCTTTCTGACGCTTATGCCGAGTCGGAGATCGGCGCCACCCACGTCACGATTAAGGACGGCACATTCAACAGTGCCATCGTGGGCGGCAGCGCTGCCATTGTCTACTACGGCAATGCCAACAAGGGTGCAAAGACCACGGTCGGGACGACGAACGTGACGATTGAGGGCGGTACGTTCAACCACGCCATCGTCGCCGGCGGTCTGGCTTCCGGTCACAAGACACATTCCTTCGTAACGGAAGCCAACCTCAGCGTCATCGCCAAGGACAAGGCCCTCGTGGTCAACGACAGCATTTTCGCGGGCGGCGTCAGGCGTATGGACAGCCTTGGCGGCTCCGGCGGCAGTGTCAAGGTTGACCACGCCACCGTCAGGGTCGAGGGCGTCAAGGTCGAGGGCGGTATCTACGGCACCCATGCCGCCTTGACAGGGACGCAGTCTACGACCAACTCCAACAACATCAGTAAGTGGCATTACGACCCGCTCGAGATCGACGGTGCCGTTGCCACGGTCCTGACCGACATGACGCTCGTGAATGTCTCCGCCAAGGAATCGATCCTCGGCGAGGAGTCGACGCTGAACGTCCACGGCAAGGTTGAGCTCGGCGATCTGAAGGCTACGGGCGTCAAGATCTCGCTCTTCGACGCTCCCAACAGTCCCAAGGTCCAGACCTTCGACGAAGCCGCTCCCCAGACGGGCACGCAGCTCAACCTCGGCAAGCTGACCGGTACGGGCAACAGCTTCTACTTCGCCACCTCCGATGCGTCCGTCAATATTGAAATGAACGGCAATGCCGAGTCCGAAACCAAGCCCCTGATCGACAGCATCACGGGCAGCGGTTCCGTGAACGACGACGTCGCGGGCGATCTTAATGAGCTCGCCTCCATGATCACTGTCGACGACAAGACCGGTGCCGAGGTTCTCAAGAACACTGATCTCAAGCTCGAGTCCGGCGACGTGTTCGGCGAAACGACCGGTACGATCAACGAAGAAGGCAAGCTCGAGGACGTCAAGACGTGCGTCAACATGAACAATGTCCGCATTGCCGAATTTGCGATGAGGACGCCGATGCAGATTGCCCGCATCGAGTCGAACGACCTTCGCAAGCGCATGGGTGACATCCGCTCGTCCGAAGGCGTCACTGGCGTCTGGGCCCGCTATGACGGCGGCCGCTTCTCCGGCGGTGAGTTCGAGAACAAGTTCAACAAGGTCCAGGTCGGTGCCGACACGGCGCTTGCCGCCTACGGCTCCCGTCTCGGCCTGTCCTTCAGCTACACGCAGGGCGACGCCGACATGTCCGGCATGTCCGGCATCTCCGCCGACACCGACGCCTACAGCCTTGCAGCCTACGGCATGTGGTTCGGCGAAGCCGGCCAGTTCGCCGACGTGATCGGCCGCGTGGGCACGGTGGACACGGATCTCGCCACCCGCACCTACAAGACGAACTACGATCAGCTGATGCTCTCGCTCTCGGGCGAATTCGGCTGGCGCTTCGACCTGACGGACACGTTCTACGCCGAACCGTCCGCCGAGCTCACCTATACGCGTGTTGACGGCGAAACGTTCAAGGCCAACAGCAACACGCTCGGCATCGACGACTACGACTCCATGGTCGGCCGCATCGGCGCGACCGCAGGCCTGAACTGCTCGCAGGGCCGCGGCGGCGTGTACGCCCGCTTCGGCGTTGCGCACGAGTTCATGGGCGACGGCAGGTTCACGGCCGTGAACGCCGCCGGCACCGCTGCCGATCCGATCGAAGTCGACGGCAAGGACACCTGGGTCGAGTACGCCGTGGGTGCGAACTTCAACATCACGAAGCAGACCTACGTCTGGGCCGACCTTGAGCGCACGTCCGGCGCCGAAGTCGACGAGGATTGGCGCGCCACCATCGGCGTTCGCCACGCCTTCTGATGTCCGACTGACGCCGCAGGCATGACGTCCGTCATGCCGCGGCGAAGGTTGCCATGACAAAAAGGGGCCCGCCCTCTCATCAGCCGATGAGAAGGCGGGCCCTTCCTTTTTGCGTCTTGAGTTCCTTCCCGTCCTCATTCTCCGTAGAGCCATTCGTCGAGGTCCCACCAGAGTTCGAAGAAGACGCGGGAGAGGAGGGCCGCGTCGCCGTAGGCGTCGTGGTGTCCGCCTCGAGCGCCGAGTCCGTACCATTCGAGCAGGGCGTCGAGCCCGTTGCGGCGGCGCTCCGACGGAATCGCCCTGGCGAGCACGAACGAGTCGACGACGGTGCAGCAGTCCTCGAACCTGGGCGCGCCGGGACGCGCGGCCTGAAGCTCTCGGTTGAGCCAGAGAAGGTCCATCGTGCGGTCATGGATCACGACGGTCTTGCCGCGCACGGCCTCGAGCAGCTCGTCCGCACGGGCCGCAAACTCGGGACAGTGCTCGAGCTCGCAGTCCTGAATGCCGTGCACGCGCCTTGCACGAGCCAGGGAGCGGCGGTGCGGGTTGCACCGAAAGTGCAGGCCACCCGTGATGTTCTGCTCGACGTCCGTCTCGACGAGACCAACCTCGATGAGGCGCCCGTTGCGTCCGCCCGTCGATTCGGTGTCGAGAAAGACGAGGGACTCTGCTCGGTCGAGCGCCGCATGCACGCCTTCGAGCCTTGCGCGGCGCTCCGCCTCCGACGTGAGAAGGTCGGGATTGAAATGCGTTCCCGCATGGAAAAGGCTCTTGCGAAGGGCTTCGGCGTCGTCCTGTACGGGAAGGCGGGCAAGAAGCTTCGAGAGTTCGGGCAAGAGCGGGGCGGGCAGGACGGGACGTGCGGCGACGGGATGCCTTTCGGAAGGCAGAAGCGTTGCGGCAGAGGCGTTTGGAAGGACGGTATGCGGAAGAATGACGGTCATGGCGATGATTCTCTTGATGATGCATTTGCGCCATGTTAGGAGACAGTGCGTCAGTTCGTGACGCACAAGCGCGTCTTCGGGACGCCGTTCCGACTGCGTCAGGAGTTGACGCATGGGGGCCGATACTGAAGAAAACGGAGGGGGATCCGCAGGGGGCGCCATGTCAGGGCCCGCGCTCTCCTCCCGAATCTGGAGTCAAAGACATGGAATACACCGCCTACAAGTTCCAACCGTCATTTATTGAGGAGCGTCTCAAGAGCTATAAGTCGAACCTGATGAAGTTCAAGGGGCACGACGATCTCGTCGGCAATGCCGTCCGCGTCATTCGGGAGAGGCTCGAGAGTGATCCGCGCCGCTATCTTTCCTACGGTCCCTACTGATGGGCCATCAAGAAGGTTCTGGTCGACAACGGCGTGCCGCTGGGGAAGGTCGACGACGAGGAGGTCAGGCTCGCCTACACGGGGACGACCGACGAGGAGACCATCGTGATGGCCGAGGAGTTCAGGAACGACTGTCTTGGCAACATGAAGCTCTACACCGACCGCTTCATGCTCGACGAGGAGTCGGGCAGGTGGTGGAGGCTTCGCGATCCCGACATGGCCGCGGCGAGCGCCATGGCTGCGCCGGACATCATCGATTACATGCGCGAGTTCTGACGCAGGCCCCGCCGCGGGGGCTTCGGCAGATGCGGGCGCCTTGCACGACGGGCGCCCGTGGTCGTTCCGCGCACCGGACTGTCGAGTGGCGCCTCTCCTGCTGAGGGTGTTGGGTGCATTCTCAGTCTTTTGGGTTAGGAAAAGACATCCTTCGGGATGTGTGGAATCGTTGCGGGCTGTGTCATAATCGAACGCGTATGTCCCGCAAAAGGGCGCCACCGTCCCCCGAGGGCGTCCGCCGGCAGCGGGATCCTGACAGAAGACAGAATAGAAAAGGAAGTCCAGCCGTGGAATTCATCCTCAATCCGATCGTCATATCGGTCGTCGTGCTCTGCGCGCTCTGCCTTGCGCGCGTCAATGTTCTTCTCGCCCTGATTGCGGCCTCTCTGGTCGCGGGTCTCACGGGCGGGCTCGGCCTCACGAAGTCGATGGAGCTGCTCTCGGGCGGCTTCAGCGCCAACGCGACGACCGCGCTCTCCTACATCCTTCTGGGCACTTTCGCCGTGGCGATCGCGCACACGGGCCTCATGCAGATGCTCGTGCGCTGGATCGGTGCCAAGATGGGCGGCAGGCCGCTTGTCTTCTGCTTCGGCCTGGCGTTCATCGCCTGCCTTTCGCAGAACGTGGTGCCCGTGCACATCGCCTTCATTCCGCTTCTGATTCCGCCGCTGCTCAAGCTCATGAACAAGATGAAGCTTGACCGCCGTGCGGTCTCCTGTGCTCTCGGCTTCGGCCTTACGGCTCCGTACGTGTCGCTGCCCATCGGCTTCGGCCTCATCTTCCAGGGCATCGTCGCGCAGTCCATGACGCAGAACGGCATGGCCGTGACGGTGGCGGACGTGGCGTCGGTGGCCTGGATCGCCGGCCTCTCGATGGTCGTCGGTCTCGTGCTCGCCGTCTTCTACTTCACCCGCCGTCCCCGCACCTATCTCGACAAGCCCGTCGTGGGCGTGACGGAGTCCGACGAGGAGATCCGCTTCGGTCTCAGGCACTGGGTCACGCTCGGCGCGATCGTCGCCGCCGTCGCCGTGCAGATCATGCTCGAGAGCCTGCCGCTCGCTGCGCTGCTCGGCCTCATCATCATGCTCGCGGGCGGCGCCTTCCAGTTCAAGAAGCTTGACGACCACATCGCGAGCGGCATTTCCATGATGGGCTTCATCGCCTTCGTGATGCTGATTGCGGGCGGTTATGCCGCGATCCTCAAGGAAACGGGCGCCGTCAACTCGCTCATCGAGGGAGTCGTGCCCCTCATGGGCGAAAGCAAGTGGGTCGCCGCGACGATCATCACGCTCATCGGCCTGCTCGTCACGATGGGCATCGGCACGTCGTTCGGCACGGTGCCCATCCTCGCCGTCATCTACGTTCCGCTCTGCACGGCCGTGGGCTTCTCCGTCCCCGCCACGATCCTCCTGATGACGATCGCGGGCGCCCTGGGCGACGCGGGCTCCCCCGCCTCCGACTCCACGCTCGGCCCCACGTCCGGCCTCAACGCCGACGGCCAGCACAACCACATCTGGGACACCTGCGTGCCGACCTTCCTCGCGTACAACGTGACGCTTCTCGTGGCCGGCATCGTCGTCTCGCAGTTCATCTGACGAAGTTTCACGCCGGATTTCGTCGCGAATGACAAAACGCCCGCAGACCGGAAGGCCCGCGGGCGTTGTCGTTCATTGCGGCGGAAAGCCTCAGAGCGGCTTTGCGGAGAGGACGTCGAGTTCGATTTCGGTCCAGTCCTTGTCCACCTCGGCGCGGATTTCGACGGGGGCGTCCTTCGTGATCATGGACCAGTCACGGTCATGATCGAGCTCGGCCCTGATGGAGGCGCCCTTGTCGTCGGTGAAGACGTACTTGTCGCCGCGGACGTGTTCGGTGAATTTGCCGCGCAGCGTGACGATCTGGTGGTCCTTCCCGGACTCGAGCACGGCGGCGACGGTGGTGGCGGGCTCGGTGTCGAACCCCTTCGGACCCTGGGCCTGAGGCGCCGCGGCAAAGCCCTGCGGGCCGGCGGCAAGGACGGGCAGGGCGACAAGTGCGCCGGCAAGGGCGGCAAGCGTCTTTTTCATGTGTTTTCTCCTCGGCGCGGCCATAATACGGCACGCGGAAAAATGAAAATGCGGTTTTTGAGAGCGCCTTCGCGGCAGGGCGAAGGCCGTGGAAACATTCTATTGAGAAGGCTTCTTGTTTCGCATCCCTCATTTCGCAAGGAAAACGCAGAACGTGTAACGAAAGACAACCATGCGCGCATCGGGAAAACAAACTGAAAGATTCTTCGGAGGCCGGCCGTGACGGGCGCGCCCGCACCCGCCGTCCTCGTGATGGGCGGCTTCATCGTGCTTCTTCTGCTCTGGCTTGTCCATCATCTCTCGAGGCGCAGGCGCTTCCCACTCGTCTTCGAGGCGAAGGTCGAACACGTCTGCGACGGGGACTCGATCATCGTTCGCGGCTGCTTCGGCCGTGTGAAGCTCAGGATTGCGGGCATGGACGCGCCCGAGACGGCGCAGCCGCGCGGCCGCGAGTCGGAGAGGCGGCTTCGCGCCATGCTGCAGGGAAGAGTCGTGAAGGTGAGGAGCGTTGCGGCCGACCGATACGGCCGATGGGTGAGCACCGTGACCGCGGACGGCGTCGATGCGGGACTCGTCATGGTCGAGGAAGGCGAGGCCTGGGCCTACCGCACGTATCTGTGGGCGCTCCCGAAGGAGGCCCGCGGGCGTTATCTCGCGGCCGAGGCGCGCGCAAGGCGCGCGGGACGCGGGCTCTGGGCGGAGCGCAGTCCCGAGGCGCCCTGGCTCTGGCGCAGGCGTCACCGCACCATCCTGCAGCGCATTCTCGACTTCTTCTGGGGGATCGGACGCGCCGTCAGGCGCTTCTTCAGGGGCGGCGGAAAATAGGCGGCTCTTGCAAACATTTTCGCATGCAGGGCGTGCGTCGCCTTTTTACGGCGGTGCAGGTGATTTATCGCAGGTAGTTTGGCCTGGAGACAGGCGGGTGATTTTGGGCCAAGCTAGTCTGAAAGTCCGTCGGAAAAGACGGTGAAAATGCACACGACAACAGCTTCCCCTTCAGGAGACCCTGCCATGACCCGCAATGCGATCGTCGACGCCCTCGGCGTCCTCAAGGCCGGCCGAATCGTCGACCTCACCCATCTCGTCCAGCCCGGCATCCAGCGCTTCGGGCCGTTTCCCGCCATGAGGATCGAGACCCGCTACACGGTGGCCGAGTCGGGCTTTCACGTCGAGCAGGTCTCGTTAGATC
>OLFY01003216.1_pt1 | contig 13961 bp, 9 predicted proteins | sample 1605611 | NCBI WGS metagenome assembly OLFY01 (sample SAMEA3888923, study PRJEB22519) | human gut metagenome | biome: human gut; feature: human-associated habitat; material: faeces | place: Denmark | collected 2011
ATCTGCCGCACCTCGCTTGCCGTATCGGCACTTAGAATTATGCGGTATTGCCTTAACACACGTTCAATTTTGCAGGGTAAGGGGGCAGAGCTATGCGGCCGGATGTGGAAGAGTTTTTCTGCGGCATCAGCTTTGACACTTACCGCCTGCTGGGTTCCCACCCGGCGGGGCCGGGGCGCGGCTGGCTGTTTACCCTGTGGGCGCCGCACGCCCGCCGCGTGCAGCTGCTGGGGGACTGGAACGGCTGGGATCTCTATTCCGCTGCCGAGCTCACCTTTTGTGAGGACGGCCTGTGGCGCGGGCGGGTGCCCCAGGCGCAGCTTGGGCAGCTGTACAAGTATAACATTCAGGGGCCGGACGGCAGCTGGCAGCTGCGGGCAGACCCGTTTGCCTTTGCGTTTGAAGCTCTGCCCGGCACGGCTTCCCGCCTGGCGGAGCCGAATTACCCGTTCGCTGCTCCCTTGCTGCGCGGTGCCCGCCGGGATGCTCCCGTTCTGATTTACGAACTGCACGCCGCCAGCTGGCACCGCCATTGGGACGGCCGCTATTACACCGGGCCGGAGCTGGCAAAAAGTCTGGTGCCCTATCTTGTGGAGCACCACTACACCCATGTGGAGTTTTTGCCGCTGGCAGAATACCCGTTTGACGGCAGCTGGGGCTACCAGGGGTGCGGGTATTTTGCCCCCACCCAGCGCATTGGCGGGTTTGCAGGCTTTGCCGCGCTGGTGGATGCCCTGCACGCCGCAGGCATTGCCGTGCTGATGGATTTTGTGCCGGTCCATTTTGCGCCGGATGCCGACCGCCTGGCCTGTTTTGACGGTGCGCCTTTATTTGAATCCGGCCCCAGCGACTGGGGCAGCCTGAACTTTGATCTGGCCAGCCCGCCGGTGCGCAGCTTTCTGCTCAGTTCGGCGGCGTTCTGGCTGCAGGTGTGCCGGTGCGACGGCCTGCGGGTGGATGCCATCGGCAACGCGCTGTACCACTGTCCCAACGGCTGGCAGGCAGCAGAGTTTTTCAAAACGCTGACAGCTGGGCTGCACGCGCGGTTCCCCGGCTGCATGCTGGTGGCAGAGGACAGCGCCGGTTCCATGAACGCCACCTCCGATACCGCCAGCGGCGGGCTGGGCTTTGACTATGTGTGGGAGATCGGCTGGACACAGGATACGCTGGCCTATTTTGCCGCGCCGTTCGGCGGACGCAGCGCTCTGTTCCGGCAGTTGTGCGGCAGCTTTGGCCCCTTTGGCGCGGTGCAGGGCATCAACGCGCTGAGCCACGATGAAAACCACCCCGCCAGCATTTTCACCCGCCTGTATGGCAATGTAGAAGAAAAGCTGGCCCAGATGCGGCTGCTGCTGTTATTACAGGCCGCCCGCCCCGGCAAAAGCCTGCTGTTTGCGGGGGTGGAGTTCGGCCAGCCGGATGCCTTTACCGATGGCCGGGAGCCGAACTGGGCTATGCTGGCGGACGCCGGGCACCGTGCCCTGGCTGATTACAGTAAGGCGCTGAATGCTTTCTGCCTGGCACACCCGGCGCTGTATGCGCCCCAAAGCTTTGCCTGGACCGCGCAGGATGCAAGCACCGGCGTGCTGGGCTTTACGTTGCAGGCCGGCTGTGAAACACTTTTGTGCGCCCTGAACACCGGCACACAGGCCGTACAGGGGTTTGGGCTAAAGCCGGGCTGGGGCAGCTATGCCCTGCCGCTGTTTGCCGCGGGCTGGGTGGATAATGCTCCCCGCCCCATTGCCAACGGATGGCTGGCGCTGGACCTTGCACCGTTAAGCGGCGGAATTTGGCAGATCGAGTAGTTTTCCGCCTTGACAAACCGGCATTTCCTGCTATACTGGGAACCGGACATAAGAACAGGGGCGCTGGAGGGCATCTCCGGCTGAGATCAAAGCAACTGTGTTTTGAGTACCCTATACCTGATCCGGGTAATGCCGGCGTAGGAAGTTTTGCTGTGGTTATATACTGCTCACAACGCTTTCGGCGCCCGCTGTACCTGCGGGCGCTTTTCTTGTTTTTATGTACTATTTTTCAGGAGTGGTATGTATATGTCATCCTCTTACACCAAAACGCGCATTATGGTAGAATGCGCCCTGATGATTGCGCTGGGCACCATCCTGGCCAACATCAAAATCTATGAGCTGCCCAACGGCGGCTCCATCACGCTGTTCAGCATGGTGCCGTTCATTCTGGTATCCTTCCGCCACGGGGTCAAGTGGGGCCTGTTCACCGGCTTTGTGAACAGCCTGCTGCAGATGCTGCTGGGCTTTTATGCGCCCCCGGCGCCCGGCCTGCTGCCTTTGGTGGGCATGATCCTGCTGGATTATGTGCTGGCCTTCTCCTTTCTGGGGCTTGCCTGCGTGTTTGCCAAGCCGTTCAAAAACAAGCTGGTCGGCGTGGCCGTGGGCTCCGCCGCCGTGTGCGTGCTGCGTTTCCTGTGCAGCTTTTTGTCCGGCGTGCTGATCTGGGGCAACCTGAGCGATGGTCTGCCTGCGTGGATCTACAGCCTGACTTACAACGGCTCCTACATGCTGCCGGAAGGTATTATGACCACCATTGCCGTGGTGCTGCTGTACAAGGCTGCGCCCCAGCTGTTCAGCGCCAACAACTGATTTTGCCATTTTCAACTCCGTTTGCCTGGGGTGCCGTTTTTACGGCGTCCCAGGATTTTTTATTTCCTTTTTTCTTGATTTGCCCGTACCTGCTGCACAAAAGTTTTACCATGGCAGACATCACATTTTCCGCCCCGCACCGCACGTTTTTTGCCCTGCACCAGCAGCTGCCCGTTTCAGCTGCTAACTATTACAGAAATGCGTTTTTGTACAGTTTTTTCAAATGTATTTTTGTTGCAATATTTTAGCAAAAAACGCTCACTTTATGTTATCTTTATCTATCTCTTTGTTTCGTTAAAGCGCCGGGGCACCTGTCTTTCTTTCAAGTTTCGGTCAAAATGCGTTATATTTTTAGCAATATAACCAAAGTCACCTTTGTTTTTTCGGCATTGTGCTATTTTGACAAAATACATTTGCAATTTATTGAAAATATGTTAAGATAGATTTAACAGATTGTTACACCGCAAACAATGTTCCTATTTACCACTGCATGAACGGGAATTTTGCTAACCAGAGCGGTTTTGCAATCCCCACCGGGGGCATTAGCTTCACCCCGGCAAAATACGTCCGTATTAGGAGGAATGTATCTTATGATGAAATGGCTGCAAAAGCTCGGCAAGGCGTTGATGCTGCCCGTTGCCGCGCTGCCCGTCTGTGGTATTCTGATGGGTATTGGCTACGCTCTGGCTCCCGCCGTTATGGGTGCTGAAGGTTCTACTACCGGTGTTGCTTACACGATCGGCTTCCTGCTGGTCAAGGCCGGCGGCGCTCTGATTGATAACATGGCTTGGCTGTTCGCCATCGGCGCAGCTGTCGGCCTGGCAGACGACCATGACGGCACCGCCGGTCTGGCTGGTCTGGTCAGCTTTTTGATGATGCAGCAGCTGCTCAGCCCCGGCGTTGTGGGCGCTGTTCGTACCCTGGAAGAAGGCACCGTTGATTACATTGCTTTCAGCAAGATCGCCGGCAACTCCTTCATCGGCATCCTAGCTGCTGTCATCGGCGCCACCTGCTACAACAAGTTCAAGGGCACCAAGCTGCCTGACTGGCTGGCATTCTTCAGCGGCAAGCGCAGCGTTGCTATCATGACCGCCCTGGTTTCCATCGTGGTTTCCGTCATCCTGCTGTTCGTCTGGCCCGTTATCTTCGGCATTCTGGTTGCTCTGGGCAACGGCATTGCTACTATGGACGGCATCGGCGCAGGTATCTATGCTTTCCTGAACCGTCTGCTCATCCCCACCGGCCTGCACCACGCTTTGAACAACGTGTTCTGGTTTGACACCATCGGCCTGGGCGACCTGAAACACTTCTGGGCTGGCGAGACCAGCGCTGACGTGGGCTGGGACCTTGGCATGTACATGTCCGGCTTCTTCCCCTGCATGATGTTCGGTATCCCCGGCGCTGCTCTGGCCATGGTCCAGACTGCCAAGAACAAAAAGGCTGCTATCGGTCTGGTTGTTTCCGCTGCTATCTGCGCCTTCGTCTGCGGCGTTACCGAGCCGTTCGAGTTCGGCTTCATGTTCCTCTGCTTCCCCCTGTATGTTGTCTATGCTGCTCTGTACGGCATCTTCACCATCATCACCTACTACACCGGCTTCCGCGCAGGTTTCAGCTTCTCCGCCGGTGCTACCGACCTGATCTTCTCCGCCAGCCTGCCTGCTGCTGCTAAGACCTGGATGATCATTCCTCTGGGCATTGCCGCTTTCGTTGTCTTCTACCTGGTCTTCAAGTTCGCTATCGTCAAGTTCGACCTGAAGACTCCCGGCCGTGAGGACGAGGATGCCGAGGCTGCTGAGGCCAACATCACCCTCGCCAACAACGACTTCACCGCCATCGCTTCCGGCGTTCTGGCTGCTGTCGGCGGCAAGGACAATGTTGCCAACGTTGACTACTGCGCCACTCGTCTGCGCTTTGAGGTCAAGGACAGCACTGGTGTCAACGAGAAGGCCGTCAAGGCTGCCGGTGCTGCCGGCGTTATCCGCCCCAGCAAGACTGCTTGCCAGGTCGTTATCGGACCCAAGGTTCAGTTCGTGTATGACGAGCTGAAGAAGATGCTGTAAAAATCAGCACTGCCAGGTAAAGGTCTGGTTCCCTTTATCAAATCCGCCGCGGGCGGGCGTCAAGCCCACCCGCGGCTTTTATTTTTACCATAGCAAAAACTGCTGCGGAATTTTGGGATAAAAAGCAATTTCTGCTCATAGTATCCCACCCGCAGCGTGGTATAATGAAGATAGGAGAACCGGGGCAACGCGCCCCGAAAAAACAGGAGGTATTGTCTTATGAAGATCATCCGCGCAAAAGATTACTACGATATGTCCCGCAAGGCCGCCAACATCATTTCGGCCCAGGTCATCATGAAGCCCAACTGCGTGCTGGGCCTGGCTACCGGCGGCACCCCCGTGGGCACCTACAAGCAGCTGGTCGAGTGGTACAACAAGGGCGATATCGACTTCTCCGAGGTCACGACCGTCAACCTGGACGAGTACCGCGGCCTGCCGAAGGAGCACCCCGAGAGCTATTGGAGCTTCATGCACCGCAACCTGTTTGACCATGTGAACATCCGCCCCGAGGCCATCAACCTGCCCGATGGCACGAACCTCGACGCTGCGGCCGAGTGCGCCCGCTATGACGCCATCATCCACAGTGTCGGCGGCGTTGACCTGCAGCTGCTGGGCATCGGCAACGACGGCCACATCGGCTTCAACGAGCCGAACGAGGCCTTCGAGCTGGGCACCCACTGCGTTGACCTGAAAGAGGAGACCATTGAGGCCAACAAGCGCTTCTTCGACGGCAACGCCGACCTGGTCCCCAAGCAGGCCTACACCATGGGCATCAAGACCATCATGCAGGCCCGCAAGGTCCTGATGGTCGCCAACGGCAAGGGCAAAGCCGACATCGTCAAGAAGGCGTTCTTCGGCCCTGTCACGCCGGAGGTCCCCGCCAGCATCCTGCAGATGCACCCCGACTTCATCCTGGTCGGTGACGAGGAAGCTCTGAGCGAGATCTGATCAGCGGAGGAATACTGCTATGATCATCAAAAATGCAAAAGTGTACAGCGACGGCTGCCGCTTTGTGGAAAAAGACCTCATCATCCGTAACGGCCGTATCGTGTTTGGCGCGGCGGCCCAGGAGGGCGAGGAAATCATCGACGCAGGCGGTGCCTACGCGCTGCCGGGTCTTGTGGATATCCACTTTCACGGCGCGGTCGGCCATGATTTCTGCGACGCTGACGAGGCGGGCCTGCAGGCCATCGCCGACTTTGAGGCCAGCAAGGGCGTTCTCGCTATCTGCCCCGCCACGATGACTTTCAGCGAGGAGATCCTGAGCGGCATCATGGATGTGGCCGCCGCCCACAAGAACGACCACGGTGCAGATTTGGTGGGCATCAACATGGAAGGCCCCTACATCAGCCCGAAGAAGGTCGGTGCCCAGAACCCGAAGTACGTCATGGGCGCGGACGCTGCGATGTTCCGCCGTTTGCAGGCGCGCAGCGGCGGGCTGATCAAGCTGGTGGACGTAGCCCCCGAGGAGCCGGGCAACCTGGATTTCATCAAGGAATGCCGCGACGAGGTGCGTATTTCCATCGCCCACACCTGCACGAGTTACGACACGGCTAAGGCCGCGTTTGCCGCCGGTGCCACCCACATGACCCACCTGTACAACGCGATGCCGGGCATCACCCACCGTGAGCCGGGCCCCATCATTGCCGCGCTGGAAGAAGGTGCCGAGGTCGAGCTGATTACCGACAACGTACACATCCACCCGGCCATGGTGCGGTTTACCTTTAACACGTTTGGCGACGACCATGTGATCCTGATTGCCGACAGCATGATGGCCTGCGGCCTGCCCGACGGCCAGTACAGCCTGGGCGGCCAGGCTGTCACGGTGCGCGGCCCCCGCGCGACCCTGACCGAGCAGCCCGGCACGATTGCGGGCAGTGCGACCTGCCTGTTCGACTGCATGAAGCGTGCGGTGCTGGAGATGGGCGTCCCCCTCGAGAGTGCCGTCCGCGCCGCTACCCTGAACCCGGCCCGCAGCATCGGCATCGATGCCGATTACGGCAGCCTGGATGCCGGGCGGATTGGCAATGTTGTCCTCGTTGACGATAAGCTGGATATCCTGAAGGTGATTCGCCACGGCGGGGTGCTCTGCTAAAGTGTAAACGGCAGTCTCCCGGGAGATATTTTTCGACGGAGCGTACCCACGCCACTAGGAACCCCAAAGAGGAAATCGGGTGTTTCCCCGCGCACTTTAGGGAAAAACTAAAGTATGTAGAGTTGTAGGGCGGCCAGCCCTCTGGCCGCCGCACAGTGCCCTTACTGCAACTCACCACTTTAGTTGTAGGGGGGGCGGCGTCCTTGACGCACCGGGCCGTTTGCCTTTACCACCCCTTCCATCATACAAAAAATCCTGCCGACACTTTCATCGGCAGGATTTTTTGCTTTATTCCTATCTATCCATCCGTTCTTACTTCCGGTCGATCGCCACGACCACACCCGACAGCGCCAGCAGGGCCAGCAGGTTGGGCACAGCCATCAGGCCATTGAACAGGTCGGCCAGCGCCCACACCAAATCTACTTTCAGCGTGGAACCAACCAAAATAAACACGACCACGATAAGGCTGTACACCGGCAGCATCTTCTCACCGAACAGCGTTTTAAAGTTCGACTGGCCGAAGAAATACCAGCCGATGATCGTCGAAAACGCGAAGAAGAACATACACACCGCAATGAAAATCGGCCCAAACCCGCCGAACGCCTGGCTGAACGCAGCCTGGGTCAACGCCGTGCCGGTCAGTCCCTCAGGGATCAGCCCCGACGTGATGAGCACCAGGCCGGTCAGCGTCAGCACAACGAACGTGTCGATAAACACACCCAGAATTGCCACTGCGCCCTGATCCTGCGGCTGCTTGACCTTTGCCAGCGCGTGGGCATGCGGCGTCGAGCCAAGGCCCGCCTCGTTGGAGAACAGGCCGCGGGCCACGCCAAAACGCATGGCCTGCTGCACGGTCACACCGGCCAGGCCGCCTGCCATCGCCTGCGGCTGGAATGCCAGCACAAACACCTGCTTCAAAGCGTTGGGCAGGACCTTCGCGTTCATGACCAGGATAACGATGCAGCCCACAATGTAAAACGCCGCCATAACAGGTACGATTTTTTCCGTTACAGCGGCAATTCTCTGCACGCCGCCCAGGAAGATGAACGCCGCAATGGCCGCCACAACGACGCCCACCACCAGCCGGTTCACGCCAAAGGCGTTGTGGAATGCGTCGCCGATGGAGTTGGACTGGACCATGTTGCCCATGAAGCCCAGCGCCAGAATGATAAGTACCGAGAACACGGTCGCCAGAATCTTGCCGAGCTTGCCCTTGAATGCCGCCCGGATGTAGTACGCCGGGCCGCCGGTCACATGGCCGTTCACGGTCGTCTTGTAGTGCTGCGCCAGCACGGCCTCGGCATAGATGGTCGCCATGCCGAAGAACGCCGACATCCAGGTCCAGAACAGTGCACCCGGGCCGCCGCTGACCAGCGCCGTAGCGCAGCCGGTGATGTTGCCGGTGCCCACCTGCGCCGCAATGGCCGTCGTCAGCGCCTGAAAGCTGCTCATGCCCTCGGCGTCCGCCTTTTTGCCGCGCAGCGTGAACCCGCCGAACACGCGGCGGAAGCCCTCGCCAAAGCGGCGCACCTGCACGCCCCGCAGCCGAATCGTAAAGAAAATGCCTGTGCCTACGAGCAAAAACAGCAGAAACGAGTTCCAGACAATATCGCTGAACTGCTCAACAAACGTGGTAAATGCCGTCATATTGACCCCCTATTTCTTTCACATCCCAATACCCCGCCGCAATGCGGGTGCCTTATTACTATACTATGATTTTTGTGTAAAGTCAAGTGTATTTATTCGGCGCACAGTTTAACAAAAGAATTTGTAAATACTGCCAAAATCGCCCTTCTGTGTAACAAGTAGGACACAACCCCATGGTATACTACCCGCAAATCAAACCAGAAAGGGGAATCACCATGAAAAAACTTGCTCTTGTATTTGCGGCTGCGCTGGCCCTGACCGCCTGCACCGCTGCGCCGACCGAGACAGCAACCGTCCCTGCCGCCGACCCGCCCGCCGAGGCGGCGGCAACCGAGGAAAATGCGGACGCGGAGCAGTTCCCGGTGGGGGAGCTGCGGCTGTGTGATGACCGGCGGTGTGACACGGACACTGCCTATTACACGCTGTATGGCCACGTAGACACGACTGAGCTTACGGGGCTAAGGCTGGACTATGCCGACGGCGTGCAGACCAAGGTAACGTCGCTTGCTATTGCCGATACCCCCCACTCCGATTTGCTTGTCACAAACGATAATGTGGTTCGCATGTTTTTGTCGAACGCGGACGGATCAGAGTTTCGTTTCAAGACTTTTTACCCGGATGGCCGCAGTGAAGAACGGACTGCCAGCCAGGAAATTACGCCCACTGTTTATGACGAGTATGCGGCCTATGTCCTGCGCGACAACTATGTTGCCCGCTTGGACTGGCAAACCGGAGAGGTTACAACGTGGGACGCGTCGATTCCACAGATACATACCGTGCTTGGCGGTGCGGGCGGCAAGGTGTTGTTGACCCGCATCGTCTCCGACATGCCGCTGCCCACCGATGCCGAAATGTTTGAGGCCGTGCTGCAAAACTCCCTGATGGAGTATGATTTATACGATCTTGCGTCGAACACGCTGGAAAAGCTGTTTGCCGACGACTTCTACCCGGACGGCGGTTGGAAAACTTACCTGGGATATCGCGGAGATATGCTGTACTTTGTGCAGGGAAGCCCCGATGGCGACGACTACAAAGAGCTTTTGCTGGGGTACGACCTCACGACAGGCACCATGCAGGAGTTGTACGCAGAGGAAGCCACCGATTGTGTGGGTGCCTTTAACAGCCCGAAGAGCTTTAGCCGCGGCGGGCAGTTGGAATTGGTGTTCCTGCAAAGCACGCCGGACGCGCTGCATATCTATAACATCGCCGACGGCCAGATGTACAACGTACCCTGCCACGACCCGACGCTGAACGCCGCCTATGGTATCGAGGAAAACTACGGCCGCCCCATCGCCGTGACCGGGGATGGCCGTGTGCTTGTGATTGACGGTTACGCCCAACGCGGCGGCTACACGGTGGATGCCTATGGACTGATCGACCTGGATGATTATCTGGCAGGCAGCACCGACTACCAACCCGTGCAGATGTGGGCACAGTAGGGGCGGCATATATGCCGCCCGAGGACTTCCCATAAACGACCGTTTTCCGTACACGCGCGGGCGGCACATGTGCCGCCCCTACAATGCGGCAATGTTTTACCGCAGAATCGTAAATAAAAAAGCAAGAGCCGCTCCACTCGGGGGCGGCTCTTGCTGTATCGTGCAAAATTACTTATTCTTCTTGCTGGCGGCCTTCATGCGCAGGTCGTGATCCAGAATGCGCTTGCGGATACGCAGGTTCTCGGGGGTAACTTCCAGAAGCTCGTCGGGGGCCAGGAATTCCAGGCAACCTTCCAGGCTGAACTTGGAGACCGGTACCAGGCGCAGGGCGTCGTCGCTGCCGGAGGCGCGGGTGTTGGTCAGGTGCTTCGTCTTGCAGACGTTTACCGTGATATCCTCGCCGGTCGGGGTGTAGCCGACGACCTCGCCGGCGTAGACCTTCTCGCCGGCGTTGACGATCAGGGTGCCGCGCTGCTGGGCGTTGAACAGGCCGTAAGTGACGGCGTCGCCGGTCTCAAAGCTGATGAGGGAGCCGGTGGAGCGGGTCTGGATATCGCCGCACCATTCCTCGTAACCGTCGAAGATCGTGTTCATGATGCCCTCACCGTGGGTGTCGGTCAGGAACTGGCTGCGATAGCCGAACAGGCCGCGGCTGGGCATACGGAACTCAATGCGGGAACGGCTGTTCATCATCTGCATATTCATCAGGATGGCCTTGCGGGCACCCAGAGCGGTCATGACGTTGCCCTGATAGACCTCGGGCACGTCGATGACAACGCGCTCCATAGGCTCCATGACCTTGCCGTTCTCCTCGTGAGTCAGAACGTGCGGGGGGCTGACCTGCAGCTCATAGCCTTCGCGGCGCATCGTCTCGATCAGGATGGACAGATGCATCTCGCCGCGCCCCATGACGCGGAAGGAATCGTTGGTGGCGGAATCCTCGACCTTCAGGGCGACATCCTTCAGCAGCTCGCGCATCAGGCGGTCACGGATCTGGCGGGAGGTGACGTACTTGCCCTCCTTGCCGGCGAACGGGGAATCGTTGACCGAGAAGGTCATCTCGACCGTGGGGTCGTTGATCTTGACGAAGGGCAGGGGCTGCACCTTGCTGGGGTCGCAGATGGTGTTGCCGATGGAGATATCGGGCAGACCTGCGAAGGCGACGATATCGCCCGCCTGGGCGCTCTCGATCGGCTCACGGCCATTGGCCTTGAAGTCGAACAGCTTGGTGATGCGGCCGCTCATATGCACATCGGGGTTGTGCCAGTCGCAGACCTGGATGGGGCTGCCGACCTTGATAACGCCGTTCTGCACGCGGCCAACGCCCATGCGGCCGACGAAATCGTTGTAGTCAACGCTGGAAACCAGCATCTGCAGCGGCTCGTCAGGCTCACCCTCCGGCGGCTGCACATATTTCAGGATGGTGTCAAACAGGGGCTTGAGGTCCGTGCCGGAGGAAGGATCGGTCCAGTCATAGCTGGCCGTGCCGTTACGGCCGGAGCAGAAGACCATCGGGCTGTCCAGCTGCTCGTCGGTAGCACCCAGGTCCATCAGCAGTTCCAGAATCTCGTCGATGACTTCCGCAATGCGGGCGTCGGGGCGGTCGATCTTGTTGACCGCGATGACGAGAGACAGGTTTTGCTGCAAAGCCTTCTGCAGAACAAAGCGGGTCTGGGGCATGCAGCCCTCGGCTGCATCGACCAGCAGCAGAACGCCGTTGACCATCTTCAAAACGCGCTCGACCTCGCCGCCGAAGTCCGCGTGGCCCGGGGTGTCGACGATGTTGATCTTAACGCCGTTGTACTCGCAGGAGCAGTTCTTGGCAAGGATCGTGATGCCGCGCTCGCGTTCGATATCGCCGGAGTCCATGACGCGCTCGGCGACCTGCTGGTTCGCACGGAAAGCGCCGGACTGCTTCAGCATCTGGTCGACCAGCGTCGTTTTGCCGTGGTCAACGTGCGCAATGATCGCAACGTTGCGGAGATTTTCCTGAATCATATACGTTCCCTCTCAAATTAGAAATGCCGATATACTGATATTTGCAGGGGTATAACCCCAATATCCACATACTATTTTATAATACGCTATTATGTTCAATTTGTCAAGAATCGCAAAACGCAAAAAAGTGTGCTATAATACAGAATATTATAGTTATATTTTACACTAATCATGCAATGAGGGGAACCACTATGGCAAATACGATGCGCCACATCAATATCATTGGTCACCAGAACCCGGACACGGACTCCATCTGCTCCGCGCTGGCCTATGCGTGGCTAAAAAACCGCGGCAGCCTGACCGGCCTGTATGAGGCCCGCCGCGCCGGGCACGTCAATCGCGAGACGAAATTTGTTTTGCAGCATTTCGGCGTCGAGCCGCCGCGCCTGTGTACCGATGTCAGCCCGCAAATTAAAGATATCGACATCCGCAAGCAGGCCGGCATTGACGGTGAAATGAGCCTGCGCGCCGCCTGGAACCTGATGCGCGATGTGGAAATCGACACGCTCTGCATCGTCGATGACGAGAACGAGCTGCAAGGCCTTATCACCATCAAGGACATTGCCGACGCAAACATGGATCTGTTTGACACGGCCGTGCTGGCCGCCGCCAACACCCGCTGCACAAATGTGTTGGAGACGTTGGAAGCGGAGCTCATCGTCGGCAACGCCGACGCCCACATTGACAGCGGCGTCATCTGCATCGGCACCAGCCCGGAAATCATGGAAGAACTGGTCAAGCCCGGCGACATCGTGCTTGTCTCCAACCGGTACGAGACGCAGATGTGCGCCATCGACTGCGGCGCACAGGCCATCATCGTCTGCTGCGGCTCGGCGGTGCCCCGCACCATCGTGGCCCGCGCCCAGGAGAAGGGCTGCGCCGTGCTGGCGACCCCCTACGACACCTACGCCGCCGCGCGGCTCATCTCCACCGCCGCGCCGGTGCGCCACTTTATGCGCACGAAAGAGCTGCTGAAATTCAGCGTCAATACGCCGATCGAGGACGCGAAAAAGGTCATGGCCAGCGTGCGCCACCGCTACTTCCCGATTCTGGACGAGAACGGCAAGTACTGCGGCGTCGTCAGCCGCCGTAACCTCTTGAACCTGCACCGCAAGCAGCTGATTTTGGTTGACCACAACGAGCGCACCCAGGCCGTGGACGGTCTGGAACAGGCGGATATTTTGGAGATCATTGACCATCACCGCATCGGCAGCCTGGAAACGACCGGACCGGTCTATTTCCGCAATGTGCCGGTGGGCTGCACGGCAACGATTTTGTACCAGATGTACGGCGAGCAGGGCCTGACGCCCAGCCGCGAGATCGCGGGCCTGCTGCTGTCGGCCATTCTGTCCGACACACTGGTGTTCCGCTCGCCTACGTCCACCCCGCAGGACGAGGCCACCGCCAAGGCGCTGGCCGAGATTGCGGGCGAGGATATCCAGATCTACGCCGAGCAGATGTTTGAAGCGGGCGCGGACCTGACCGGCCGCACAGCCGAGGATGTGTTCAGCTCGGATTTCAAGGCGTTCAGCCGCGGCGACGTCAAGTTCGGCGTCGGCCAGTCCACCTACATGACCGACAAATCCCGCGCCGCCGCTGAGGCGCTGGTGGAGCCGTATCTGCCCGAGGCCAGCCGCCGCGAGGGTCTGCCGCTGATTTTCTATATGTTCACTGACATGAAGACCCAGAGCACGGATTTGATGTTCTACGGCCACAACGCCGAGGAGATCATCCGGGATGCGTTCCATGTTGAGCCGGAAGGCGATATTGCCAAGCTGCCCGGCGTCGTCAGCCGCAAAAAGCAGCTGATTCCCCCGCTGCTGGCCGCGCTGCAGGCCCGGCAGTGACCGATTAACGGCAGCCTCCCGGGAGGTCTTACTTTCTTTTGTGACCAAAAGAAAGTAACAAAGAAAAGTCTCGCTGTTGCGACGAGGTGCGGGGTTGCGAACACGGGGCCACAGTTGAGCGGAGCGAAACTGGGGTAGTGAGCAATGCTTGCCCCTGCGGGGCAAGCAACCGCAAGAGCGGGTTTGCGTAGCAAACTGGCGGCGCTCGTTGTGCGCCGCCAAGCGGGACCCGCGCCTCGGGGGCTGCACGCCCCCGAGAC
>OLFY01003217.1_pt1 | contig 13957 bp, 11 predicted proteins | sample 1605611 | NCBI WGS metagenome assembly OLFY01 (sample SAMEA3888923, study PRJEB22519) | human gut metagenome | biome: human gut; feature: human-associated habitat; material: faeces | place: Denmark | collected 2011
ATTGCACTGGTCCTGAGAAAAATATTCCACATCCCGTACGGCTTGATTGTCTTGATCGCTGCGATTCCAGTGGCCATCATCGTTCATTCTGACTATGTGAAGGGAAAGACGATCGACCTGGAGATGCGTTTTGTATCTAATTTTTCGGAACTCAATGCCATCATATTTGTATCCATATAGCTATCAACGCCTAAAACACGCACTTTATTCGTCAATATTGCAGCTCCTCTTTTTGGAAAAATAACACTTCCTGCTTGCACCATTTTAACAGAACTATTTTTCAGGACTTTATTCTGTGTATTTATTACAGTTTTATAAGCATAATTTAAATCATCAACTTTAACATAATTGATATCACCTTCTTGGAATTTTGCTGGTGCCTCTCCTGATGTAATTTCTACATACTCTCCCAACTTACGCTGTTCCCAAGGTTCCGTAAAACCTGGGAATCTAATTTTAGGTACATTCTTCTTGTCACTCATATTTTTCCTCCTTTTCAGTTTTCGGCCATCTTATCAGCCAACTTATAAATTGCTTCTCTTAAACCGTTACGATATTTAATTCTAGACAAAGCCTGTACTTCTTCATCTAGAGCCATCGTCTTATACTCTTCACTAGCACTCTTTATAATGTCGCTTATTTCACCAGCATCATCTAAATCTTGTTTGCCATAACGATGCCGACTAAATAATGCACACATTTCTGCACTTGTTATCACATCGGTAATCCCCCACTTCCCTCGAAAATTAAGGAACACCCTGTTAATGCTTATAGTATTTGCAGCACGAATTACCTTTTCACAATCCTTAAGATGTGCCGGATATCGGAAATCCGAACCTTTCGGTGGATATTCACCTTTTCGAATGGCATCCGCAGCATTTAAAATCTTTGTGGCATAAGCACGATCATCCAGTCCATTTGCAAATTGATCAATTTTGTCTTTCGTTTCATCAGCTTCCTGATCATTACCATCATGCACAGCATTTAACAGCTTATTAACCAACTCCGTAAGATAATCATAATCAATCTTAATATCTTTAACATGAGTCATACGAAGTTCAATTTGATATACAGGAATATCTTTTTTCTTTGAAATATAAGCCTTAAGTTCATTTGTAAGAACAGTTGTCAACATTACTTCCTGCTCCGGCGTCATCCCGACTTTTCTAATCAAGTCATCTGGATTATTGTAATCAAATCCTTCATCTGATTTATTTTCCGGATCATAATCATATTGTTTTAATTTTGCCATTCCTACATTATATTCGCGAAGTCGTTCAATCATATTTTCCTTCTGCTTCTCAGATGGTGGCAACTGAATAAATTCGCATGTCATATCAGACAACTTATTTACTACTGTTTTAACTTCACCTAGAACATCATTAAATTTAGGTGCTGTAATCCCATCATTGACATTTTGCCTTTCTCTTTCTTCATCAGATAAAGTGGCAGAATCTTTGTTAGCGTATATCGCAAGAGCCCCATTCATGAGTTTTTCATTCTCTGCAGGCCAACGATAATTAACTACACGTCCCCATGGTTTTTCCTGCATATCAGCCACTCGGTTTGTCCTCGAGTAAGCCTGTATCAGTCCAGCACTTTTTAATGTTCTGTCAACATATAAGGTATTTAATTCCGGTGCATCAAATCCTGTAAGTAGCTGATCCACAACAATTACCAGATCCAGAAAATTGCCATCACTAGCAGTTTTATTCAACCTAGAAATTACATCTTGTGTATAACCGGAAACATCTCCCATAGTAAAAGCTACACCAAACTCCTTATAATAAGCATCCATTGCTCTATGCAACCCATTATTAGTTACAAGCATACTGTCATTATTTGTATTATTAGCACTAAATGTCACTGCCACCTTAAGCGTAAATAGTCCCTGTTCTTCACGCTCCCGATTCACTCTTTGAAATTCGTCAAAATACATCATTGCCATTGGGGTACTTGCTTTTCCTCCGCCAACATGTGTAGTCAAAAGTGCGTTATACCTTCCATCATTTGATCGATTTTGCCATTTATCATATATATCTTTTACAACCAGTTTTATATGATCTAAGTTTTCGTCATAAAAACTAGGCTCAATCGCATCATCCATGTCCTCCATAGTTAAATTATTAATTTTGTCCTGAATTTTTTCTTCCGACCATTTGGGATATTTTTCCTTATAAAACTCAGGAAGATACTTCTGTTTCATTTCATCTTCCGGAATCGTAGTTTCAAAATCCACCTTAAATCCCAATACATTTCGATCAGCAATTGCTTCCCGAATCGTATAAGCATGAAGCAATGGTCCAAAGATATCCTCCGTTCTCAATCCCTTTGTTGTTTCATCAAACATTGGAGTACCTGTATATCCTACCCATGCTGCATGTTTAAACGCCTTTTGAATGTTTTCAAAAGATTCTCCACCCGTAGAACGATGCGCTTCATCAACAATAAATACAATATTCTTTTCTGGTGTCTTAAAGGATTTCCTCTTAATTAGAGAATCTAGCTTCTGCACAGAAGTAACAATAATTCCATTTGACTTCGATTTCAGTTTACGGCTCAAATCTGTTGTATTATTGGTATCCTGTACAATACCATCAAATTGATCTGTTGCATCTGGATCGTAAGCCCTATAATTCTCATTGGTTTGTTTCGTCAGCTGAATACGGTCAACTACAAAGACAACTTTATCAACTTTAGGCATACGGCTAGATAACCAAGCTGTCTTAAACGAGGTAATCGTCTTTCCTGATCCGGTAGTATGCCAAATATAGCCCACCTTATTGTTTCCAAAATCAAAGTCAACTTTTTTAATCCCCTCTATAACTTCCTGCGTTGCATACACCTGGTATGGACGCATCACCTTTAACGTCTGCTTATTCGGCGTACCATCAAGAATCATATAGTTTGTTGCCATCTGATGCGCCATAGGTATTGACAACATAGAATCTGCAAATTCCTTCCAGTCTCTTACAATACCATTATTACTTCTTCTCTGCCAGTGAAATGCAAAATCCTTATTAAACTTCTCCGAAGTTGTATTTGCCATATATTTTACATTATTTGGCGTCATTGCAATCAGAATCTGTAATACTGAAAAAATGTCGCCATACTGCCCTTCATCAATGTACTGATGCATCTGATTTAAAGCCTCATTAACATCATGAGTGTCTCTTTTTTCTTCAATTTGAATAATAGGAAGTCCATTAATTAAAAGCGTTGTGTCAAAGCGACGATTCATTTTACCATTTATGACCGCTGGACGCTCAATTTGATTTACAACTTGATAAACTGTATCTCCTGCACCAATCTCTTTTTGATCAAATACAGTTAAAAATACATGGCGTCCATCATCAAGATCTATCTCTATCTGAGACACACCATTCAACCCATAAAGAAACTGTCCTGCTTCATACGGAGTGTGTAAATCTGATATGATTTTTTTCACCTGATTGAACTCCGCTTCACTCATAGGATGCTCTAACACATTTTGATTATGTTGCTCCAGTATTGTCTTGAAATTATTCCAAAGTTGAGGGGTTGTTTTGATATCTGGTTCATATTTCCAGAGTTTTGTTTTAACAACTTTGTTTCCTAAACCTGTAGCAGAAAATTCAGGGATTCCTGCTAAACATTCAGGATTAGTAACAGTTCCTGTAGTAATATACTGAATCAACTCCGTCTCAAACATTTGCTCATTCATCCGTCTACCTCCTTAAGTTTTTCTATTGTTAATACTTTCTCCAACTCAGCAGCCCGCTTTTTTAATGCATGTAGCCGTAATTGTTTAAAATAAATATCACCTATGATTTTTTGCTTTTCATAAGAATGCAACTTTGGTAATTCCAATCTTCTTAGCTGTTTTACTGTATGTTTTAAAACTGCCGAACCTTGAAGTTCTTTTAGCCATTGCTTCTTTATAAATTCACTTTCATTCAGTAAATACACTAAATAATTACCATCTATTCTTTCTTGTGGAATCAATTTAGCATAATTTTGTGTATACAAATATCCTTGATGGCTATGCCTAACAATTGTTGCTCTTCCCGAAATCAAGCTAAATAGAATATCGCCCCCTTTTATCAGACTTAAATCATCCAAGGTCGATATAGTCTTCGCTTCCTCGCCACCTAATTCAATCCCAACCAAATCATTCTCCAGCTCTTGTTGCCCGTAAAAGTTGTAGGTAGGCGCCGAATCCAGCAATGACTCCTTTATTCTAAATTGAGGAGTTCCCATTGTAATTGTAATAACATCTTCTATTCTCATTTTGTGCCTTTCCATAATTACATTTTCATGTTGCATCTATATAATACTCTAGAAATCAAAAGTTGTCAACCCATATTTTTGTAATTTTCTAAAATTACAAAAATATGGGTTGATTTCTACTTGGGAACAGCGTAAGCTTGAAGATATTTATGGTTCTATTGGAAATGCATTCGTAGGAACAGCGACTCCGTATTATGTGGAAAGCGGTCATTTTTACCTTGAATCGAATAATATCAAGGATGGACAAATCAATCATAATACAGAAGTTTTCATCAATGATGAGTTTTATGAAAAGCAAAAAGATAAATGGCTTCATACTGGTGACATGGTTATGGTTCAGTCAGGTCATGTTGGTCATGCAGCCGTAATCCCTGAAGAACTCAATAATTCTGCGGCTCATGCATTGATTATGTTCAGAAATCCAAAGAAAGAAATTGAACCATATTTTCTGAATTACCAATATCAGACATTAAAGTCAAAAAAGAAAATCGAGAACATTACGACAGGTAATACCATCAAACATATTCTTGCTTCGGAGATGCAACAGTTTGAGGTAGATATGCCAGAATTGGCGGAACAGAAGAAAATTGCAGAGTATTTCCGTGCCCTCGACCACCTCATCACTCTTCATCAGCGAGAGCTGGATCACCTGCAACTACTAAAAAAAGGCATGCTACAACAAATGTTTATATAAAAAGAAAGAGAGGATAACGAAATGAGTGATTTAAATACAATAACATCCCAATTATGGGCAATGGCTAACGAGTTAAGAGGAAATATGGATGCTTCAGAGTATAAAAATTATATTTTGGCATTTATGTTTTATAGATATTTATCAGAACATCAAGAGCAGTATTTGGTGTCTCAAAATGTAATTGACATTGAAAAAAATCAGACAATAAATGAGGCGTACAAAGAACAGGCGAGTGGGGATGATCTGAATGATTATATTGAAGATATTTCATCAGCACTTGGCTATGCGATTGAACCAAACGATACTTGGGCTTCTCTTGTGGAGAAGATTGAGAACAGCGAAGTGATTCCAAGTGATTATCAGACAATTTTTGTTAATTTTGATGAACATGCAAAGTTGAACAGAGAGGCTGAAAAAGACTTTAGAGGAGTATTCAATGACATAAATCTTGGTGATTCGAGACTTGGATCATCCACCAATGAGCGCGCAAAATCATTAAATCGTATTGTGAAACTTGTTGATGGTGTTGAATATAGGTCTGATGATGGTAAAGATATTCTTGGTGAGATTTATGAATATTTAATTGGACAGTTTGCTGCCTCTGCCGGCAAAAAAGGTGGTGAGTTTTATACCCCGCATGAGGTGTCTAAGATTTTGGCAAAGGTTGTTACTGATGATGTCGAAGAATCAGACAGTGTATTCAGTGTATATGATCCGACATGCGGATCGGGGTCTTTGCTTTTGACAGTTCAAGATGAGATACCGGGTGGAAGCAATGCGGGAGCTGTCAAATTTTATGGTCAGGAACTTAATACGACTACATATAACTTGGCTCGAATGAATTTGATGATGCACGGGGTGGCATATCAGAATATGAATTTATCTAATGCTGATACATTAGAGAGTGATTGGCCTGATGGCTTGGACGCAAAGGGAATTGATCAGCCTAGATGCTCATTTGATGCAGTTGTTGCAAATCCACCATACTCGGCACATTGGGATAATTGTGAATCAAAACTGAAAGATCGAAGGTTTAAGGATTATGGAGGAAAGCTTGCCCCGAAAACAAAGGCAGATTATGCTTTTGTTCTTCATGGATTATATCATCTTAGTGAAGAGGGAACCATGGCAATTGTTCTTCCGCATGGAGTGCTTTTCAGAGGAGCAGCAGAGGGCGTTATACGGAAGAATTTGATTGAACATCGATGTGGAAATCGCATTTATGCTGTTATCGGTTTACCTTCAAATCTTTTTTATGGTACGGGCATTCCTACTATAGTTATGGTGCTGAAGAAAAAACGCAGTACCAAGGATATTTTGTTTATTGATGCTTCTAACGATTTTGAAAAAGGTAAAAATCAAAATAAACTGTCTGCTGAGAACATTGAAAAAATTATTTCAGCATATCGAGAAAGGAAGGATATTCCTAAATATGCTCATTTAGCAAGCATTGAGGAAATCCGTCAGAATGAGTATAATCTAAATATTCCTCGTTATGTAGATACTACTGAGGAAGAAGAGGAAATTGATATAAATGAGGTTAGAAATCTGCTGGCTCAAGATCGGAAAGAGATAGAAGAGTTAGAAAAACAGATTGAGGAGCAATTTAAATTGCTAGGTATTTAACAGAATATCAGGAAGCATGTTTTAGATAAAGCTTGCAGTAATTTTAAAAAGGCTGCAAGCTTTATTTTATCCATCATCGACATATAAATGAATCTTTATGAATTAAGGTTAGATAATGATCTCATAATGATATCTATATCCTTACTCTCGAGCTCTTGGATGATGTGAAGATAGGTCTTTTGTGTAGTGGTGATGTTTGAATGACCTAGTCTTCGGGCAACACTTGCAATAGATACCCCAGCAAAGAGCAAGAGTGATGCATGAGTGTGTCGTAATCCATGAACTGATATTATAGGTACTGCTGCGTTGCGGCAATGTCTAGCAAGCAAATGGTTTACTGTAGAGTTATAAATTTTTTTCTTCACAAAAATTGGTTTATCTTCTGGAAGATGTTTGATTAATTCGGCAAATTGAATTACCGTCTGCCAATCTAAGGGGATTTTTCTTACAGAGGATTCGTTTTTTGTGGGTAAGAACCCACCTTCTCCTTTATAATCCCAGGTTTTTGATACAGAAAGTAATTGTCGGCTTAAATCAAAATCTTTTGGCGTAAGCGCCAAGGCTTCAGAAAATCGCATACCTGTTTTAGCAATCAACAGAATAAGCCAATCTAGGTTGATCTCTTCTGAAAGATTAAGGTCATCTAATAATTTATGTAGTTCATATTGGTTCAAATATTTTGGCTTTTTCTCGCGAGGCGGCTTGCCTTTAATGATAGCCTTTCTTGTTGGATCATGTAAAATAAGACCTTCATCCACAGCGTCTAGAATTGCGCATTTCAGATGATGATGAAAATCCATTGTTGTTTGTCGCTCGTGTTCAGCTGCATAATCATTTAGCAGTTTTTGATATGTAATGCGATCAAGATCACTTATGATAAGGTCAGGTATTAATTTGATTAACCAATTATGAGCCATATTATATTTATTCATGGTTACCGGTCTGATGGCTCCTTCCTTATAGACAGAAATCCACTGTTTATAGTAATCGCAAAATAACATGTTACTTTTATTAACTGTTGTTTGCATATGTAAGCACTCCTTTCAAAATGGTTTTATATGTCGATGAATGATTATAATTATTATCGAATTAGTAACATAGAAATTACAAGCAAGAGCAAAAAAAAAAACTTTTACTTTGGAAATACTGTATTTTATATGATAAGTGGGTATGTATGATGGACATGTTTGTAGATACTTGGGAACAGCGTAAGCTTGAAGATATTTATGGTTCTATTGGAAATGCATTCGTAGGAACAGCGACTCCGTATTATGTGGAAAGCGGTCATTTTTACCTTGAATCGAATAATATCAAGGATGGACAAATCAATCATAATACAGAAGTTTTCATCAATGATGAGTTTTATGAAAAGCAAAAAGATAAATGGCTTCATACTGGTGACATGGTTATGGTTCAGTCAGGTCATGTTGGTCATGCAGCCGTAATCCCTGAAGAACTCAATAATTCTGCGGCTCATGCATTGATTATGTTCAGAAATCCAAAGAAAGAAATTGAACCATATTTTCTGAATTACCAATATCAGACATTAAAGTCAAAAAAGAAAATCGAGAACATTACGACAGGTAATACCATCAAACATATTCTTGCTTCGGAGATGCAACAGTTTGAGGTAGATATGCCAGAATTGGCGGAACAGAAGAAAATTGCAGAGTATTTCCGTGCCCTCGACCACCTCATCACTCTTCATCAGCGTAAGTTGGAGCATGTGAAAAAAATGAAAAAGTCAATGCTTCAAAAAATGTTTCCGAAAAAAAATCAGTTGTATCCCGAGGTCAGATTTCCTGGATTTACTGATGCTTGGGAACAGCGTAAGTTCTCAGAGTGTACTTGGAATGCGGGAAAAAGGAACAAAGAGGATCTTGATTTAGAGCCATATGCCATCACAAATGAGCATGGATTTATAAAGCAAAGTGAAGCCCATGATGACTTTGGCTATATGAAAGATACAGATAGAAAAGCATATAACATTGTTATGCCTAATTCATTCGCATACAATCCGGCAAGAATTAATGTTGGTTCAATAGGCTACTATGAAGGGACCGAAAATGTAATAGTTAGCTCGCTTTACGAGGTTTTTCAAACAGCTGATTACGTAGATGATAGATTCCTTTGGCACTGGTTTAAGTCCGATGAGTTTCCAAAATGGATTGAACGATTACAGGAAGGAAGTGTTCGCTTATATTTTTATTATGATAAACTTTGCGAATGTCAAATGCTTATGCCATCAGTGCCTGAACAAAAGAAAATTGCAGAGGCGTTAGATAACCTTGACAACCTTATCACCCTTCATCAGCGAGAATCAATATTTGCTTTTATACTAAAGAACATAACACATCTGTGAGTGACATAAGTGGGAATTATATAAATGTGACTAATCCTATAAAATAAAAGTATACTTTTATAGGAGATGTTTCACATGCAAAGTACGAATGAGTATGTTACTGATTTTGATCATCTTCATTTACGCATTGAAGAAATTTTACAAGACCGTGGAATAAGCAAGACGAAGGTCTGCAAAGAGCTGGACATTCCACGTACAAATTTCAACAGATATTGTCAGAACAAACAGACACGATGGGACTTGAAGTTTTTATGTAAATTGTGTTTGTACTTGAAGGTAGACTTAGGAGAATTGACAGAGTACATACCGCCAAACCTGGAAAGTAAATGAATATGAATCATTAGTAAAGAATTAAGAGGAACATGTCAGGAACATGATTCCTCTTTTCTTTTTGCACAAAAGAAAAGAGGCGGCTGTGTTCTGGTGGAGAGAAGGGAGAAGAACACAGATGGGGCGAACGACCAGCAAAAAGATGATTCCGTTATTGTTGCTTAGGATACTATGGATCCATGCGGATAAGGATCATATGATCTCGATGGAATATATATGTGACAGATTGGAGGATGAATTTGAATCGGAAAGAAGGATGGGAAGACCGGCATTGCGGAAACTGGTATCCTCTAACATTCGTCAGCTCAATCTTTTTTTCCATGAAACGCAGTGGTGCTTGAATGAGGGAGAAGAACTTCAGATCTGTGAGAAAGCGATTGCCAACCCGGAGCAGCCCGGCGGCTACATCAAGGTATATTGTCTGAACGACAGATTGTTTTCAGATACGGAGATACGCATGCTGCATGACAGCATATTATTTTCAACCGGCGTGGACGATGGATGTGCCAGTCGGATTCTGGACAAATTAAAACGATGTGCAAGCAAATATTTTGGGAGCTGGTTTGAATATGTGAAATACCGGGAAACATTCAAGCGATGCCAGTGTGAGCGGCTTTTTCAATATCTAATGGAGATCGGAAAAGCAATCAAAAAAATGAGAAAAATATCATTTCGGTATCGTAAAAATGGAAAACTATCGGACAGAGTATATACAGTAACACCATATTTCCTGGTCATTAGCGGCGGCTGGTATTATCTCATCTGCAATACGGATGGGAAGGACAATCTGTCTCATTACCGCATTGACCGGATGTTGCAGGTGGTGATGCACCCGATGGAGCAGGGAAAGTGTATGAGTCAATTGGAGGGTATCGATTCTTCCTTTGAAATCTTACGATATATGGAGGAACATCCGAGAATGTCCTATGAAAAGCCGGTGAGTGCCACGCTTATGGTGGATGAATATCTTGTTGAAGCAGTGGAAATGGAATTTCGGATCACTTCTAAGATAAAGACACAAGAGCATCTTTTTCGGATGGAATCTGAAGAGGAAGCAAAACGAAACCTCAGAGCAGGTGAGATCCCGGTGATGCATAAGTATCGAAAGTTGGATGAAAGCGATCAGTGCCGGGGGCGGGGTATATGGATGTATTGCTGGAAAAACAGGATAGATAATATGAAGTGACCTCACATTTGTAGCAACGTGGATTTACCTGTATACTAGAGTTTGACAAGAACAAAGGTAACAGGGATTACCGCATACAAAAGGAGATCACTCATATGAAAAGAATACTAAAAATCGGCATGGATGTCCATACCACAAATTACACATTATGCGCAATGGAACCAATCATCGGTGAGGATGATCGTGTATTTGCAACAATCAAGGTCACACCGGATTATAAAAATATCTTGCTGTTTATTGAAAATCTGAAAACAAAACTTGGGTTAAATGATGAATACGATATTCAGTGTGGATATGAGGCGGGCTGTCTTGGGTATTCACTCTATAAACAGCTGACAGCCGCAGGAGTAAAATGTGTGATACTTGCCCCAACAACCATGCTTACGCCGCAAGGTGTGAGAATTAAGACAGATATGCGGGATGCATATATGATTGCCCAGTGTTTGTCGTATGGTGGTTATCATGCTGTTTATATTCCGACAGAGGATGATGATTCTGTAAAAGAATATCTTCGCATGAGAAATGATCATAAGCTTGCTCTAAAGAAAATCAAACAGCAGATCAACGCATTCTGCATCAGACATGGATTTTGCTATGATGGAACAAAATGGACTCAGGCGCATTTGAAATGGCTGAAGAAACTCGAGATTACAAATCAATTGTATCGAGAGACACTGGATGAATACATGGCATCATACGAAGAACAGGAAGCCAAGATTGAGCGATATGATAAACGGATTGAGGAAATCGCGGAACAGACAAGGTATCATGACAAAGTCAAAAAACTGGAATGTTTTCTTGGAATCAAGACGCATACAGCATTGTCGTTGATTGTTGAAACCGGAGATTTTGAGAGATTTGCAAAAGGAAACCAGTATGCATCATATCTTGGGCTTGCGCCTGGAGAAAACTCAAGTTCAGACAATATACACCGCCTTGGAATAACAAAGGCAGGAAACAGTCATTTGAGACAACTGCTGATAGAGGCATCTGGTGGAATCTGCAAGGGCGCTGTAGGGCATAAGTCAAAAGACTTAAGAGCAAGACAGAATGGTAATACGGCAGAGGTAATTGCGTATGCAGACAAAAGTCACTTCATAACAGGGAGAAGAGTACATCATGAAATTACCCAAATTACGAAAAAATTAAAAATGGTTGATTTTTTCTGGAAAATAGCATAAAATAACAGTAACAGGACTCCCCGCACCTCTCACATATGTGATGTGTCCCATGGGGAGACATTTTTTTTAAGGAGACAGGGATTGGATAATTCAAGTAAAGTAGAAGTGGATTACAAACAGAATAGTCATCACGAAGAAACAGTAATGATGAAATCACCTAAAACCTATGAAGAACAGGTTAAAATCATAAAGAGAAAAGGATTTATCGTGGATGATGATGAAGCGTGCGAATCTTTTTTAAAACAGGCAAATTATTACCGCTTATCGGCATATTTTCTGCCATTTAGAAATGCAGATGGAACATATTTTGAAAATATTAATTTCAACAGAATTAAACGCATATATGAGTTTGATGGTCGTATAAGAAATTTGATATTTGAATGTATCGAGACAATAGAACTGTATTTGAGGACACAATTGTCATATTATTGTGGACATGCATACGGTGCATTGGGATACTTAAACTCAGATATATATAATGAAAGGCATAATGATGACAAATTTAAGAGGCTGCTTGACATTTGCATTGAAGAGAACAAAACGACATTAGTGGTGCAGCATCATAAGAAAAAGTATAACGGACAATTTCCAGTCTGGGTAATTATTGAATTTTTCTCAATGGGAATGTTGTCATATTTATATGCTGATTTGAAGTCGCCGGATCAGAAACAAATTGCAAGAGAGCTATATCATACATCCAGCGTGTGCCTAAAAAGCTGGTTGCGTTGCCTGACGGATTTGCGCAATCGATGTGCTCATTATTCTAGAATATATTACTGGTCATTTCCGGCATTGCCTAGGATGCCGAAAAATGTATCGTTTAAACCTAATCGGAAATTGTTTTCGCAGATATTGACGCTTAAATTTTTATATCCCGATAAAAATGAGTGGGAAAGCAGAATTATGACAGAGTTAAGAGCATTGATAGAGGAGTATGGAGATGATATTTCGTTGTCACATATTGGATTTCCGGAAAACTGGGATGAAATGATATAAATATCGTTTATGGAAAAGTATACGGGGGGTGAAATAAATAATTACCGCAATAGGGAGCCGCAGCGCGGCTCTTTTTGTATTGGCAATGATACGATAAATCATACGATTTTGTGCGAAACATATCATCTAGTAAAATGGTAGATTCCTGTTTATACTTGTATTGTGTCCACAGGAAATAATCCTTTCAGACACGGACAACTGAATACGATGATTTCACTGGACGTAAAGAACAGTTACGCATTGCGCCGTGCCGCAGATGCGCCAGGATCGGTAGGACAGACATAAAGGAGATAGCTTGTCAGGTATTCTTTTGATTGATCTGTCTGATGTGAGATGCCGGGAGTCAGGCGCTTATTATTGCAGCTGAGGAGTAAATCGTGGTACAATTTCAAATATATGGATTTTTCGACTGGGAAAATAGATGGAATGAAACAGAGTACAGGAGGTAGTTGTGAAGACATTAGTAGCGATTGGAGAGGCGTTGATTGATTTTGCACCACAGCAGACGGGCAGACAGATCAAAGATACGGAAAGCTTTATGCCAAAGGTGGGAGGTGCACCGGCCAATGTATGTGGAGCATATGCAAAACTTGGTGGCAAAGCAGTTATGCTGACGCAGCTTGGAGCAGATCCGTTTGGGGATAAGATTGTGGAAGAACTTGCGCACAGCGGCATAGACACCACATATATTTCACGCACAGAGGAAGCTAACACGTCGTTGGCATTTGTGGCATTGCTGGAAAATGGAGACAGAGAATTTACGTTTTTTAGAAAACCCGGCGCAGATATGCTGTATCGACCGGAACAGGTGCCGGAAGAAGTGTTTGCAGATGCATATGCGCTTCATTTTTGCTCGGTTTCTCTAGGAGATTATCCGATGAAGCAGGCGCATAAGAAAGCGATTGAAAAGGCTTCGGCGGCTGGAGTGATGATCAGCTTTGACCCGAATCTTCGACCTCAGTTGTGGCCGGATCAGGCGCAGCTTAAGGCGGCAGTGACAGAATTCCTTCCTTGCGCGGATATTCTTAAGCTGTCAGATGAAGAGTTGTTTTTTGTCACAGGCAAAGAACATATTGAAGATGCGGTGGAAGAGCTGTTTGCTATGGGAATCTCTGTGATCTTATATACGAAAGGAAGTCAGGGTGCGGAGGTTTACACAAGAACAGCGCATGTAGCTGTGTCCGGCACTGGGAAAAAGGCAGTGGATACGACCGGAGCGGGAGACGGATTTATTGGTTCTTTCCTTAACCAACTCGCTTATGAGGGGAGAACCTTGGATGACATGAAGAAGATGACGGATAAGGAAAAACAAG
>OLFY01003228.1_pt1 | contig 13920 bp, 7 predicted proteins | sample 1605611 | NCBI WGS metagenome assembly OLFY01 (sample SAMEA3888923, study PRJEB22519) | human gut metagenome | biome: human gut; feature: human-associated habitat; material: faeces | place: Denmark | collected 2011
TTTAACTTCCTCCGCCACTTGAAGAGAGAGATTGGTGCGGCTGTCAAACATGGTGAGCAGCACGCCCTCTAACACCAGCCGGGGATTCAGTGAGCGTTTGACCAAGCGGACGGTAGAGAGCAGATCGCTCAGTCCCTCCAGGGCGTAGTACTCACACTGGACCGGGACCAGCAGGGAGTCAGCGGCGCACAGGGCGTTCACTGTCAGCAGCTCCAGAGAGGGGGGGCAGTCCACAAAGATGAAGTCGTAGCCGGGAGAGAGGACCTCCAGGGCCTTTCGGAGCAGATGTTCCCGGTCCGGCAGGGCGATCATCTCCACGCCCGCTCCGGCCAGCGCCTTGTTGGAGGGAAGCACGTCCCCGTAGTGTGTGGTGACTACGCCGCGGCGGGGATCGGCCCCATTGATGAGCACGTCGTAGACATTTGGGGAGGCGGTGTTCTTGTCCACTCCCATACCGGAGGTGGCGTTGGCTTGGGGGTCGAAGTCGCACAGCAGTACCCGCTTTCCCAGCGCGGCCAGGGCGGCGGTGAGGTTGACGGTGGTAGTGGTCTTGCCCACGCCTCCCTTTTGATTGACGATAGCGATGATCTTGGCCATGGGGCGCCTCCTGAGTCGAAATGGCGGACGGGTGTACAGCAGACTTCCGCAGAGCTTTATTATATCAACCGAGGGAACGCATTTCAACTCTTTTTCCCGTTTTTCCGGCCTGGTAGCGAGAAAAGGCGGCGGACCGCACAGGGGCGGCCCGCCGCAAGGGGAGAGGTGCAGACAGAGGGAGAGAGCCGAGACCGGGTCTGCCTCCAGGCGATCTGGCTTCGGCAGGCGATGGGGAGGAAAGGGGAGATAGGAAAAGAGAATGTTTCACGTGAAACATTTTTACCGAATGGCCTGGGGAATACGGATGGTGAGCAGGATCTCTCCATCCTTATCCTGGCGGTCACAGCGGGCATCCACCCCTGCAGACCGCATTAGGGCCATGCTCCGAGTCAGAGTGTTAAGAAAAAGGCGGACATCCTTCACCACAAAGGTGCGTTTGGTTCTGGTGCGGGGAGGAGGGGAGAGAAGCTGATCTACCAAGGCGTCTGTCTGGGCCACGGTGAGCTGCCGGGACAGGATCTGCTCCAGGGCCTTCTGGCGCAGGCTGGGGTCCTCCAGCCGAAGCAGGGCCCGGGCATGGCGCTCAGTGCAGCCGCCGTCCCGCAGGGCCCGGAGAGTGTCCTCCGGCAGCTTCAGCAGGCGCAGCTTGTTGGCCACGGCGGACTGGCTCTTGCCGATGCGCCGGGCAGCCTCCTCCTGGGAGAGATGGTAGACAGAGATCAACCGGTCCAGGGCCAGGGCCTCCTCCCAGAAGTCCAGGTCCTTGCGCTGCAAGTTCTCTACCAGAGCCAGCAGGGAGGAGCGCTGGTCGTCGATCTGGAGAGAGATGCAGGGGACCTCTTCCAGTCCTGCCAGCTTGGCGGCCCGGAGCCGCCGTTCCCCGGCTACCAGCTCCCAGCCGTCTGCCCGACGGCGCACAGTCAGGGGCTGGAGCAGCCCCAGAGCCTGGATGGAACCAGCCAGCTCCTCCAGTTCCTGGGTGCCAAAAACCCGGCGGGGCTGATTGGGATTGGGTGAGATGGCGTCTACAGGGAGGAACAGCACCCGGGGACTGTCCAGCAATCCCTTCTTTCGCAGCAGCTGCATTCTGGATACCCCCTTTGATCCTTCCGCTGTTATAAAACAGCTCGTCTTGATATCCATATTTTACCATAAAAAAATAAAAAGAAAGTTGGATTCTGTCGCAGTTGTGGAAAATCCAGTGGAAAAGTTGAAAAAAGAAGGGCTTGGCCCGGGAAATTGCAGGGGGAGAAAAAGGAAAGAAAGACCTTGTAAGTTTCCTCCATATCATATATACTGAAAGAGAGCAGTCAGAGAGGGAGCTGTAAACAGATGCGGCCCAAAGTGAGGAAAGGGCTGCATGGACGGAAAGGAGAGCTGTCAATGAACAAGAAGAAACTTCCCCTTGCATTTTGGATCTTCATCGGGCTGGTGGTCGGCATCGCAGTGGGCCTGGCCCTGATGATGGTGCCCAACGGACTGGACATCGCAAAAAACTACATTCTGCCCTGGGGCACGATCTTCCTGAACCTGCTGAAATTCATCGTGGTGCCCATCGTGCTGTTTTCCATCGCCTCCGGTGTCATCTCTATGCAGGACATCGGCCGGGTGGGCTCGGTGGGAGGCAAGACGATCGTGTATTACATGTGCACCACCGCTTTTGCCGTGGTGTTGGCCCTGGTGCTGGCCAGCGCGGCCAAGGGGATGCACATCTTTGCGGCCATGGAGACCTCCGGCCTGGCCTATGAACCCCCGGCGGGCCAGTCGCTGATGCAGACCATCATCGACATCTTCCCCTCCAACCCCATCACGCCGCTGGCCAATGCCTCCATGCTCCAGGTCATCGTCATCTCTCTCCTGGTGGGCTTCGGCATCCTGCTGGCGGGGGAAAAGGGGCTGGTGGCCGCCCAGGTGGTGGACAGCTTCAATGAGGTGTCCATGAAGATCATGGACCTGATCATCAAGCTCTCGCCTATCGGCGTGGCCTGCCTGATCTGCCCGGTGATCGTGGAAAACGGGCCCAAGATCCTGGCTCAGCTGGTGGCGGTGCTGGCGGTGGCCTATGTGGGCTATATCGTCCACGCCGTGGTGGTGTACTCCAGCACGGTGAAGGCCCTGGGCGGCGTATCCCCCATCGCCTTCTTCAAGGGGATGGCCCCTGCCATGATGATGGCCTTCTCCTCCGCATCCTCGGTGGGCACCCTGCCCTTCACCCTGGAGTGCTCCGAGCGGCTGGGGGCCCGGAAGGAGGTCGCCTCCTTCGTGCTGCCCCTGGGCGCCACCATCAACATGGACGGAACTGCCATCTACCAGGGGGTGTGCGCCGTTTTCATCGCATCCTGCTATGGGATCGACCTGACCATCGGCCAGATGGCCACCATCGTGCTCACCGCCACCTTGGCTTCTATCGGCACTGCGGGCGTCCCCGGCGCCGGCATGGTGATGCTGGCCATGGTGCTCCAGAGCGTAAATATCCCGGTGGAGGGCATCGCGCTGGTGGCCGGCATCGACCGGATCTTTGACATGGGCCGCACCACCATCAACATCACGGGCGATGCGGCCTGCGCAGTGGTGGTCTCCAAGATGGAGGACCGCAAGGTGGCCCGCACCAAGAGTGTTTTGGGCTGATCAAAGAACAGAGAGCGGGCCCCGGACCATTTGGTCCGGGGCCCGCTGCTTTGTTTGAAGGGCCGGTATGCATGGAGGCCATAGGTCGATGAAAAAAGCAAAATAGTCCAACGTGGGGACATCTGCTAAAATAGGGGGCAGAAGAAACTTAAAATTGGGCAGAGTGCTCAATATAGAGGAAAGGGTGAAGAGACCGATGCGGATGCAGGGAGAGGAATTCAACATCCAGGCCAACGGTGTGGAAATCCACGGGGTCAGGATGGGGCAGGGGGAGCCGCTCCTCCTCCTCCACGGGCACCCGGAGACCTGTCTGATGTGGCACAAGGTGGCGCCCCAGCTGGCGGAGCGCTTCACAGTGGTGGCCACCGACCTGCGGGGCTACGGGGACAGCGGAAAGCCGGAGGGGCTGCCTGACCACAGCAACTACTCCAAGCGGACTATGGCGGAGGACCAAATCGAGGTGATGCGGGCCCTGGGCTTTGAACGCTTCCACGTCATGGGGCATGATCGGGGGGCCCGGGTGGCCTACCGCATGGCGCTGGACCATCCGGAGGCGGTAAATAAACTGGTGCTGCTGGATATCGTGTCCACCTATGACATGTACAGCCTCTCCACCCGGGAGTTTGCCAAGGCGCTGTTCCAGTGGTATTTCTTTACCCAGGAGGCCCCGCTGCCGGAGGACATGATCCTGTCCAGCCGGAAGCAGTTTTTCCGCTATTCCCTGCACATTGCCCGGTATCACTCGGAGAACGACACCTCAGCCGAGGCATTTCCCCAGGACGTCTACGACGAGTATCTGAGGCACTACAACGTGGAAACCATCCACGCCATCTGTGAGGAGTACCGGGCGGGGGAGACGGTGGATCTGGCGCTGGACGAGGAGGATTTGCGGGCCGGGCGGAAGATCCGGGCCGAGACCCTGGTGTTGTGGGGGGCAAACGGACTGGTGGAGCGGTTCTTCCGCCCCCTGGAGTGCTGGGCCAAATTTGGAGACCACATTCAGGGACACAACCTGCCCTGCGGCCATTTTATACCTGAGGAGGCCCCTCTCCCCATGCTGGAGGCGGTGGAAAACTTCCTTTGACAACAGACGCAAGAAAAAGACAGCGCCCCGCCGTGGAGAGAGTCCGCGGCGGGGCGCTGTCTGGTTAAAAGAAAACATGAAAATGTCACATGAATACATGAGAAAGTCGTATTGGAAGTTAAAATTGTTTAATATTACAATTTGAGTTAACTTCAAAAGAAAAAAGTGGTCAAGAGAAACAAATTTTCTTTTGGGAAAATTTTGCACAAAATTTTCAGACCTGCTGAGGCCTGAACGTGCAGTGGAAGGGAGCGGATGAGAGAGGCACAGTTGAAGCAGAGGAAAACGGTGAAAGGAGAAATGTAAAAAATGAAGCGATTGTCAAAGCGGATCATTTCTTCCGTGCTGACCGGCACCATGCTGTTGTCGCTGCTGGGTGGTAGCGCGCTGGCGGTGGAGCCGGAGGGGGGCCCGGAAGAGGAAGTAAGATCTGGGCAGCCGGTCATGAGCGACGTGGTGAGCATCCAGGCTTACACTGAGGAGACGGAGACCGGAAATGAACTGAAGCAGATCGAGATCGTCTATGAAGAGGGGACAGATCTCAGCGGACTGAATGGGGAGAGCTACCTGTTGGAAGGGCGCGGTCCCCAGGACGAGGAATTTACAGAGATCCAGATCCAGGAAGTGACAGTCGACGAGGAGAGCGCTCTCCTCGTGGTTGGTGGTGAAGCCACCAACCACGATATCTCTGAGGGCACAGAGGAAGGGATGGACCTCCGCCTGCGCCATACTTGGGAGGAAGAGGATTCCGCACTGTCAATGAGCGGGGGGGAACCCTGGCTGGAGATGAAAAAGGAGCAGCCGACCTCTGAGGACGAGCAGCCTGAGGACGAAGAAGAGCCATCTGGACCGCCTCAAGACGGGGAAGAACTTATCCAAGACGGAGAGAAGCTGACTCAAGAGGGCAGTCAGCCGCCGGTAAGCAATGGTCTGGAGCCGCTGGTGAATTCGGAAGAATTGACCGTGGATGATATTACGAGCATCCAGGCCTACACCGACGAGACCGTCTACGGCACCGGTTTGGTGGAGGTCGAGATTACCTACAGAGAAGATGCCACCGTGCCTGAAGATCTGACCCCCGAGAACTATATCCTAGAGGACCGGGGCACTCTGAATCCAGACTTCGGTGAAATCAAGATCGCCGATGTGAGTGTCAACGGCCAGACCGTCACTCTGACCATCGACGATGATACCCAAGCCACTGAGAAGAACGATTTGGTGTACACCGGCGACGACGCCGGCGTCCGGGAGCGCAACGCTTTCGGTGTCTACTGCACCGGTGCTTGGTACCGCGGTGTGGACGGCACCATCTACTATGGCAAGTCGGACTCCGGAGAGTACAAGGCCAATACTACCGGAATGGGCTATCAGGCCCGAGCATCCCTGGAGCTGAAACTCCGCCACACTGATGAGGAAGAAGAAGCTGCCCTTTGTTTGGCGGACGAGAATGGCGAGTACACTTCTGCAAACAAATGGGAGAAGACCATCGACCGCCAGTTCGGCAGGGACGGATTCCAGGATCTGTACGATCTAAGGATTAACAGCACCGCCGCAAGTGCCTCCGACGGCAGCAAGGAGGACTATGTCCGGGGCTACTACTACATCCCTGAGGACTATGACCCCGCCGACGGCATTGTCTTCACCATCCAGGGCCAGGGTATCTCCTACTGGAAGCTTCCAGATGGTAGCAATAACGCCGGAACAGGCGTAATGTATGATTCCGCCACCACTTCCTGGGCCGGCAACGGCGCTATCGTGGTGAATATCCACGACCGCTCCAGTGCCGCCGCCAAGTGGGGCGAATACGACGAGGTCTATGACTTCGTGAAGGATGACGTCAACGTGATGAAGTACTTCATTGAGAAGTATGACATCACCGGACCCGTGGTCCTCCAGGGCAACTCCCGGGGCACCAACGCCTCCGCTCAAATCATCAAGGCACTGGCCGGAGCGGAGTATCCCATCAACAGCGATTCCAATCGCGGAGAAGGCACGCTGGACAAGGATGAGTATGACTTCACCATCGACGCCTACATCTGCAACAACGGAACCGTCGGCAGCGGCTATGATGAAGCTGACTGGGCTGCCGTGGCCGCCACTGGTCTGAAGGTCTGGGCCTTCGACGGCGAACAGGACACCAACAACGTGGAGACCATCACCACCTACAGCAAAATCATGACCGAGCTTAAAGGGGCCGACTGGGTCAAGGAGAATGTCCGCCTCACTGGCTATCCCTCTGAGATTTACTCCTACTGGGGCGAGAGCGACCACTCCACCACCCGTATCAACGGCTGGTACTTCGACAACGACGCCTTCTACGGCCCCGACCTGAAAATTGTGGACGGCGAGATCGAGTACAACAAGAAGCTGAGCGACGGCGACACCTATACCCTGGACTGCCGTGGCAAGGCCTCCGGCAGCAGCAAGGACGGCTATGAGTACACCGTGTACGACGACTTGTACCAGGAGTGGGCACTGGAGCCAGTGGTCCCCGCTGATCCCACCGATGGCCCCACCCCCATTGAAGACACTGAGAAAGCGGACGCCAGCATCGGCTCCTATCAGCGGATCAATGGATACTTTACCTACCAGATCAGCGTAAACGACAGCGCCCGCGGGGCGGACAGCCGGGAGATCGAGGTCTACATCCCTGAGGGAGCCCGTCAGCGGGAGTACTGGATCAGCATGGCGCTCCCCTCCGGCGTGGACAGCACGGAATTCCTGGAGAAGTCCGGCTGGTTTGACATCGCGGACGAGACGCTGGCCTGCCTGCTGATCATGAAGCCCGAGAACGGGACCTGGGGCAGTGCGGAAGACGAGCTGGCCTATGTGGACGCGGCTATGGGCACCCTGGTCAGCAGCGGGACCTATTACTCCGCCTTCACCTACCACTATCTGGTGGGCTACGGAGACGGCGCCCCCGCCCTGCAGCTGTGGGCCGCCCAGAACCCCCTGAAGATGATCAGCCAGGTCTATGTGGATGCTCAGGCGGATGCGGCTTATGATGCTCTGCTGAAAGCGGCCGGTGAGACCCAGGTGGGAAAGACGCCCCAGCCCAACCATATGGATTTCGAGGGGTACACCGACAAGGACGGCAATCAAATTACCCAGAAACGGACCTTTGAGGCCCAGCACTACAACGATATCCCCATCCCCACCTGGTTCGTAGGCAATACCAGCGAATCCCTGATCGCCTATTGGAAGGATGTCAATGACTGCCTTTCGGATGCGGTGACCGATGGCAATTACGGCCAGGTCTACTGGCAGGACAAGGCGAATTCCATCGCTACCTCCTTCAGCGATGTAAAGACCCAGGTGGCGGTGCAGAGTGAGTCTGTCTCCGACATGGCCGACCCCGCGCTGACGGAGAACATCAACTCCTTCCTGACCTACTACAGCGGCTATGACAACAACTCGGTGTACGGCCACTTCATCACCCAGCGCCTGCCCTACACCAACCAGGACACCGACAATGTGCTCTACCGGGACCACATGTGGGAGGGCACCAACCGGACCTACATCATCTATATCCCAGACAGCGTGAAGTCCAGCGGTTCTCCCGCGCCCCTGGTGGTGACCACCCACGGCGCCGGTCAGACCGCCATGGTATTCCTGGAGGCCACCGACATCAAGGAGGCCGCCGACAAGTACGGATTTATCGCGGTCACCTACGACCTGACCGGCAACGCCGACTATATGCTGGACCTGCTGGAGCTGGTCAAGGACGACTGTAAAAAGGCGGGCGTGACGGTGGATGAGGACCGGATCTATGGCTACGGTCAGTCCGCCGGCGGCGGAGCCACCGCCAACACTCTAGCCCAGGACCCCAGAACTGTGGAGCTGTTTGCCGCATTCGGCATTACCTCCGGCGTTCGGACTACGGCCCAGAAGAACGGCTCACAGCTGGTGGTGCCCTTCTACGCCATTTACGGCGAGTACGACTACTGGCCCATGAAGCTGGGCGCATTGGAGGCCGGGGAGTGGACCGGTTCTCAGGGAGCCAAACAGTGCACCTGGACGACCGACACCCAGACCTATTGGGCACAGAGGCTGCTGGGCAAGACCCTGGACGAGCTGGTAGCTACGCCCAAAGTGGAGAGCGGCATCACAGAGGAACAGATCGGCTCCCAGCAGGCCCCCATCAGCCTGATCGTCAATCCAACTGAGGCGGCAAACCGCTATAAAAACTACATCTGGTCCAGGGACTTCGGCGGCGGCGAGGTGCCCATCTTTGTATGGAGCCAGTGCTACGGCCGGGGCCACAACCTGGTCCCCAGTGACCTGAACGAGCTGTGGGAAAACTGGTTCAGCAAGTGGGAGAGAGGCGCAGATGACCAGACCCTCCTGTACTATAAGGATGGTGTTGGTCATGGAACACCCGTTAAGGTGGATCAGACCAGTACAGGTGCAGCCTCTGACTTTGACAGCATCACCAACCTGGAGAAAGACTGGTCCCAGGCGGCTCAGCTGCCCCTGACCGGCTGGTACACCAAGAACATCGACGTGGATGGCGACAATGACTTTGCCGATGACGCCCGCACCGTAAAGGTGTACATCGCCCCTGAGGCATCCATCCGCTCCTACTTCACTGTGGTGGCTGTGCCGGACGATGTAGATACCTACGAATTCCTGCGGGACAATGGCTGGTTCGAACTGGCTAACGCGAAGGGCGAGGGCCTGTTCGTGCTGGAGCCCGGCGCGGGGGGCTGGGGCTCTGCCCAGGATGAGAGCGCCTATGTGGAGGCCGCTATCGCCTTCCTGAAGAGCGGCAACAACATCCATAAGCAGAACGTGTTCTCCACCTTCGGTGAGTTCTACCTGGCAGGCTACGGCAAGGGCGCCGCGGCGCTGGAGCTGTGGGCGGCCGCCAACCCCATCTTTGTCATCAGCCAGGCCTATGTGGACGGGACCAGTGCCGGTGCGGATGCCCTCACCGCCGTGGCCAGCACTCCTTATGACGGAAAGAGCTCCAACGGCGATATTACCGATGTGCTGGATGAGACTCTGAATCAGGTGGGCATCGGCGGACAGATCGCCCCCAAGGATGTGCCCGTTCCCACCTATCTGGCGGGTTACACAGGGAGCGAGAACTATTGGCAGTCCGCCAACGACTGCGCGGCCACGGAGACCGGTGCCGGTGTGTACTGGCAGGATATTGCTTCCAAGGCCTATGCCACCGAATACGCCAACGGCCAGCTGAAGGAGGAAGGCGCGGAGCACGGCATCTCCAAGGTGGAGATCGCGGCTGACACCAGTGCAGACGCGCAGGCGATCTATGAGTGGCTGTCCGACTATACCCGCTATGACAACACCTTCCCCTATTCCAACGCCATTGCCCAGCGTCTGGACTACACCTCCGCCCGGGTAGCTGCCCAGCAGGATGCCAAGGACGGCCAGGTGAAATCCACTCTGTCCGACGGCACCCAGATCTGGGGCCAGGAGGATATAAAGATCGCCGGTCACGGCACCGTTCAGGCAGGCGTGATCGCGTTCAGTGACAACAGCGGCGACGGGAAATGGGACCCCCGGGAGTATATCCTGTATATCCCTGAGGGCTTTGAGGGCAAGGAACTGCCTATCCTGATGCTCTATCCCGGCAACAGCCAGACTGACTCCATCTTTATGGACTCCACCTTGTGGTGGCAGCTCGCGGAGAAAGAGGGCATTGCTCTGGCCTTTGTGTGCGAGACATACAGTTCCAGTCCCAGCAGCGTGTCCCACGCCGACTCCGACAAGTTCTATCAGTCTCTTGTCACCTTGATGGAGGAGAAGATCGACGGCAGCTATGCCGACCTGGACTTCAACCGGATCTATGGTTCCGGCCAGTCTGCCGGTTCGGCGGCAACCCAGGGCTTTGCAGTGACCAATCCTGAGTTCTTTGCGGCAGTTGGCTCTACCTCAGCGGCAGCTGCAGAAAAAGAAAATTCTGCCTTTGAGACCATTCCGACCATGCTCATTGCAGGTCAGATGGACCTGGGGGATATGCCCAAGGGCTTTGAATCCACATCTCTGCAGAACTGGGCTAAGTATATGCTGAAGGCCAATGGGATCGATAAGGAGTTCACGGCCGAAGATGCAGACCAGCACTTCAGCGCTGACAGCCGTCATCCGGATGTGTACAGCTGGACGAAGACTATCGACGGTGTGGATGTACCGTTGGTCCAGTGGGCTCTGTGCCTGCTGCGTCCCCACAACTGCTATCCCAGTGATATGCCCGTCCTGTGGGACTTCATGGAGCACTTCAGCTTTGTGAAGGGCAGCGATGGCTCTCTCACCCGGTATTACAGCCCCTCCGCCTTTGAGAAAAATGACGCGGTGAAGATCGACTATATCCCCGGCGCAGTGACCCCGGATGACGATGACGATGATGACGACAGCAGTTCCTCCAGCTCCAGCAGATACACCGTTTCTGTCGGCGCCGGCAGCGGAAAGGGGACCGTGTCCGTCAGTCCCCAAAATGCATCCGAGGGCACCAGAGTGACCATCACCGTGACTCCCGCCTCCGGCTATGAGGTGGACGACGTCACCGTGACCGACCGGGACGGAGACGATGTACGTGTCACCAAACAGAGCGATACCCGCTATACCTTTACCATGCCTGACTCCAAGGTAGAGGTGGAGGTCAGCTTTGTGAAGACAGGGGAGACGACACAGGAGCCTGATACCATGACCTTCTCCGATGTCAAGGCCGGAGACTGGTTCTATGATGCGGTTCTCTATGCCTATGAGAACGGACTGATGTCCGGCACTGGCGCCGCTGCCTTCAGCCCCAACCAGACCCTGACCAGAGCCATGGTGGCGCAGGTCCTGTACAGCATGGAGGGAGCTCCGGCTGGTGGAACATCCACCTTTACCGATGTGGCTGCGGGCACCTGGTATGCCAGTGCGGTCAACTGGGCCGCTGCCAACGGTGTGGTCAGCGGCTACGGAGACGGGACCTTTGGCCCCAACGACAACGTTACCCGGGAACAAGTGGCGATGATCCTGTACAGCTTTGCCAAGTCCAAGGGATACGATGTGTCCGAGAAGGCCAGCCTGTCTTCCTTTGCCGACATGTCCAGTGTCAGCACCTATGCACAGGAGGCTATGAGCTGGGCTGCCGGCGCCGGATTGATCTCCGGCATGGGCAACAACACGATCGTGCCCCAGGGCAGTGCCACACGGGCTCAGTTTGCAGTTATGCTGATGCAGTTCTGCGAGGAGATCGCAAAATAACAGAAAATAGCATACTTATTGTAATTGAAAGGCTATTAAAGTACAAAGAGGATTATTGAAATAGCAGCACGGCGGCCGGCGTCAGGCATCTCTGGATGAGATGTGTTGACTGCCGGCCGCCGTGCTTTAAAATAAAATTGTTTGCAAATGCAAAAATGCCTTGACAAATATTTTCTGCAAATGTAGAATATAGACACAGAATATTCTGCATTTGCAAAAAAGGAGGGAACCAGATGGGGGAGAACCGTCATCTGCCGGAGTCGGAGCTGGACATTATGCTGGTGGTATGGGGGGCGGGGGGCCCAGTGTCCGCCCCAGCCATTCTGGAGGGGCTGGAGCGCCCGCTCACGGCCAGTGCCCTGCACAGTTATCTGAAGCGGCTGGAGGAGAAGGGCTTTCTATCCTGCAAAAAAGCTGGTAAGGTAAACACCTATACAGCAATGGTGGCCCGGGAGGACTATCAACGCAGCGAGGGAGAGAGCTTTCTGAAAAAGCTCTACGGCAGTTCCATCTCCCGGTTCGCGGCGGCGCTCTACGACGGAAAGAGGGTGGAACCGGCGGAGCTGGAGGAGCTCCAGGCACTGCTGGACCGCCTGAGCGGGGGAGAGGAGACATGACGGCGCTGGTGGAGCGGGTGGTCTGGGTCTCCCTCGCCACCTCCCTGCTCCTGCTCCCGCTGCTGGGGCTGAGCGGCGCCATCCGCAGGCGCTACCGGGCAGGGAGCTGCTACCTGCTGTGGCTGGTGCTGGCCCTGCGCCTGCTGATCCCCCTGCCCGTCCCGGTCCCGGTGGGGACCGCTTTGTCCCAGGTGGTCCCTGCGCCAGCGGCGGAGGAAACACTCGTCCCCCTTCCGGGGATCTCGGGTCCCGCGTCCGTCCGGGGACCGCAGGCAGGCGGAGCGGGAGGCGCCGCCGAACTGACCGAGGCGCTCTCCTGGCTCTGGGCGGCGGGGGCGGTCCTCTTCCTCGGCGTGGGGGGCGGGGGCTACCTGCGGGCCCGAAGAAAGATCCTAGAGGGCAGCCAGGCGCGGGCGGGAGACCAGGCGGCGCTGGAGGCCCTGGGTGGGACGGTGCCGGTGCTGCGAGCCGGGGTGGACACCCCCATGACCCTGGGCCTGCTGCGCCCGGTGATCGTGCTGGAATTCTGCCGTCTGTGCGGCGGCGACACGGAAAAAGCGCTGCCCTTCCCCTGATCCTGCGCCATGAGCTCTGCCATATCCGGCGGAGGGACCTGTGGTACAAGGGACTCATGCTACTGGCAAACGCGGTCCACTGGTTCAACCCCCTGGTGTGGCGGATGGCCGGACAGGCGGGCCGGGATCTGGAATTGTACTGTGACGAGGCGGTGGTGGAGGGACAGGACAGCGGCTTCCGCCGCCGCTATGGACAGGTGCTCCTGCAGGCATCGTCAGGGGGCGTGACCGCGGCCCTGACTACCCGGCTGGGGGGCACGGAGATGAAAGGAAGGATCATGAACCTGTTTTTACAAAAAAAGAAGGGGACCGCTCTGGTGGCGGCTGTGGTGTGCGCCGCACTGCTCTGCGGCGGCGCGGTGGCCTGGGGGCCCTCTTCCGCCGCCGGGGCCCAGGACCTTCCCCAGGAGGCGGCGGCGCGGCTCCAGCAGGTGACGGAGAGCGTGACCCTCAACGAAGAAGGGAGCCAGGTGCGCTTCACTCTGCCTGAGCTGGAGGAGGGAGAGGACTGGAGGGTGCAGATCTCCGGCCGCTACGTGGCGGCGGACCAGGTCTCCATGAGCGTCCACCTGGACACGCCGGGCGTCTGGGAACCGGGGCGCTCCTATGAGATCCCAATAAAGCCCAGGCTGCGGCAGGCGGAGGGAGAGGGATATTACACCCAACTGACCCTCCACATATCTCTGGTCCGAGGGGAGGACAGTTGGGACGGGGAGGCGGACCTGCTGGCCCTGGCGTCACAGCCCCAGGGCGCCGGGAGCGGCTGGCTCTGGCCGGTGGAGGGGTATCATACCCTGTCCGCCCTGTTCGGCGGCCGGGTCCACCCTGTGACCGGACAGAGGACAGACCATACCGGCATCGACATCCCGGCTCCGGAGGGGACGCCGGTGCTGGCCGCCGCCTCCGGCACGGTGGAAGCGGAGGGCTGGGATGGGGAGGGCGGACTGGGTGACCGGGTGATCCTGGCCCACGGGGGCGGCTGGACCACCACCTACGGCCAGCTCTCCCAAATCACGGCAGTGACGGGGGAGACGGTGGAGCAGGGGGAGGTCATCGGCTATGTGGGCGCCACCGGGAGGGCCACCGGCCCCCACCTGCACCTGGAGCTGGCGGAGAACGGCGTCCCCACGGACCCGGCGGCCGCCTATCCGGGCCTGGAGCTGTCTGTGACCGGCAGGTGACAGGGGGCTCCTCATTCCCCAAA
>OLFY01003242.1_pt1 | contig 13848 bp, 12 predicted proteins | sample 1605611 | NCBI WGS metagenome assembly OLFY01 (sample SAMEA3888923, study PRJEB22519) | human gut metagenome | biome: human gut; feature: human-associated habitat; material: faeces | place: Denmark | collected 2011
ACAAATGCGTCAAATCCAGAAAAAATGATTATGTTAAGGAGATAAATTATGACTTCAAACCCTACTTTTGATAACTCAGCTAAAATTCACATGAATACAACAAGAGATATTTTATTTGCAGACCCTATGGTTTTAGCAAAATGGATCACACAACAGTATTATGATGAAATCCCATGTAACATCAATAACTGTGAAGATCTTGCAATTGCAGGTGCCAAACTTGGTACACTGACAAACAGCTATTCTTATCTTACAGCCGTATTGATGTATGCAAAAGTAATGGTCAAGGAATTGAAACATCGAGCCGGAAGAAAACCAAAATCCAGTGAGACAGCTAAAATGGAAGAATACGAGCAGAATTTTGCCCTGTATGAAGAAATGGTCACACGCAGAGATATCCTTGCAGATGCAGTCGATATGGTAAAACAACAATACAATGCCATCAGCCGTATGCTGACTGCAAAACAGGAAATAAACAAAGAACTTTTTATGTCTGATAGTTATACTATGGATTAAAGAGAACACAGATATAGAAGAAGGAGAAAACATGACATATAAAAATTTTGAGAAAAAGGATAATTTTCCAAAAATCCTAATTGAAGAAACAGATTTTTTACTATTTGTGACTATGGTGAGTAGCTTAATCATTTCTATAGTTATTACTTTCTTGTTACGCAACCGTGTATTGTTTTCAGGTATTTACAAATTTTTTGCTAATAATAAAGTACCTGATATTTTGGCATCTATTTTTGCATATGTTTTAACAGGCTGCATTATATTTATGGTGCTGATCCTAAGTTTAATAATCGCTATCGTGGTGTTGCTAAAACTCATAACGTTTTTTAGAAAAACATATTCAAAACTTTCTCATGCATGTATGTTAAACAGGATCTGTCATCTTCCTTTTACCGTAGAGGAAATGGAAAAATATCGCACAGCAGGGTTGGGAGAGTTATTGTTATTAGTTTTAAAAATGGAAACTTACAAAGAGTATAACGGTCATAAGCTCAGACCAGTATTGTCAGAAATGCATCTGATCCGAGAAAAAAATGAACAGTTATATGGAAACATTAAAATTGTATTCAAGGAAGATTTTGATGATAATGGTTTTTTGAAAAAGGACATCAGAAATACGGTGCATACTTTCCTATGCGAAGAAACGGACATAGATAAAAAGAGTATAACATCATTTTTAGATCACCTGGATGCTGGAAAAGATTTTAAATAAGTTTGTTAATCATTATAGCGTTTCTGTCAGACCACATAGTAGGAGGTATGATACAGCCTCAAACTGTCAAAATTTGTTTTTAGCAGTAAATTCTATGGCAAAAACCCGTCTGTAAATGATGTTTCAGCATCTTTGCATAGGGTATTAGTCATAGACACCGGGAAATTACTGGTGATGTATCAGAACAAGCGTTATTTTAGAAGGAGGGTATTAGTCATAGACACCGAGTACCGGTGGTGTATCAGAAGTAGTTAAATTTCCAACGGTAAAACTTGATTTATGGTATGTCAACGATAGTGTGTCAGGAGTTTGTTGAAATACATGTTTAAATACGGTAATATATAGGTAAACCACCATAGACCGTAAAGATTTATGGCTTCTGTTAAATGGTTCACCAGACTTAGATAAGATAATTATAAGGAATAATATAATATGCGTTCAAAACTGATTTTTAATGGTAGATATGAATTATTTGAAAATGCAACTCTTTATAAAATCACTGAAAATGGAAAAAGAGAAGCTGTTGATATATATCGTTATCCTAAAAATGGTGGTTATGCGTCTGTAGTAATTGATGGAAAAAAGTATTATATGAATCGACTTTTAGCAGATGCATTTATTCCAAATCCAGATAATGGTACGATTGTACGTTACAAAGATAAAAATCCTATGAATTTGGATTTAGACAACTTAATTTGGTCAACGACTAAAACATCTGGAAAAAGGATTCGTAAAAAAGATCCCCCATGTAAAATATGTGGAAAACCATCTAGGAGTGCTAACGGTTTATGTAACCAGTGTAATACACATCAAAAGTTACTAAATAAAAAAATAAACAAACGAGCATCTATTTTAAACGGATTAGATATGAATCTTGTTTCAGATAAACAAAGAGACATTTTAGAATTATATTTAAAAGGTATCGGTTTAAAAGAAATAGGCGAAACATTCGGTATTAGCAAACAAGCTGTAGATAATCAGATCCGTTGCATTAAACGAAAAAGAGAAACAGAACAATAGGTAATTTAAGCGTTATGGAGGGACTTATGAGAAAAAGCAATTACAAAAAAGCAGCGTTCATCTTTATCCTGTCAAGTATTGCAATAGGTTTATGTGGCTGCAATACAAAAGAATCTGACAATAATTCCGGGACATTAGGAAATGTAGCAACCGCGAATAAGGACGTTTCCATCGAAGGAAATTCAGATAAATTAAAAAAGAAAGTGGAAGCCACTCCCAAAAACAAAGTGAAAAAAGTAGAAACATCCTCTACAGATGAGAAAAATAAAAATACATATTCCAATAAACAAAAACAATTTGCATTAACTGTTCCGGATGGCTATGAAGTGTATGAAAACGGCGGATATCTGTATTTTCGTACAAAAGGAGATACCCAAATAGCAATGGTTTACACTTCTGAAAACTACGCAACTCCTATAGATGTGGCAAACTCTGTTCATCCATATGCATATGGAATGACTGCCTCTTTTAACGGAGAGGAAACAACTTGTCAGATGTATGGGGCAGAAGTATGTGAAGATATTCAGATCGGATCATTACCATGCAAAGAGGAAAATGCAACCGCATGGTTTTGGAACGATGAAAATCTTAATGAAGCTGTTTCACATGAAGGACCACTGTATATTATTTATACTGTGTTTAAAAACAAAGGAATCATGATGTTTGGTTATACAGAAAGCGGAGATTTAGAGCAGGTAAAATCTGATATGAAATCCATTGTTCAGTCACTTACCGACTGCACTGTAACAGATGCCGATAAGGATATATTATCCGATATTGCAACTTACAAATCAGAGAAAGCCGATAATATTTCATTCCAATATCCATCCTCATGGGAAACCACAGAAAATGAGGACGGAATGATCACGATCAAGGCTCCACAAATGAGCAGTTACTATTATTCCGGCATGTATATACAGTATATGTGTGATGAAAACAAGAAATACATAAAAGAAGACTACGCTCAATTTGCTGCTGATTATGAAACCAAAATATGCCAGGCATTATTTAATGATCCAGTAGACGAAAAAGATTTTAGTTTTGATTCCGTAGTATCTAAAGTAACTGCAGATGTAAAGGTTAATGGCAAGGATGGAATATATTTTGAAGTTGGAGATGTTTTATATCCAAATAACATAAAGGCAAGAAGTGCACTTCCAATTAGTGGTTCAACTGTCTATAACCTAAGATATTGTTTTACCAGCAATGGAAAAGACTGCATGATAAACTTTGTGTATCCAAAAGAAATCGAGGATGATGCAAAGGCGTTCGCTGAGAAAGTTATAGGATCATTCCAGTAAGTTACAAATATGTTTATACAGATGTAGGATGTGATAGAAATGATGTATAGAGAGTTTTTTGATTTGACAGATGATGAAATAATTTTTATTATAAGAGATATCTTTCCAAATACATCCAATGTAAATAATATTAAATGCGATTTTGACGGATCTAACATATATTGTGATATTTATATTATGGAAGACTGTCCAGATTATGCAGATACAATAGCACTAACAATTCCATCTGGTTTTGAACCGGGAATCACTACACATGATTTTGTTCTAACAGATGACGAAATATGGAAATGGCAACAATATCTTTTAGCAAAAGGATGTGATCTGCGATTGAAAGATAATCCATATTTAGAGGATTAAAGCAGGGAGCTTTGGTTAACCAATTAGTGCAAATATACCGGCTGTTCTGTATCAAATAACTGCAATTAATCGGTCTACTTTGTATCAAGTAACTGCAAAATAACGCCACTTTGTATCAAGTAACTGCAATTAAAACATGTTAAAAAAATGTATTTAATAGGATTTTTAAGCAAATGATAGCTGTTTATCCGTTATTGTATCAAGTGAGTGCAAACAGATGTTAATTTGCACTCACTTGATACAAAGTGGTCTATAAATCTCCCTTATTTTAGGGGGATTTTTTTGTCATTGTATCAAGTGACTGCAAAATTTAAGTTTTTATATTGCACCTACTTGATACAAAGTAGTCGATATTGCACTCACTTGATACAAAGTGGCTGATATTGCACTTACTTGATACAAAGTGGCTGAACCATTAAAAATATTTAAAGAATTTACCATCAATATGTTGAAATAAAGTGATAAATAGGGTACACTTTAACAAAATCCATATAGAACAAAAAAAGCATTAACTTTTCGTGGGGACAATTTTGGCTAACGCTTTCTTTTTATTGCTTTATTTTCTACTTATGCTATATTAGCATAAACATACTTCTTTGGCAATAGTTCTATTGCGATTTTCCAACGAATTTAATACTAAAGTATGGTAACTCTTGATATTAAGAGTTTTTATGTCATACAAAAAATTCTGCAAACTAAAGAGAGGAACAGATAATTTATGGAGTATACAATACCTGTAAAGATGCCGCGTAGTATGCGATATGGCAATAATTATTTTGAATTTACAAGTCGCAAACTCAATCGAACAGTGACAGCTTTTTCTATTCTCGAATATTGGAATCAGATTTGCCTTGAAATGAATTATCAAGTCGAAAAATATTGTGAGCAACCTTTAAAGACAAGCGTATTTTTTGACGGATATACATATGAAACTATTTTTGATGTATGGGTCAAATATAAAGATGGTACTGAAGAATTTCAAGAAATCAAATATGCAGAAGAACTTGAGAAAGAGGATGCTGCAACAGGAAGAAATTATAAACAAATAGCTATACAAAAAGCATGGTGTGAACAAAATAATAAGACATATGTTGTTAAAACAGATAAAGATATTCTTATAGGAACGCATTATATTAGAAATATTCTTTACTTATATCCTAAAGCTCTGCGTATTGAAGGAACGGATACTGTTGCAGAAAAACATATCCTTAAATTTATTGAAGATAGAGGATTTTCTACAGTTGGTCAATTAATAAATAATGGGATTGTGTCTATAAAAAACGGATTGGATATATTGGCAAATTTGTATTATAAGGGAGAAATCATGTTTGCCAATATAATAAATGAACCATTTAGTTTTTCAACGGAGGTATATATTAATGGCGAGTAAAAAATATGATTTAGCTGCTTTACAGGCTGATAGAGAAGATTGGATTGATATTCCGACAGAAATACTCCCTAAGCAATACCAGAAAGTATATGAGCAACGGAAAATGGCTGTAGATATGTATATAGATGGTTATAAAATGTCAGACATCGAAGAAAGGACCACAATCAGGCATAGCAATCTTCCTAAATTGCTTGAACGCTGTTTATGTAAAGACCAAAACAATATCCAGTATGGTTATTTGGGACTTATTCCTCAAAAGAAAATCAACATGAAACTATCTGCGAATGAACAATTACAAAGTCCTTTCATGCAACTTTTAGCGGATTATTCTGAATTAGAAGCATTCATAAAAGGAAATTATTTTGGAATGGCTCCGTATACAATGGAACGTGTAATGAATGTTCGAACTTTGCATGAAAAGTTTCTTTACAAATGCAAGGAATTACAGATATCTGACAATGAATATCCCTTTAATACAGATACTCAGGGATATTATGCTTTATACCGTTATGTAAAAAAGATAGAAAACGAAAATTTAGAATTAGCAGCCAAAAGAATGGGAAAAGATGCACAACAAAAGTTACTTTCTACGGGTATCGGCAAAAAGTACAGTCAAAATGCTATTGCTCCGTTTAATATGATCCAGGTGGACGGTCATATTATAGATATGATTTATACTACAAAAGTAAAAATGCCAGATGGAACCGTGCAGGCGAAACCTGCACATAGATGCTGGATTTTTGCTGTAATAGATGTAGCTACCAGATGTATTATCGGTTATTCAACAAGTCAATATATGAATTATGACCAATATGATATTTTGAGAGCATTACAAAATTCCATATTGCCACACAAAAAAATTGATTTTAAAATTCCTGGTTATTCCTATCCTGCCAATGGAGGATTTCCAAGTTTAGCGATACCTGAAATCCAATATGCTTTATTTGACATAATAATGTTAGACAACGCCAAATCACATCTTTCAAGGAATGTCCGGAACAAAACGCTTAACATTCTCAACTGCACACTAAATTATGGCTCTGTGGCAACTCCAGAAACAAGAGGCATTATAGAACGTTTCTTTGGGACATTAGAAACAAAGGGATTTCATCGGCTTCCAATGACAACAGATAGTAATATAAAAGGTGTAAAAAGACGTAATCCAGAAAAAAATGCCATAAAATACAATGTTACTTATGATGATGTTACAGAAATAATAGAACAACTTATTATCGAATATAACAACAGCCCTCACGAATCATTGTATAACAATACGCCTTTGCAGGAGATGGAACGCAAAATACGCGAATATGGAATGATGCCGTCCCTTGCATCAGAAAAGAAAATAGCAGAGATAAAAAATCTTTTATATCATACAGAGACCCGAAAAGTATGTGGTGGAAAACAGACTGGCAAAAGACCTTATATTAATTTTATGAATGCACAGTACAGAAATGATCTTCTTGCATCCAGTAATACTTATGTCGGCAAAAATATTACCGTTTTAATAAATCCAGATGATGTATCTACATTAGAAGCATATTCAATGGATGGCATTCCCCTTGGTATGTTAAAGGCGAACGGTGAACAGGGTATGAGAGCACATTCACTACGAAGCAGGAAAGCTATAAACCAGTTTGCAAAGCAAAACAAACTAAATAATCATACTCCTGCGAGTCCAATCACTGCGTATGAGCAGGAATTGGAACGAAGAGCACCATATAGCAAACGTGACAGAACAAAAGCAGATATTTTACGCAGAGAAGAAGGAAAAAAGATTCTTTCAGAACAAGATGATTATCAACAGGTCAATTTAGCACCAACAGATAAAAAGAATAAATCCGTGCATATACAACGAAACATTCCATCTGTTGAAGAAGTGAAAAACATGACTGCAGAAGAAATGTGGAAATACATCAAGAGGACTAAGTGATGGATACTATGAGCAATAATATAACAAATGAAGATAAAATGATATCAGCAATTACATTGCGTAAACTCAAATCAAGGGATTTTATGATCGCAACTAAAAGTATATTTGACCTTTATGAAAAAATGGATAATTGGATTTTAACCGGCGATTGTGGAGCTATGATATATGGGAGAACCCGTGTGGGCAAAACAAGTGCCATCAATTTTATAAGCAATAAATTAAAAGAACAATATGGCGAAGAGTTTCCAATACTTATCTGGACACTTACAGATCATGTTCCAACAGATAAAACTTTTTATGCCTCTATAATTAATGCTATGGATATAGGAGAGATTAAAAGCCGGACAGAAACAGCCTTACAACTTAAGGAACGTGTTATAAATTATATGAGAATCAGAGCTGCTGCAACGCCATTGAGACGTTTGGTTTTTATGATAGATGAGGCTTGGAAACTTGCAGCAAAAGAATTTGATTGGCTTATGGATTTATACAACACTTTACATAACAAGTATGATGTTCAAATGTCTGTATTTCTGTTTGGCACAAAAGAATTATTTTCTCTAAAAGAATGCCTTGTTTCCGCCGGACAAGACCAGATTGTTGAACGTTTTATGCTAAATTGTCATCGTTTCTACGGTATTAGCAATGAAATGGAACTCGGTATGTGTTTAATGGAATTAGATAAATGTAATGTATATGACCCTTTTAATGGCAAAAACAATTTAAAACTTTCAGAGTTTTATTTTCCTAATGCATATAAAGAGGGAAATGCTATATTTTATACACTAACGCTTGATTACTGGGAGGCTTTTCAAAATGTAAAAATGGCAAGCAGTATAAAAGAAAATGATATTCCAATGATGTATTTCATGGGATCATTTCTAAAATTATTAACACGATATGGAAAATGTAGCGAAACGCCCACTTATTTTATAAAAAAAGAAAACATTGTTAAATGTATAAAGGAGACAGGATATGGTAGTACCTCCAACACCGCATCAGAGTTCAGCGAAAATTGAAAATAATTGCACAGGTTTATGGGATAAATCATGGGTTCGTCCCTTCGAATCATTATGGAGTATTATTAATAACTACAAGGCAGTTAATGTAATAAAAGAACACGCTACGGCTCTAAAGGCTTTAGGCTTCAGAATTACTGGAACAGTAACAACCAAATATCTTTCTGATTATGGTATTTTTTGTAATCTTTCTCAAGCTCAAAATGATATAGATGATATTATTTCACGTTTTGTCCCAGTCTGGTATATAGCACAAGTGAGAGAGTGGGCTTCTAAACCTGGAATATCTTTCTTTTTATCAGAAATGATCCATTATTGCCCAGAGTGTATGAAAAATGGTTATCATTCCATTTTTCATCAGTTAAAAGGACTAGAAAAGTGCCCATTTCATCCGAATATTTACTTAATATCATATATGGATCAACGCTATGTAATAGGAAAACAGTCTAAATATGCAGCAACTGAAAAAAATGGAAACAAATTACGTTCAAGGGCTTTTTGGGGACGCGAATTCTCATATAACCATATAAATTTTGAACAAATTTCCGCTTTACCGTTGCCTCCTGATTGGAATGCTATGCCGGAAATAGAGTTGTATTTGCATGCTCATAAACCGCGAACAGATTTTAACTATGTGCAACCTATTGGAGCAGATATCCATGATATTAATATCATACCAGCTATTGGCGACTTTCTTTTACAAGACAAAGTTGCTTTAAAACCAGATATTATAATATATAATATAGATGAATCTGATCAATTAATAATGGATAAAATAAAAAAACGTGCCGAATCCTATGGCATTATGCAAGAATATGTGCCAAAATATACTTACAAACAACGTTTTAAATATATTTTTCTTCAGATAGTTATTGTGGAAATGTTATATCAATTTACAAATGATGAGATAGAGTATAAATCCTACCAAATAGAAAAAGGAAAAGCTATTTCGTGTGAAGATGAATTAGGAAAAAGACTTCTTTACCTTCTGCTTTTGACAGGAAATGAAAACATAGAAGAGTGTTTTAGAAATATCGTGGAAACGAAAAGTATCACAGAACAATTTGGACTAAATTATTATCTCTCTTCTTCAGATATATGCATTTACAACTTAGAGGTAGATAACCTTTGTATATCTGCCCAGTATTATATTTTAGACGAATATATCCGTATTAATTGGAAAAATTTCCAAAATAATATGTACTGCCTCGGTAAAATACATAAACCTCTGCATAATAAAGATTTAATACTACATCCACAACATCTTATTTATGAAGAATGCAATAATGAAGTGCATATATATAGGTACAACTGATAGTTTACATAACATTGTATCAAGTGGTGCAAATATACCGACTGTTTTGTATCAAGTAACTGCAATTATTACCATTTTGTATCAAGTAAGTGCAATTAATCGGTCTACTTTGTATCAAGTAACTGCAAAATAACGCCACTTTGTATCAAGTAACTGCAATTAAAACATGTTAAAAAAATGTATTTAATAGGATTTTTAAGCAAATGATAGCTGTTTATCCGTTATTGTATCAAGTGAGTGCAAACAGACAACAGACACCAGACAATTTATTTACCAACGTACATGACGCGGCACAGTGCTACCGTATAAAATCGAACATTTGTTCGTTAAACAAGGGTTTCGCGAATAGTTTGTTGCGTTAATAGGGTAACGTATTAGCGTGATAAACTTATTATTTTTTACTCCTACTCTCTTTTAAGAAAGCAACTTCCTTATAAAAACCTGTTTAACAGGTTTTTTTTATGTTATAATGTAGGTAATTATATTATCCAAATGTTTAATCGGAGGTATTGTAGCATGGCAATAGAGAATTTAAGTTATCAGCTAATAGAGGATTTATGCGTCTCTATAAATCATGAATTTTATGAGATTCTAAATAGTATTCAAAGAGTATATTCTATTGATCTTCCAATAAAGCCTTTAATTCAGGAAACATTAAATTCTTTTTTAGATGATTTGGACAAAACTTCTTTTCAAAAAGCGGCACGCTATGAAAAGAAAAATAGAAAAAGAACTAAACAGCGTTGGGAAACTAAAATTTATTCTCTCTGCTCTTCTTTATCTTTAGATGATGACAGGCATCCTTTTCATCGAACCATTATGGTATACAAAAATGCTTCTTTAGATCAACAGCTTCTATTATTTGGCTCTAAAGATTTACAGGAAATTATAGAAGATAATTTAAAAATTGTCTCTAAATGGGCAAATACAGACACATCCATGCTAATTGAGTGCCCTACGCTTGCTCTCTTAAACGAAAAAAAAGTCTTAAAATATGTAAAATCCGATTTGTTCTTAGAAATTTGTAAAGTAGTTGAATTAGAATTTGATGGAGATTTAAAATCGTATTTGCGGTTCTATCCTAATATACTGACGACAAATCCTTTATTTGGAATAAAAAGAATGAATTTAGAAATTATTTCTATACAAACGAATAAGCTAATAGAGGATTTGATTTTTGGCAATTCCGGATTAAAAACCATATATACAACTACAGAACATTCTCTTACTGCTAGAAGTTTGGATGAAAAAGACAGAGACATTATAATCACAGCCTTATCTTATGCATCTTCTAATTTTGTCACGGATCGAACTATTACTTTACCTTTAAGGACTTATGCCAAGGTTTTAGCTCCAAATACTAATAATCCGAGTTCTGTTTATAATGATATGGCTATGAAACGAATAAATTCGTATCCGCGTTACACTTATCAGATCATTGATTCATCCGGTCGAGTGATGTCTGATACTTTTAATATCGTAGACCGTGTGCGTATGATCAAACCTGATGGGGATTTACTAATATATGATGAAATAATATACGATGAAGATGCTCTAAATGTTCATTATTCTGGGAATATTCTAGTAGAAATGACCATGGGCAGTATAATTGTGGAAGAAACAATTAATGCTGAATCTGTATCAGTATCAAAAAATTTAGTAAATAAGCTCGAAAACGAAATGGCAAAATTGATTGTTATCGCCATTCAGCAGGAAAGAATAAATTGTTTTTATAGAAACGGCAATCGTAATTTATCTGGAACATATGATTATATATTTTTCCAAAAAGTCGCCAGAATGCCCACTAAACGAAAAAAAGATAACATTATGTATATTGTAAAGGCTTTAACTGAATTCAAAGAGAAAAATATTATCGTTAAGGATTTTAGAGTTTTAACTAATAACAATATAGAAATTCATTTTCTTCCTCTTTCGCAGGCAGAGCAAGACGATCTGGCATTTTTTAATAAACCGAAAAAAATTATTGATATGGAAGAAGAATATTAGGATAACAAGCGAGAATCCTCGGTTATTCAATTGTATTGCAAAAGTAGCTGCGTAAAAAGCAGTATTGGTGTCATGGACGCACCCTGAATCTACGGAGCATAGCTCCGCACATCAGATGCTCTGGTAATTCAATTACCGAGTAGTTCACATATGCTTAAAAGCGGAACACATATATGTCATTTTTTTGTCTTTGATTTTAAAATGACATGTATATGTTCCACTTTTTTATTGTTTTTGTAAAAATGGAACATATATGTGTCATTTTTACGTTTTTTCTCAATATTAGTTGTTCCAATTTATTTCTATTTTTGTATCTGTAAAAATCCAATATACTATATCTTGTTGTTTCGCTATTTGTGTCCCATTTTTATGTCATTTCTTTCTTTTTTGGTTCATTTTCATGTTAAAAAATTGTACAAATAAAAAGTGGAACACATATGCGTCATTTTTTTTACATTTTTTTTTGTTTATGGAACATTTTTGCGTCAAAAAATCAATTTTTTTAATAAAATCCTCTTTTCTTACAATAAAATGAACCCATTTTAAAAAAGTGGAACATATATGTGTCATTTATTTTTTTTATCTACGAGTTTTCCTTGATTTTTAAGGAAAATCTTATTTTTGTCCCATTTTCCTATATCAAAAATCCTTGATTTTATCAGGCTTTGCAAAAGTGGAACACATATATGTCATTTTGACAAAAGATGATTTTATACCTAAAATTGTAAAAAACGAGCAGAAAGGAGCCTACTATCATGGATTTAAGACCATTAATCCGCATAAACAGAACTGCGGTCCGTGCATCCATTGGTAAAATGCTATCTTATGATAGCACATATAGTTATTTGATCACAAGAGATACCGATCAATGCGTAGCCTCTGCCTGCCCTTTGTATTTAGAGCAACAACGTTTATTCAATGAGTTAGAATACCAGAAAGAAAACCATATTATTGATATCCAATCCATTAAAGAACACACTACACAGATTGATAATATTAAGAAGCATTGTGCTTCTTCCGGCTGCTGTCACTGCTCTGTACATAAAAAATATAATAATGATAAAAAAGACTTTAAACTTTATCGGAAAAAATACTCTAATAAACGATTACCAAAATCTGCTCTTAGGGTTTATTTGCTGTTATATTCTATTCCACAAGAAACTTTGGGGAATTTTTATATAATCAGAGATCTTTCTTCGGCAGCAATTGCATCCAAATTGAAAATTTTGCCTGTCACCGTAGAAAAAAGTTTGGATATACTTGCGTCTTTTAATTACATCACTAAAAGTTCTGGTAGTGATAAACATCATTTTAATATCATTATTGAGGACTATGAAAATATGCATAAAAAAGCATCTGAAGGAGGAGCCGGATATATTTCTATTACTTCTGAAATGATGGAAATACTTCTTTCGATAAAAAACGTGAATTTTTTACGTCTTGAATTGCTGAAGATTTTCAAAACATGCGATCTGAAGACCGAAGATGAATCCGGATTTGAAACTTATTCTTTAAAAGAATTGAAATCAGCCCTGCCGTCCCATATGAATTTTATGAACAAATTTAAAAAAGCCCAAAAAGAACCATCTATTTTTGTTACCGGCTACGAAGGGCATAAGATACTCTTCTCTCTCAAATCACCCTTCTCTTTTAAGATTGATTATGATGATTTTAAACTGAATCATCTTCCTGAGATTCAAAAAACATTTGATGATTTAGGAATAAAATTATCTGATATCGAGTTGCTTGATGTGGCTGATTTAACTTCTCAATACACTTTATCGGTTATTTATAAAGCAGCTTCTCGCATTAAGCATCAGTATTCTAAGAATAACATAGCTGTCAAAAATTATGGAGCTTTATTAAGAACGTTTTGTAGGGACATCTATCTAAAAGCAGCATAGTCTTTTTTGTGTGCCATTTTTTACGAATTTAACGATTTTTTTCATTCCAAGGTCTAAATCATTGATTTTTCCTTGGTTTTTCTTTGTTCAAAAGCTATTTTTTATCAACATTACAAATTTTTTTATACTTTTTCCTATCTTTTTCTTAGTTTTTTTAATTTATTTTTTGCTGTTTCAAAATTCTTCTTTACTTTACTTTTAGTTTTTTATCCTTTTGGTAATTTTTGCGGGGATTAAAAAAACGAGAATTTGCCTGTTTTGTACGACTTTCTGCTATTCGCCTTTCCTATTAATGATATATTAATGATTATTATTGTTGTATTAATGTAAAAAGAATTATAAACGCACATACAAAAAGAACCTATATTATCAAT